>Ga0105051_10002865_pt1 | contig 21537 bp, 18 predicted proteins | sample FRY02_FD_78383 | JGI IMG/M metagenome (GOLD analysis project Ga0105051, IMG submission 78383) | Freshwater microbial communities from Lake Fryxell liftoff mats and glacier meltwater in Antarctica - FRY-02 (megahit assembly) | ecosystem: Environmental > Aquatic > Freshwater > Ice > Glacier... | reverse complement strand
GCGGTACTATGGTGGGCAGGATTTTACGGATGCTATTGAGCGTATTGCGATAGCTCGCGCCAAAGTACTCTTTAACTGCGCTTTTGCCAATGTACAGCCTTTGTCCGGTGCGCCAGCAAATGTTGCGATGTACTTTGCGCTCCTTGAGCCGGGAGATACGGTCTTGGGTATGGACCTCTCCCACGGAGGCCACCTCACGCATGGGCACCCCGTGACAGCGCTTGCAAAAATCTTCCGTTTTGTCCGGTATAAGATGAAGAATATTGAGACGGGAGAAATAGATTTTGAAGAACTGAGACAAACTGCGCTTCGTGAAAAACCCAAAATGATTTTGGTAGGATTTTCTGCATACTCACGAGAGCTCGAGTATGCCAAGTTTGTAGAGATTGCGCGTGAAGTGGGAGCGATAACTGTTGCAGATATGGCGCACATTGCGGGGCTCATTGCGGGAAAAGTGGCACGCAATCCCTTTGACGACGGCTTTGATGTAATGACGACAACAACACACAAGACACTGCGTGGCCCTCGTGGCGGCATGATACTCACTCGTGAGAGCGAAGATCTTGCCAAGAAGATTGATAAGTCTGTTTTCCCAGGTCTTCAAGGTGGACCACATATGCATCTCATTGCAGGGAAGGCGGTGGCATTTAAAGAAGCTGCTCATCCAGCTTTCCATCTCTACTGTGAACAGATTCTCAAAAATGCAAAAGCGATGGAAGCAGTGTTTCGTCGTGAAGGTGTGCGCATGATAGCGGGCGGTACTTCAAACCACCTTATCCTTGCCGATGTTTTTGGCTCTCTTGGGGTTCCTGGGAAAGAAGCTCAAAAAGTGCTTGATGAAGTCGGGCTTTCACTCAATATGAACTCCATCGCAGACGACACCAGAGGCGTGATGGATCCGTCAGGAATTCGTTTCGGTACTCCCGCGATGACGACACGCACTATGAAGGAAAAAGAAGCGACGCGTATTGCAGAACTTATGATTGAGACTTTGCGTCACAAAGACGAGCAGGCGAAGAAAGACACTATTCACGCAGAGGTTAAAGAGATTTGTCTGGCGCATCCGGTACCCGATTCATTTGCATAAGTCGTTTGTGTAAAAGATGCATGTAGTGCCAAAACCCCGCGACGCTTTGGCGTCGCGGGGTTTTGGCACTACAATACAGTAATCATGCTCATTTCTCACGAAAAAATTCGGAAGCTTAAAAAATGGTGGCTGACCATTGCTTTTATTGGAGGTGTTTTTCTTGATGTGATTTTGCTCGGTAGAGTTGATCAGCTTTTTGGTATGGTCTTGCTCTTCGCGCATATGGTGAATGCAGGAGGCAACCTCCTGCTTCTCTATGGCGCGACCGCAGGTAGGTTTTCTGACGGCGTGAACTCTCTCATTCTTCGTTTTTCACCGCTATTCATACAATTTAGTTTTGGTGCACTTCTCTCAGGGACGCTGATATTTTATGGCCAGAGTGGCTCATGGTCTACCTCATGGCCCTTTTTACTTCTCGTACTTGGAGTCATGATTGGGAACGAGTTGGTGCACAACCGAGCACAAAGACTCATCCTCAACCTCTCTATTTTTTTCTTAGGTATTTTTTCGTACTTTGTTCTTTTCATACCTATCTTCCTCAAAAAAATGGGTCCATGGATTTTTGTAGGAAGCGGAATTCTTGCGCTCGTTGTTATTGTTATCTATGTGCGCATATTGAGCCTCATCGTTCCCAAATTTATCGAGCTACATCTGCGAATGATCATCTTTTCTCTCGGCATGATTTTTGTGACACTCAACTTTCTTTACTTTGGAAATATTATTCCACCCATTCCTCTTTCGTTGAAACATATTGATATCTATCACAATGTGGTGAAGGTAGAAGGAGGATATCGCCTGACATACGAAGAAGCTCCATGGTACAAGTTTTGGCGAGATGCAGACACCACCATACGACGAGAGGAGGGTAGACCCATCTATTGCTTTGCATCAGTGTTTGCGCCTACTAAATTTTCCTTAACGGTGGTGCATGTGTGGGAAATGTATGACGAAACGCTTGGCGCATGGAAGGCGCAAGCCCGCATACCCTATGGTATTTCAGGAGGAAGCGACAAAGGGTATCGGGGGTACACCTATCTTGAAAATGCACGCGATGGTACGTGGCGCTGTACGGTAGAAACGGAGCGTGGGCAGGTACTAGGACGAGAGACATTTACGGTCGTAACAGGAGCGCCACAGAAGAATATGGTGACGGTGGTGGAGTAGCCTTACGTTTCTTTGGATTTTGATGTGCTCCCTAGATAGTGGTACTATGAAAACCTACGGGCAGAGTGTATATGAATGAAAAAGAAGACAGAAAAATAAGCGACATCGCGCGCAGGGAAGAGGAGATTTTTGCGTTTTGGAAAGAACGGGACATATTCAAAAAAAGTCTTGAGAAGAAATCCCCAAAAGGTGAGTATGTTTTTTATGATGGACCTCCGTTTGCAACAGGACTTCCGCACCATGGGCATATGCTCCCGAGTACCATAAAAGACGCTATTCCACGCTATCGCACGATGCGTGGATACCATGTGGCTCGCAAGTGGGGGTGGGACTGTCATGGTCTCCCGCTTGAAAACCTCATTGAAAAGAAGTTGGGTCTTGCGACTAAGAAAGATATTGAGGAATTGGGTATTGAAAAATTCAACCAAGCGTGCGCGGACGCCGTCATGGAATATGCGGACGATTGGAAAAAGATCATTCCGCGCATAGGGCGCTGGGTTGACATGGACAATGATTACAAGACCATGGATTCTTCATACACAGAAAGTGTCTGGTGGGTTTTTTCTGAACTCAATCGCAAAGGACTCGTCTATGAAGGGTTTAAGTCAATGCATTTGTGTCCTCGCTGTGGTACCACGCTTTCAAACTTTGAGGTGAATCAAGGGTACAAAGACATCAAAGATATTGCGGTGACGGTGAAGTTGCCACTTCTTGATGAGAAGGGAGAGGTGACTGATACATCACTTCTCGTATGGACGACGACTCCGTGGACGCTTCCGGGCAATATGGCCGCCGCTGTTCACAAAGATCACGAGTACGTGAAAGTCTCGCTTGTGCGTGAAGGAGAAACGCAAAAGGTTATTCTTGCAAAAGAAAGGCTGACGCTTTTAGGAACTGAAGACTATACGATCCTTGAAGAGATGAAAGGTTCGGATCTCGTGGGAAAATCATACCAGCCACCATTCGACTATTACAAAGACCGCGACATTGAGGGAAAACAGAATGCGTGGAAAATCTATCATGCGGACTACGTGACATTGGAAAGTGGCACTGGTGCAGTGCATTTGGCTCCTGCCTATGGAGAAGAAGATATGGTATTGGCACAGAAGGAAGGAATACCCGTGGTGCACCATGTTGATGAGGCGGGAGCATTTATGCCGCATGTTATGGATGGCTCTCTTGCAGGTCGTCAGGTAAAGCCAAAAGATAATTCTGATACAAAAGTACTTCACACCGATGTTGATGTTGAAGTGCTCAAACTGCTTAAGGAACGAGGGCAACTTTTTTCAAAAGAAAATATCGTGCACAGTTACCCGCATTGTTGGCGTTGTGATACACCACTTTTAAACTACGCTACTTCTTCGTGGTTTGTACGTGTCACTGAGATTAAAGACCAGCTCGTGGCTGAAAATAAAAAGATTGGGTGGGTGCCAGAACACATAGGTTCTGCGCGTTTTGGCAATTGGCTTGAGGGAGCGCGTGACTGGGCTGTCTCACGCCAGCGGTATTGGGGGGCGCCACTTCCTGTCTGGAGAAATAAAAAAGCAAACACGTATAAAGTATTTGGTTCGTTGGATGACATCAAGACACATACAAAAAAATCAGGAAATGAGTATTTCTTAATGCGTCACGGAGAGGCAGAAAGTAATGCTGCGGATGTCGTGAGCACGGAGAAAGAAGGAAAGAACCCTTTGACAGAGAAGGGCAAAGAGCAAGTACGTTTGGCTGTAAAGAATTTTGTGGGAAAAAAGGTCGACTATATTTTCTATTCTGGATTTGCGCGTACAAAAGAGACGGTGCTTATGATGCAAGAAATGCTTGGACTTCCATCGGAAGCCTTGATTGAAGACACTCGTCTCGAAGAAATGCAGATCGGCCCAGACTTTGAGGGAAAGACGTGGGCAGAATATAATGCGCAGTTTTCGACATGGGAGGAGCGTTTTACGAAAAAAATAGGAAATCTTGAAAATCGTCGAGATGTGCAAAAGCGTATGGGAGCATTTCTCTATGACATCGATGAGCGCTACACGGGGAAAAATATTCTTATCGTGAGTCATGCAGGGCCACTCTTTGGTCTTGAATGTGCTGCGCGCGGTGCGGATATAGAGAAGGCATGGGAAATACGACAGGCAACTGAATACTTTGGTAATGCAGAGGTGCGCTCTTTTTCATTCAAACGACTTCCACATAACCGCAACTTTGAGATTGACTATCACCGACCGTATATTGATGAGATACAGCTTGTGGATGTTGATGGGGAAAAGATGGAGCGTGTCCAGGACGTCTTTGACTGTTGGTTTGAGTCAGGCTCAATGCCATACGGACAACAACACTATCCGTTTGAAAATAGGGAAATTTTCGATCCCGCAAAAGGTATTGGATATCCCGCACACTTTATCTCGGAAAGCGTCGACCAGACACGCGGATGGTTTTACTCAATGATAGTGTTGGGTGTCGCACTCTTTGGGAAATCTTCCTATGCACATGTCATTACCAACGGTCTGGTGTTGGCTGAAGACGGCAGGAAAATGTCAAAGAAGTTAAAGAACTATCCTGACTTATTGGATGTGGTCGATGTGTATGGTGCCGACACATTACGTTTCTCCCTGCTTTCCTCGGCTGTGGTACGTGGTGAAGATGTCGCTTTTTCAGAGAAAAGCCTTGCAGAGCTTTCACGAAAAAACATAGGGCGCTTGGGTAATGTGCTTTCATTTTATGAACTCTACCAGGATGCTGAGGCGTCTCGAGGAGGTGCAGAGAAGTCGACCCATGTGCTTGACCGGTGGATCATGGCGCGACTTTCGGAAGTGGCTCACGAGGTGACAGAAGGGATGGAAGGATATGAACTTGACCGCGCAACGCGACCAATCACTGGCTTCATTGACGACCTTTCAGTGTGGTATGTGCGTCGCTCTCGTGAGCGTTTGAAATACGGTGACGAGGCTGATCAAAGGGCGACCCTTGTGACCTTGCGGTACGTACTTCACACACTGTCACTCATTATCGCGCCATCGATGCCATTTTTCGCAGAGCATCTTTTTCAGGTAGTGCGTGAAGAGGGTGACGCTGAGAGCGTGCATCTTTCAGATTGGCCTACGGCACGGACGGGAGATAAAAATACTGAAACGGAGCTTCTTTCTACTATGCGCGTGGTCCGCAACATCGTCTCCTTAGGTCTTGAGTCTCGAAATGAGGCGGGGATTAAGGTGCGCCAACCACTCCAGACGCTCACCGCCAATCTGCCGTCTCTTCTACAAAAAGCAGGCGAAGACTTCCTAGTCCTTATTAGTGAAGAAGTAAATGTGAAAGAGGTTCGTCACGATAGCTCTATGGAATCAGTTTGGCTTGATACCGTACTGACCCCGGCTCTTTTGCAGGAAGGAGAAGCGCGCGATCTCATGCGCCACATTCAAGAGATACGAAAAACAAAAGGACTTACGCCAGGAGACACCATCGTGCTTACTATTAGTACGGACGCTGAGGGTCAGAATGCCGTTCTTGCGTATAAGGACCTCATTATGCGCACCGTACAAGCGTCCGCTATTTCTTTTGGTCCTTCAGAGAGCGACCCATTGGTGCTTCCGTCGCGCGAATATCGTGTAAACATTAATACATAATGGCGTACGAAACGTATACGACAGAAGCAATTGTATGTGGTTCACACATACGTGGTGAACATGACGGTACGATACGTCTGTTCACCAAGGATGCGGGTATGGTCTATGCGAGAGCGGGAGGGGTGCGAGCAGGTCGCTCAAAGTTACGCTATGCACTACAGGACTTCTCTCATATACAGGTCTCATTGGTGCGCGGGAGACATGAGTGGCGGATTATTGGAGCGATAAGTATTGGTAATTTTTACTATCAAGCGACAGATCGCACTGCGCGCGCTACGCTCCTTTCGTCTATGCGATCGGTGCGTCGTTTTGTACAAGGTGCTGGAGTACACCCCGAGCTTTTTCTTTTGGTCCTTGATGGTATGCGGAGTTTTGCGAGCGATGAGCACGCGCCAATGGGCGAGCAAGTATTTATGATACGGCTTCTCCACGAGCTGGGGTATGTCGCAGGGTCGTCTGTATGCGCTCCTGTGCTCTCCGCCACCACCTTTAGAGAAGCGCTCGATGCGTACCAAGGAAGGCAGGATCTCCATTCGGCAATGGGGGGAATCATCGAAAAAGCACTCCTTGTGAGTCAGCTTTAAAATGGCTCGTGGTATACTTTCCTCATGGCGGAAGACCACGAGGAGCGTTTACGAGATCTGCGCGAGCGGCTGTATTCACGTGGTGTACCACCGTTGCCTCAGGAAAGGAGAGAACTCAGGGACGAGCCTAAAGAGGTTCCGGTTTCGTGGTTGGTAGCAAATACTCCGCCACCAGAGATTTCTCCTATAGTGCCACTCATATCTATGCGACGACCAAAAACTTCATATAGGGTAAAAATTATCGTAGGTGGGTTGTTGTTTTTTATGATCTCGTTGGCTCTTTCGGGATCGTTTTTGCTGTTTGGAAAAAACGTTATTTCGGGAAATAATATTGATATCAAGATTGAAGGACCTTTTGCGGTGGGCGGTGGAGATGTGATGGAGGCAAAGGTGTCTATCGCTAATCAAAATGCAGTACCCATAGAGTCTGCGACTCTCATTTTAGAATATCCTTCGGGAACACAGTCTACCGAAGAATTGGGCAAAGAGCTGTTGCGAGAGCGGAAACAGCTGAATCGTATTAATCCTGGAGAAGTCGTCAATATTCCGCTTCGTATTAAGATTTTTGGCGAAGAGAATGAAGAAAAAAATATTAAGGTTTCTATTGAATATCGGGTGGAAGGATCCAATGCTGCCTTTTTGAAAGAGGCAGAACCTCTTCGTTTCAAAGTGAGCTCATCGCCAGTGATACTCTTTATTGATAATGTGCAACGAAGCACGTCAGGGCAGGAGATAGAGCTCGCTATTGCCGTCTCTTCAAATGCGCCCAACGAGATTTCAAACATCTTACTCAAGGGAGAGTACCCACAAGGCTTTGATTTTTCCTCGGCAGAACCTTCCCCTGTCTCAGGTCGAGATACCTGGAGTATCACCAACCTAAAGCCCGGAGAAAAAAAGACCATTAAGATCAAAGGTATTTTGGTAGGAAAACAAAGCGAAACAAAAGTGTTTAAGTTTTCTGTTGGCGTACCCAATGAGCGCGACCGTTTTAGTCTTGCGTCCGTCTTCACTACACAGTCAAAAGAAGTGATGATCGAAGACCCTTTTCTCGAAATAAAAGCCTCAACCAATGGACAGAGTGGAGACATGGTCTCCATAGCGCCTGGTGGCACTGCGCAGGTCTCTATTTCCTTTACTAACTCACTTCCATCAACGTTGTACGATGGGAAAATTGTCGTTACTCTCTCGGGGAATGCACTTGATGAAAGGGAGGTGATGGCCTCGGGAGGGTTTTATGATTCTACTAACAAAACTATTACGTGGGATGGAAATGATACCGAATCCTTAAAGACTATTGGGCCGGGGCGCGCAAGCACCGTGACCTTCTCTCTTACCGCACGCAAAAATAGTGTCCGTACCCCACAAATCTCTTTCTCAGTGAGCGCGGAAGGAAATCGTCTTTCAGAGGACCGTGTTTCGCAAAAACTCTCAGGCACTATTTCAAAAACTATTAAAGTAGAGAGTACGGTCAAACTTTCTTCGAGCATGTTTTATAGCCGAGGCTCATTTGAAAATTCAGGCCCTGTGCCACCACGCGCGGAAGAGACAACAAAGTACTCCGTCTATTGGTATGTGAAAAATGGGAGCAACGCTATTGCAGACGGCGTGGTGACAGCGACACTTCCACCGTATGTTGCATGGCTCGCTCTATCTACCACACCTTCCGTTTTTTCGTACAATACACAGACACGCGAGGTTTCATGGAAAGTAGGAGATCTCACTGCCGAAGGTGAGCGTGAGGCAGAATTCCAAATATCGGTGCGTCCCAGCGAGTCGCAAGTGGGGCAAGAGATTACGCTCGTAAACGAACAACGTCTCAAGGTCACTGATCGCTTTACCGGAAGCGCTCTGCGAAGTGAGGCGTCAGCTCTTACCTCGAGACTTTTTGCCGATCCAGAGCATGAAGGAAAAGACGGTCGTGTTGTTTCAAAAAATGAGTAGTTTACAAAAAAATATGCTATAACAGCATTCTATATGGCGCAGGCAGAAAAAAACACAGATTTGATGGAGAAAATCGTCTCACTCGCAAAGAGACGAGGTTTTATCTATCCTGGATCTGAAATATACGGAGGTTTTGGGGGTACCTACGACTACGGTCCGTATGGCGTTGAGCTTTCAAAAAATATCCAAGCGGTGTGGTGGCGCGCAATGGTGCAAAATGAAGACAATATTGTGGGTCTCGACTCGGCTATTGTCACACACCCAAAGGTCTGGGAGGCGAGTGGGCACGTCACAGGGTTTTCCGACCCTCTTGTGGAGTGCAAGCAATGCCACACACGCTTTCGGGCAGACCATCTCCTTGAGGCAGTAGAGGTTTTTGCGGATGAAAAGATGAGCGATGAAGAAATAAATGCGCTCTTTGATGCGCACAGAAAAAACATAGCATGTGCAACATGTGGCAAAAAAGATTTCACAGAGGTTAAGCGTTTCAACCTTCTTGCGCAGACAAATCTCGGAAACTTTGCAAGTGATTGGACCAAAAACCCGACCTACTTGCGGGGAGAGACGTGCCAAGGTATTTATATCAACTATAAAAATGTCCTTGATAGTTCACGAGTGAAAGTACCTTTTGGTATCGCACAGATCGGTAAGGCATTTCGGAACGAGATAGCTCCGCGACAATTTATTTTTCGATTGCGTGAATTTACACAAATGGAAATGCAGATGTTTGTTGCGCCGAATGTTGAAATGGAAATGTATGAGGCGTGGCGAGAAAAACGTTTTCAGTACTATCTGGATCTTGGTTTTAAAAAAGAAAACCTGAGGTGGCACCAGCATGAAAATCTGGTGTTTTACGCAAAAGCAGCGTGGGATATTGAGTACCAATTTCCTTTTGGTTTTAAGGAACTTGAAGGTCTTCATGCGCGCGGAAACTACGATCTCACACAGCATCAGACTTTTTCTGGTGTAGATATGAGCTATATGGATCAAGAAACAAAAGAGCGCTTCATACCGCATGTGGTGGAGACTTCTGTGGGTCTTGACCGCACCTTCCTTGCGGTACTCACAGAGTTTTATGACGAAGACGAATTAGGGGGCGAGCGTCGGGCAGTGCTCCGTCTCCCTAAGAAGCTCGCCCCGATAAAGGCGGCGGTGTCACCACTGTTGCGCAATAAACCAGAGCTTGTGGCAAAAGCACGAGAGGTATTTCACTTGCTTCGAAAAGAGATGATGTGCGAATGGGACGACAATGGCAATATCGGCAAACGCTATCGCAGACAAGATGAAATTGGTACGCCGTATTGTGTGACTATTGATTTTGAGACGCTAGAAAATGATACCGTCACCGTGCGTGACCGCGACACTGGGGTACAAAAGCGTGTTGTCATAGGCGACCTTATGGCAGTACTCACTAACTAACACATATGTCAAAAAAGTTTTTTATCTCAACATCTATTCCGTATGTGAATGGGGCTCCACACGTAGGTCACGCACTTGAATTTGTGGAAGCAGATATTATTGCGCGTTATCGTCGCCTCATGGGAGACGAGGTATTCTTTGTCTCAGGAACTGACGATAACTCCCTAAAGAATGTACTGAAGGCAGAAGAGAACGGAGAAGAGGTAGAGCCATATGTACGACGTCTCGCAGGAGTTTTTAAAGACCTTGGGAAAGAGCTTGGACTTTCAAATGATTACTTCATTGAGACATCAGCGGACCCTCGACATGCGCCAGGAGCTCAAAAACTATGGGAGGCAGCAATGGCCAAAGGTGATATTTATAAAAAAGCATACGAAGGAATATATTGTGTGGGATGTGAAGAATTTAAAACAGAAAAAGATTTGGTGGAGGGGAAATGTCCCGAGCATCCAAATATGACACCAGAGGTTATTAAAGAAGAGAATTATTTTTTCGCGCTTTCTAGATACCAAGAACAACTCCTCTCTCTTATTGAAAGTGATACACTTCGTATTATCCCAGAGAGTAGGAAGAATGAGGTGCTCGCATTTATTCGTGGAGGCCTAGAAGATTTTAGTATTTCACGATCACGAGCACGTGCTCGCAACTGGGGCGTGGCGGTTCCAGGAGATCCAGATCAAGTGATGTATGTGTGGTATGACGCGCTTGCCAACTATATCACCGCTCTTGGATACGCAAAAAATGAAGAAAATTTTCAGAAATTTTGGACAGAAGGAGATGAGCGAGTACATGTCATAGGAAAAGGAATCAATCGCTTTCACACTATTTATTGGCCTGCCATGTTACTTTCTGCAGGAGTAGCGCTTCCCACAGAAATATTTATTCATGGGTATATTACGGCACCAGGCGGGCAAAAGATGTCAAAATCACTCGGAAATGGCGTAGACCCCTTTGAAGTGATTAAGGTTTTTGGGACAGAAGCGACGAGGTATTTTTTCGCGCGACATATTAATCCTTTCGAAGACAGTCCTATGGATATGGAGCGAGTCCGTGAATCGTATAATGCAAATCTCGCAAACGGTCTAGGAAATCTGGTATCTCGCATTATGCGTCTTGCGGAAACACACTTAGAAACAGCGCCAGCGATTCCGGAAAATACCATCCCTGACAGTTTTAAAGAGGCGCTTGATAGATTTGCCTTCCACGAGGCTACGGATATTGTGTGGAGTCATATTTCAAAACTTGATGAAAGGATTCAATCAGAACAGCCATTTAAGGTTATCAAGGAAGACAGGGAGCGAGGGAAAGAGATGATCCGTAACTTAGTGGTTGATCTCTATACTATAGGGCGCATGTTGAATCCGTTGATGCCAGAGACAAGCGCGACTATTAAGACTGCAATAAAGGAAAACAAAATGCCCCCCTCACTTTTCCTTCGTAAAGAGTAATCTGTATGGAGAAAGGGACGCGATATATTGATATTCACACGCATGTAAATCTTGCGGCATTTAAAGATGACTGGAAGGAGGTGTGTGACCGTGCTCTTGCTGGAGGCGTTGCTCTTTGTAATGTGGGGACTCAACTAGACACCGCAACGCGTGCGGTAGAAATAGCACATGCATATGAAAAAGGGGTGTACGCCATCGTGGGACTACACCCTGTCCACACGGCAAAGTCGTATCACGACCCGAAAGAATTCACCGACATGGAGACAGGGTTCACGTCACGCGGAGAGGTATTTGATGAAAGAAAGTATGAGCTTTTGGCGAGAGATGAAAAAGTGGTAGCAATAGGTGAGTGCGGGTTGGACTACTTTCGTGGGGACGAGGGAGATAGTGAAAAACAAAAAAGTGCCTTTATTGAACAAATAGAATTGGCAAATAAGGTACAAAAACCACTGATGCTTCATATTAGAAATGGAGATATGAGCAGTGGAAAAAATGCCTATCGTGATGCTGTTGAGATTTTAAAAACCCATGCAAAAGTAGTTGGAGACGTACACTTTTTTGCGGGAACGTATGAGGATGCAAAGCCTTACCTCGCACTTGGTTTTAGTATTTCATTTACGGGGGTCATTACCTTTGCGCGCGACTATGACGAAGTGATACGCGCCGTTCCTTTGGATATGCTTCACGCAGAAACAGATGCGCCCTACGTGTCGCCCGTACCGTATCGCGGTACACGAAATGAGCCTGTACGAGTAATAGAGGTGGTGAAAAAAATAGCTGAAATACGAGGAGAGGATGAAGAAAAAGTCACGCTACAATTGCGTGAAAATGCCCGAAGGATGTTTAGTGTTTGAGCTAATCAAAAATTGAAATCAAGTATTCGTTGATAACTCGTTGGTCGAGGTCATAAAAATAGTTCCCGTCTCTGTGGAGTTTGCGCGCGAGGTCTTTTCCCACAAAGCGCCAATGCCAGGGCTCAAAGACGTAATACGTATTATTTTTTGGGTAGGAGAGGGTAAAACCATATTTATAGGCATTTTTTGTCAGCCACGTATATGCCGGAGTGTTTTCAAAACCAACGAGGTTGCCGTTAATGCCCGTTGTCGTTATGTCAAAAGTCGTGCCGAGTTGGTGCTCTGAGTACCCTTGATCTGCTGAGAAAGTGTTGGCACCCTTGCCAAAGGTTGTGGTATAGACACCCTTGAGAGATTGTTGCTCACTAAAAGAACGGTACGCAGAGGTAACGTAGAGTTTTACGCCATCAGCAAGTGCGTCCTCAAACATATCTTCAAAAAAAGGCATAACCTGCGCATGGAGACTTTGTTTTCTTGTTTCACTGTAGAGGTATGTGGGGTCAATGAGCGTAAGTTTTGGTGGTACATAATGCTCGTTGAGGAAGTATATTTTTGAATATTTTTGAAGAAGTTGGGCGTCGGTCTTGCTTAATTTATCTAGAACACCAACGGTCTTCAGGGCATCACCTACACGCTGTTCAATATCGTCCACCTTTTGTTTTTCTTCACGAAGGGAATCTTTGAGATAGTCGCGGTCTCCTGTCAGCTCTGTAAGCGTGGCGGAAAGCTCCATGACGCGTGTCTGAAGCGCTTCTTTTTCTGTAGTGAGCCCTGTCGCAATACGCGCATGCGTAGCGCGCTCTTCTTGTAGTTGTGCTGTGAGCGTGGACTCCGAGAGGTCTTTCCACCACCACATGCTCGAAACAGCTCCAATACCAAGGGCAACGAGAAGGCCAAAAATAAGATAATTCCTGTTCACAGGATGTATTGTACCACTAACTAACGTAGCAGGGGATAATTTTATCTTGCTTGTAAAAGAGTGCTTTTCGTGGTACTGTGTCGCGACATTAGTAATAAATGGTTATAGAACATATGGACGAAAATACAATGCCGGCAGTCGAAGTACAGGATACTGACCTTCTCGATAAGGATCAGTACGAATGTGCTTTCCACCTACTTCCAACGATTGCCGATGGGGAAGTGTCTCGCGTGGTTGGGGAGATCAAAAAGATTATCACTGACCACCAAGGGGACGTATTTGAGGAAGAGGAACCACAGCGATTTACCTTGGCCTATGAGATGACCAAGGCTATTGAGGGACGCAGTATGCATTTTACCAGCTCTTGGTTGGGGTGGGTGCGGTTCTCTCTTTCTCGCGCTATGCTCGAAGGTGTTATTATGGAAATCAATCACCGAAATGATATCATTCGCCATTTGACCATCCGCCTCACAAAAGCAGAAGTTCTTAATCCTCAGCGACTATTCGAAAAACGTTCAGAACCTGCTACAGTAGCAGTAGGTGATAAAGACGCAGAGGCTTCAGGTGAAGTGTCTGAGGCAGATCTTAATAAATCACTCGAGGAAATAACTGTATAAACATGTATATCAATAAAGCAATAATTTACGGAAATCTTACACGAGATCCGGAAGTTCGTTCTCTCCCGTCGGGTATCCAGGTGTGTTCATTTTCTCTTGCTACAAACCGTGTATATAAAGATCGTGACGGGAAAAAGCAAGAGTCAGTCGAATATCACAACATCGCCCTGTTTGGTAAGCAGGCAGAGCTCGGTGGTCAGTATTTGAAAAAGGGCAGTGGGGTCATGGTAGAAGGACGTCTCCAAACACGGAGTTGGGAGAAGGACGGAGTCAAGCAATATCGCACTGAGATTATTGCTGATCGTATGCAGTTTGGTCCACGAAGTAGTGGAGGAGGAGCTCCTGCAGGGAATACGACGCCTGATGAAGCAGGTCGCGCGCCTGAAAAGGATGCCGGCATGGACAGCATAGAATACCCATCAGAAGAGATAAATCCTGACGACATTCCCTTTTAATCACTAATCTGTAATGCACTGATATGGAAAAGAAAGAAAAGACACATGAAAAGGTGAGTGACGTGCGCAAAAGTGGCGTACTACATTTTGATTACAAAAATGTAGCGCTCTTGAGTAAACACATAAACCCTCATGCACGTATGCACAGCCGTCGTCGCACCATATTCACTGGTCGTGAACAGCGCCTTTTTGCGCAAGCGGTCAAACGCGCACGATTCATAGGGTTGATGCCGTACCTCACGCAGTAATTGCGAGTATCCAAGTAGACAAAAGCTCCGCGAGGCCTACGGCCTCGCGGAGCTTTTGTCTACCCCTAGCGCGTGGTCAAGCCTTCGTCACCCTCTCAGTATAGTCACCCGTTTCAGTATTGACCCGCACCACATCTCCCTCATTGATGAACATAGGCACCTGGATCTTGGCACCTGTCTCAAGGATCACTTCTTTGGTCCCTCCTTGGACAGTATTGCCTTTGAGGGCAGGCGCAGCTTCTTTGACTGCAAGATCTACCTTGATAGGCACCTTCACGCCAATGATTTCTTCATTAAATACCAATGCTTCCACTTCAGATTTTGCTTTGATAAATTTAATAGCATCTCCTACGACTGCTTCCCCTAATTCAAAACGCGTCTGTGGTTTACCCACCTCACAAAATATATAGGCGCCGCGATTTTCATATACAAATTCAATCATCATTTTTTCAAGATCTGCCTCTACAGCATTTTCGTTTTGGTGAAATGTCTGTTCTATAACGCGGCCACTTTTGAGCGACTTAATCTTTGTCTGATTAACAGGTTTACGCATCTGTTTGCGAAAGACGTGCGCAGAGAGCACTAAAAAAGGTTCGTCATGCATAATAATGACCTTTTTGGGCAAGATTTCATTGTACGCGAGCGTTGCCATAAGAAGTTGTTACGTGAGCCATTCGAGCATCAGCGAGCACCAGGTAGTATACCCCGCCCTGAGGGCATTGCACAATAATGCCTCGCGGGCGTTTGTATAGTATTCTATGGGTATGCTTGAAAAGGGAAGTGACGGCACGCGACAACTTACTGATGAGGAGGTGCTCTATAGGTCTCGCTCGGAGCCATGGCTTTTCTCAATTCTCCTTGAGCGACACCAGGACGCTTTTCTGCGTAAAGCCCAGTCCATTCTCCATAGTCCCTTGGACTCTGAAGAGGTTGTGCAAGATGCCTTTACCAAAATATACCTCAACATCGAACGTTTTGAAGTGCGAGAGGGCGCGCGCTTTACCTCCTGGGCATACACAATTGTCATCAACACAGCCCTCACGAGGTATATGAAAAAGAAGCGGTTGGGTGAGCGCGTGGTCGCTCTTGACCCAGAATACGAGCAACAGGTGGGTGACACACTGGAGCACCTTTCTCGCAAAGAAGGAGAAGATGAGGTGGCGCGTATTCTCGCAAAGATACCCGGACATTTCGCCGCTGTGTTGCGTTTGCACTATCTCGACCGATGGTCACACAAAGACATTGCGACACAGTTGGGGACCAGTGTTGCCGCGATAAAGACACGTATTCACCGTGCAAAAGCAGTATTTAAGAAAGAATACGGGGAGACACATGGTTCTAAGTCTCCATTTGAAACCAAATCCGATAAGTAGCGGTTATAGTAAATACCACATATATGGATACGAAACTACAAAAAAAGATTATGCGCCGAATCTATACAGCCTACGGGATGCGTATACTCGGGGGTACGCGCGCGCGATATTTTATGGTGATGGTTCTGTCTGCGTGGGGATTGATGAGCTTCGTATCAGTGATGGACGTCGCACGCAATTTCTCGCACGTTTCTGTGGGGGAGGTGGGGAACTTCGCACTCTCGGCTGTTCTCAATACCGACATATGGACTCTTGCCATATCAGCGCTCTTTGTCTATGCAGCAGTTATTTTTATAAAAGGAGAATCCACTCTTTCTCGAGGACGCTTTGCATAACAGATACTCACCAATGAAAAAACCGGCATATGCCGGTTTTTTCATGTGTGTATTCTTAGGTCTCAGTTAGTTTTGCGCGTACTTCTTTCAAGAGTTTTTCTTGAAGTTCTGGATCGTCATGAAGCATAGTGCGTGAGGCGTCGTACCCGCGACCAAGCTTTACGTCACCATAGCTGTATGAGGAGCCAGATTTTTGCACCAGACCAAAGCGTTCACCAAGCGCAAGGAGCTCGCCTTCTTTAGAAATGCCCTCATTATAGAGAAGGTCGAATTCAGCGGTACGGAAGGGGGCAGCAACTTTGTTTTTTACCACTTTTACACGGTGGCGACCACCGACTACTTCCTCGCCCTTTTTTATCTGTGCAATACGACGAATATCGAGACGCACCGAAGTGTAAAATTTCAACGCCTTTCCTCCGGGTGTTGTTTCAGGGTTGCCAAACATCACACCAATCTGCATACGAATTTGATTGATGAAAATAACGAGAGTCTTTGATTTTGCGACGATGGAGGTGAGTTTGCGCAATGCCTGTGACATAAGACGCGCTTGTTTGCCGACGTGCTGTTGTCCCATTTCTCCTTCTATTTCATCTCGTGGAGTGAGGGCTGCGACCGAGTCAATAACAATAATATCAATTTTTCCCGTGCGCACCAAAGATTCGACAATTTCGAGCGCTTGTTCACCAGTGTCGGGCTGGGAAATAAGAAGATCTTCATTTTTCACCCCAAGACGCGCCGCGTACTCAGGGTCAAGGGCATGCTCCGCGTCAATAAAAGCACAAATACCACCTCGGCTCTGCGCTTCCGCAATAGCATGGAGCGAGAGGGTGGTTTTGCCTGAGGATTCTGGGCCATAGATTTCTATAATACGACCGCGTGGGTAGCCTCCGATGCCCAGTGCATAGTCAAGACCAAGAGATCCTGAGGGGAGAGCGTCGACATTCACCTTAGGACGTTCACCGAGCATCATAATAGCTTCGTCACCAAACTTTGTTTTAATACTCTGCAGAGCCGCCTTAATATCCTCAACACCCCTCTTTGAGGGTGCTGCGGTGCTATACGCTTCTTTCTTTTTAAATGCCATAGGCCAAATTTACAACTGATACAACTGATGAGTAAGCGATGTCCCTTGTCGCACATATGTTCTCTCGACAGAGTGAACGCGACCATAACGGTCTTTTGCGGTTAAGGTCATTATAGTATATCCCAGAGGAAGTACGAGGGTCTCAGAAAAATTCCCTGTGTCGTCGGTGTAGATGTCGCGACCGTTGAGAGATAAGGATACGATGTTTTCTGCGAGTCCCGTAAGCAGGAAGGTGGGGGCGACTAGTGCCATGGAGGGTTCTTCGTGGATGGTTATCAGTGGTCCCAAAATAACGTGTCGCGCTTGATATGCGACGTAGATACCCAAAAGTACCAAAATAAATAAAAACATCAGGGAAAGGACATAGGTGCGGAGTGAGATCTGATGTCGTAAGAGTGTGGGCATATTATGTGGGTTCCTCGGTGTTTTCAGAGCTATAAATCTCTCGTGGGCGCGAGCCGTCTTGTTTCCCTACCACGCCACGTTCTTCAAGGATATCAATAAGTCGTGCGGCTCGTGAATACCCAATACGAAGTCTTCTCTGAAGATAGGAGGTAGAGGCCTTTTTGTCCTTGAGTACAATAGCTTTTGCCTCTTCATAGAGCGCATCATCAGCATCTTCGTCTTCCACCATGCCTTCAAAAATTGCATTACTGTGTTCTTTCCCAGCATTCTCAAGATCAATAGAATCGAGATTGTGCGCAGAAGACTGGCTTGCGAGATACTCTACAATACTTTTCACTTCGCCTTCAGTAATCCAGGGAGATTGGATACGAATAGGTTTTGAAATTTCTCCCGATATATAGAGCATGTCACCAGCACCCAGAAGTTTCTCTGCACCCGCCTGATCAATGATAGTGCGTGAGTCAATCTGAGAGGCAACCTTGAGCGCGATGCGTCCAGGGATATTCGCCTTGATAAGTCCGGTGACAACATTGACCGACGGACGTTGCGTTGAAAGGATGAGGTGGATGCCGACAGCACGACTCATCTGAGCAAGGCGCACGATACTCGCTTCAAGTTCACGAGGGTATTCCTGCATGATGTCTGCGAGTTCATCCATAATAATAATAATGTAGGGAAGAGGCTCGGGCAGGTCGTGCTCGTCTTCTTCTGTCACTGGCCCCTTTGCTTTTAGTGCATCATATTTTTTCAATGCGGGTTTGTAGATGGACTCATGGTACGAGCTGATGTCGCGCACTTTTTCTCCTTGGAGGATTTCATAGCGTCGTTGCATTTCTTTCGCCGCCCATTTGAGAGAGAGTATCGCCTTTTTTGCGTCGGTGATAACGGGGGTGAGGAGGTGCGGAATGCTGTTGTAGAGCGTGAGCTCGACGCGCTTTGGGTCAATCATAATAAAACGTAGTTGCTCGGGAGAGTTGCGGAAGAGGAGCGAGGTGATGAGCGCGTGTATCATCACCGACTTTCCAGAGCCGGTAGTCCCAGCGATAAGGATGTGAGGCATCTTTGCGATGTTGGCAAAATGAGAAACGCCAGAAATATCTTTTCCGAGCGCCACCAGAAGTGGCTTTGGTGAGTCGGTGAATTCAGGACTTGAAAGAAGAGACCCCATACCGACCATAGATTTTTGAGTATTGGGTACCTCTATGCCCACGAGCGATTTCCCTGGAATAGGCGCCTCAATACGTACGGGGTGCGCGGCTAGCGCAAGCTCAAGGTTATTTTGCAGGCTCATAATCTTTGAGATACGCACGCCTTCTGCAGGTTTTAAGGAGTAGCGTGTCACCGAAGGGCCGATAGACACCTCGTCCATTTCTACAAGAATGCCAAAAGTCTGAAGAGTGCGCTTGATGATATTGGAATGCGCCTTCACGTCGCCAACGCGCGCCTTCCCTCTATCCTTTTCTACCAGAGAGAGTGGTGGTGGGGCATACGGCCCGCGGAAGCTTTCCACCACAAACTCTGTTTTGCCGAGGATGTGCTCTCTGAGTGTTTTCCGTGCAGCTCCTTCAGAAGAAGACCCCGTCTCTTTTCCTGCATCATCTTCCTCAGAAACTTCCATAAGTTCAGCGGGGAGTGGGTTCCCGAGCGTCAGTGAGTCTTTGGTGTCATCAATGAGCAGTTCTTTCTTTGCAAAAAAGTGCGGTAATCGGAGACCCACATTTGCGGTCAAAAGCACTCCAATGAGAGAGGTCGCAAAAAGGACAACATAGGTAGTGATACTGCCAAAGAGGTACGAGAGAGGCTTCATGACTACCCAGCCCAAGAGGCCTCCATAGGTGATGTCGTAGAGCGCGATAAGTCCGAGAAGTGAAAAGAGCATGACCGTGACACCGATCATCTTGGAAATGCTCACATAGCCATTTTCACGGGGGCGCAAAAGTACCACTATATAGAGGAGACAGGTAAGTGGCGCAAGCACAAAGCCTATGCCAAAAAGGTATGAGAGTGCCATTTGGGTAAAGTCCCCGGCAGTTCCTGCAAGATGGAGAGATGACAGTACAAAGAAAATACCCAAGACACCCAAAACTATTGCAGCAATAGCTTGTTTTGTGTGGGGGGCCAGGTCATCAAAAAAAGGTTGTTTTTCTTTCTTCTTCTTTACAGCCATATTCTACGGTAGGTACTTGGTACGTACTGGCAAATAATAGCACAGGGTGACGTCCGCATTTCCCTAGGTACCCACAGCGGGTCGGCTGGAGGGATGGTGGGTAGTACATACTCAAACACTAAGCGCTTACCCTGCATAGTAGTAAAAAATGTCTTTTTGATATAAAGTACAAACACCCGCAACTCATAGACGCGCCTTAAAGGACATATGAATATAAAAGACATTATATCGGACAATACACAAGCAACAGCGCCTATCTTTAATGCCGTATATTACTCCTCAATATACAAAAAGACAGAAAAGATTGTGTGCGCGGTGTTTGCCATAACAGACATCAGTGGTGAGCAAGAAAACGTAAAAGACATTATAAAAGACACACGCGCGTCAGCAAAAGAGTCTTTGATAGCGGTCGTAGCGCTCGTCTCTGCCCCCCAAGAGATGGTTCGTATATATCGCTACGAAGGACTGCGGGGCTTGGTCACTCTACGAAGCATGCTGTTTGTGCTCGCCTCAGCGCATGTCATTGGAAGTGATTTTGCAGAGGTCATTGTTCGTGAGATTGACGGCGTCATACAGAGCATCCACACACTCTTTAGAGATCTCAAAAACACCACTCTCGTGAGCGTTATTGAGCAAGAGCCAGAGTATTCACAGGCAGTGCACAAGTACCGCACTCAGAGTCGCACTCCTCGCCGTGGAGAGAAAGTACGCAGAGGGTCAGGGTCCAGTGAGGGTGGTGTAGATACCACATCGGTGTCCCAATTAGTAGACACAAGGAGAGAGCGGATTATGACGATTATCCGTACACAAGGAATAGTGAGTATAAAAGACATATCAGACGCCATAAAGGACTATAGTGAAAAGACCATACAGCGAGAGCTTATAGAAATGATAAAAGACAATGTGGTCGTCAAAGAAGGGGAGCGTAGGTGGAGTAAATATAGAGTAGTATAAAGGTTTTTTATACAAAATTGTCTTTTATAAAAATAATGTAGATACAGGTACAGCACACTTTGTCCTAAAGAGCCTCAAAAAGACATATTTCATGTCTTTTTGACCTAGTTCATTCCGAAGCAAATACGTTGAAAGGTAAGGGTTTTTATGTAAGAAACAGCTACTACCGTACGTCTTAGTCTGTAGTAGAGGATATTGGTTTTGGTGTCACACGAGTCGACATATTTGTTGACTTTTGAGCGTAAAACTCGTATTCTCTAAGCGTTGTATAGGGACAGGCTACTCGCTTTTGTGCGTAGGCTATCCACAACAATGCAGGCAGATACCGTAGCAATTACGATATACTGTTTGTGCGTTCTTTGACAACTTCATATATATACAGTCACGCATGCGTGACGTTTTCTGTATTTCCTTTTTCCTTCGCACACTGCTATTCAGAATGACCACCATTCCCCTCACAGCTAAGCTCTTTTACGGGGTGTCGATTACCACGTGAAAGAGAGTAGTGGTGACCACTACTCCTAAATAAAATAGGAGTAGTGGTCGCAAATATGAATTAATTCGTATTATCAGAATAAATTATTAAAAGTTAGTTTTACTAAAATATGACCATTACTCAAAATGTTGCTTCAAAGCTCGTAGTGGGCTTTGTCGTAGCGTCTCTGTTGTTCACTCTTTCGTTCACACCTGCAAAGGCTCAAACGACTGACGCACTTCGGGCGCAAATCGCGGCCCTTATCGCACAGATCACTGCTCTACAAGGTCAGATTGGCCAAGGCGGAACAGCAGTTCCTACTGGAGGTGCATGTGTTGCCTCATTCATGGTAAACCTCAAGGTTGGTTCAACAGGTGCCGATGTTAAGAGT
>Ga0105051_10002855_pt1 | contig 21581 bp, 16 predicted proteins | sample FRY02_FD_78383 | JGI IMG/M metagenome (GOLD analysis project Ga0105051, IMG submission 78383) | Freshwater microbial communities from Lake Fryxell liftoff mats and glacier meltwater in Antarctica - FRY-02 (megahit assembly) | ecosystem: Environmental > Aquatic > Freshwater > Ice > Glacier... | reverse complement strand
GGCAGTCTCGACGAACGTTGCTCCGCCGAGACTGCTTTTTGGACTCCCATTGGACGCAGGAGTAGATGCCTCAAAAAATCCCCCATTCTGGACAGATGCCACTAAAATCCGAGAAGAACCAGTTAAAATCACACCGCACCAGATTCCAAAACGGCTGCAATGGGAACCACTGGCGGTTGTTCACAAAGTGTCCAATCGCGGATAGCAAATCGTTATGGTTTCGCGTTCGCAATCTCAACCGTTGGAATCACACCCATAAAGGCAAGCAGATCGCTGATCTGAGCCAGAGACAGGTTGTCCATTAGCCCCGAAGGCATCACGCTGCTGGTATTGGGCAGCACTTGATCGACCTTCGTTTCGTCAAGCCGGTTAACGTTGTTTTTAGAGTCTCGAACATTGAGATATCCACCGCCATCGTCCGAGACCAAACCGATATAGATTTTGCCATCCAACATCAGCACTTTCTTGCTCATGTATTGGTCACTAATGACATGCGATGGATACAAGATTGATTCAATCACTTCCCGGCGGGTAAACCGACGCGCAACGGAAGTCAATTCGGGGCCCACGGAATCACCAACATTTCCAAACCGATGGCATGAAGCGCACTGCGCACTCTCATATACCAGTCGTCCCGATTCCGGATTCCCCGCTCGACCAACCGTTGAATCGACATACTTGATCAGTTCGTCCAGATCCCATTTCGAGGATTCATTAGAGACCTCGACCGCGGCGGGCCTGTCGTGATATGTCTTCGCGTACCAATCTTGCCAGTATGACATAGTTGGCTTTTGCTTCGCTGGCCTTTCGACTCCCGTCCAGTGCCGAAGTAAGTCATCGACGGGTTGAATCGAACGCGATTCGGCTTCGGCACGAACACCAATCAGTATGAGTTGACGCAGCGCCACGGGATCATCCGTTGCGACACGAGCTGTCTTTAACTGTTTGATGACATCGATCGCATTTTCGCCTTCCAGGATATTGAGACTACGAACAAGGTAATCCCAGTTTTCACCCGCAGGATTTTGCGACAATCCCAGTGCGACGATCTCACGTCTCTCTGGGTCCTTCCGCCAAATCTCCCTCAAGTAATCCATAGAAGCTTCGTCCCTTGCGGTCGAAAGCATTGCAACGATGCCCGTGCGAAGTCGCTTGTAAACATCGCCCGTCAGATCGTCAGCGATTACCTTGCGATCAAGGCTGCGCAGAACTTCAGCGGTGGCATCACCAACGGGACGAGGCAATTGATAGATGGCAGCTAACGCAGCGTTCGGCCAATTGGTTCCCTGTTCCAGGATAGCGATCGCATCCTCAGTCGTAAAGCTTTTTGCGAAATCTTTCGTAACCGCCATCAGGTAAAGCGGAAGCGATCCCGAGACGGCTTCCAGGGCCGCGGACTCATAATACTTTAGGATCTCAAACCGTTGTGCCACTGTCCAATCATGAGAAAGGAACTGCATATACATCGCAACGACGGTGCGGTCCGCCTGTGGTGCGTCACTACGGATGAAACTCAGTGCTCGCTCGGCAACCGAATCCGCGTCTAAGTAGGTGGCAAGTCGAATCAATTCACGATTGACACGTGGATCACCCGCGGGAAACTCTTCGGCGATCTGATCGCGAAGCATCTCAACTTTTTGGGGTGCGATCTGACTTCGATGGAGAGCGACCTGGCAGACTCGAAGGGTATCGACGAATTGAGCATCGGTTAGAAAACCGGTCATCAGCTCACTGCAAACCGTGAGGACTTCGACCGCCGTTTTTTCACTCTGATCGATGTTTATCAAAGCCAAACAACCGAGCAACCGTGTTTGAGTATCATCGCTCGCGAGTGCTTCGGCCTTCCAGCTTTCGATAGGCATCCGCTCAAGCACTCGGCGTGCAACAAACGCTAATGTCCGATCCTCGTCACCCAGCAGGTTGACGATTTGCTCGGTTTGCCTGGGCCATTGTCGGCTTCGAAGAATCGCTTCGCAAGCAGACCGTTTAACCCTTGCGTCTGGATCGTCAAGTAGCTTTTCCAACTGTTCCGCACTACGAACTCCGGGATGCAATCCCATCTGATAGGCGGCCTTCGCTCGGACTGCTTCCGACGAAGCCTCTGATAGTTCGATAAGCAGATCTTCACTTGGAATGGGCCCAAACAATTGCATGAGGTCCATCGCACGAGTTCGATAATGCGGGGGATTATCCTTACTGTAAGCAACACCGGCGACCAACTCATTCCATTCGCTGCCGAGATCTTTCTTGATAGCAGCGACTTCTTGTCGGCTCCAAGCAGCCGTAATCTGCGGCTGGCGCACGGCCCTGGCAATGCCCGTTCCGAGGTTGTCCATTCGCTCCGGAGTTTCACCATTCCAAACGACTCGATAGATTCCGCCTGCCGTCCCCCGTCCGCCTGTGCAGAAGTACAAAGCTCCATCGGAACCAACGGCTAAGTCGGTGACATTGAGTGGCTGGCCTTTAAGGAAGGTTTCGCTGTCAGCGACAAAGCCGGCACCTTGTTGTTTCATTTTGACTGCAAGGATCCGACCTTCGGACCAATCGGCAAAAAATATGGTATTATGGTAGCGAACGGGAAACTTATAATGTTCATAACAGACAGCTCCGGTGGGGCTGCCGCGTCCGGTATCGGCCAGTCCAGGCAATCGATCGATATAGTATTCTGGCCAAGTCGCCCAGCCACTTCGCCATCCAAACTCGCCGCCTTCTGGAATGTCAAAAATGGCGGTCGAGCGAAACCATGCGGTATCCATGTCGGATTCCATGTCGCTGTCATGAACAAACAGACCGCCGTCGGGATGAGTGACGATGTCATAGGCATTGCGAATGCCGCCAGCCACTTTTTCGACAACTGTTCCATCGAGATTCACTCTCACAATGGTCCCACCTGGCGATTTGATGCCTCGAGCGTGTCCACCTGGATCCTCATAACGCTCCACAAGGTCGCCCTCATAAGAATCAACCAATGTTTCGCCGCTGCTTTTTGTGGTCACCGCTTGCGCATGATTGCCGACGCTGATGTAGATCATCCCATCGGGTCCGAGGATCAAGCCGTGCGGTCCATGTTCTCCGGGCTGACCAGTAAAACTGACGATTTTCTTAACGGTTTCCAATGACCCATTTCGATCTTCGTCGCGAAGTCGATAAAGCCCCTCGCCTTCGGGGCCCATGCCGGTAACAAAGACGTCACCATTAAGCGGCAAGATACCTTGGCAAGATTTTACTTTATCACAATAGGTTCGAACATCCTCGTGAACACCGTCGCCATCGCGATCGACAATCAAAAGAAGTGGTCCGTTTTCCTGAGATGCGATGACATGACCGAACTCGTTGAACGCCATGGCGATCACAGATCCGACCTGAGCATCATTCAGAACTCGCTGGACGCTGAATCCTTTTTGGATCTGAAATCGTTCTGTCTTATCGGTTGCGGATTCGGCAACCTGCGGAAGGTCGTTTGATGGGGTAGGGACGACCGTTAGCGTCGCTGCGTTTTGCTCCCTTGGTTCGGTATCGCCCCAAGTGCCCAGCGACTTTGCGGTGCCCCATAGCGCATCGTTGAACAAGAGCGTTTGCCAAGTCGCGATTTCCTGGGACGAACATTTCCACGACGAGTCGGTGTTGAAGCTAAACCATTCGCCGCCACTTTTGGGCTGGATGTTGACACGAGCCGCCAGAGCAGCCGTGTTTCCGGTTCGATTAGTGACGCGAGCGGCAACGACATTGCGCCCAACGGTTAGAAAGTCGGTAATCTTGAATTCGGTGGAGCCCTTTAATTTCTGACCGGAGCCGACTTTTCGTCCATTGATGAATAGTTCGTATTCATCGTCGCCGGTTATCTCGATCGTGCCCATAGCCTCCACACGAAGGTTGATGGGACGCCTGAAGTAACATGTTGCGCCCGCGGGAATCCCGCCTTTCGGGTTTCCATTCGCCCAGATCCATTGCGCTTCGTCAGCGGACACCGTTGACACGGGAACGCACATGATCGCAATGGCCGTGTATGCGACAACGACAAATCTTCGGTAGCCATCCATGGCGTTCTTTCGCTCTGCGGATAAGGTCAATTTCACTGGACATGTTTTCTTTTCGCCAATTCGCCGGCCGATCTGTTCGAAACAGTCGCCCGGGAAAACCGCCTAACGGATTGTGCATACCAAACCATTCAGGGGTGTGGCAATGGGCAATTTGTTCTCTCGCATCCAGCTATCATTGATTCTGGCAAAATCCTCCTACCGGTTGCTGTGCACGTTCTCTACCTTCTCTACCCGCGAAACGGTTTTCCAAACGTCAGGCATTTCCATCAGAGACGAATTTGCTGAACAACGGCCGGAAGCTTGAGAGGGTTTTCAGAAACAGCCGAGATACGCGCGGGAGACTGCCGGCCGAGATACGCGATTCGAACGGGCAATCGCAAGACTTTGATGCGAATTCGGAATCAAAATCTTCCTGAGAAGCATTGCTAGGCTTACGATTCTAGATCGCTGTCGAAAACTTGGACCTGTTTCCAAGTGGTTTTTTGTTCGGCGATGAATTCCAGGTGACGGGGTGCAATCTGATAGGCGTCATGGGCCGCTCGATCGTCAAAAACGACGTGTAATGAGACGTCGTAATGGGCATTGACCGGTCGGTTCAGATCAGGAACGCGGCGTCCAACGGAGAATTCGGCGACTCCTTCATGACCGGTGAGATACGTCTGGCAAGCCTTGATCAGCGTGGTGATGTTTCCATCGGTCGAGTCTTCAAGCGTGAAAAAAACATGATGGGCAAGTCGAGGCATTGTCAGGCGTTCTCTTAGAAGTCGGTCACATTGCGGTTTTTCGAGGGGCTAGATTCACTACGACGCTGCAGACCAGCACGATCCATCAAGGAGCTCTTCATCAGCTCTTCTATGTGATCGTCGTCCGGTGGCGGCGGGCCGAAAGCACCCAGGTCCTGCGGTTCGTACTCAACCTTATAATCATGTTTCGCGAACGAAATCCGGCACTTCGGATCCAACCGCTTGCGAACAATGGATTTGCCGTCCACCTTGGTGCCGTTCCGGCTCCCCAGGTCCTTCACAAACCAATACCCTTGTTCGAGGGTCATTCGGCAATGTTGTCCTGAAATGTTTGTAAAATTTAGAACGATGTCACAGCCTTCCCGGCGACCGAGAATAAGTCGGTCCTTCAGCAATGGAATCGGATCGCCGCCGCCGACGGGGACCAGCATTCCAAATTTTCCGCCGGTATCGACTTTTTTATCCCATGCCATCGACAATGCTCGCTAAACACTGAGTTGATTTTTCGTCCAAGCTTTGCTTAGAGACCGGGTCGTTTGACTTCCGGCACCCATATTTTACTGAAACATCTACGAGATCAACACGCGAAAGAGTTCGGATGCAAAAACATTCTTCAATAAATGGTGATGAAAGCGGCATAATTCGACCTCGCTTTCGTGCTTTTGGGGCGGAACTGAAGCATCGATTCGGCGGCCGGATTCAGCGCATCAGTCTCGACGCGGGATTCACCTGCCCCAACGTCGATGGCACCGTTGCGAAAGGCGGCTGCAATTTTTGCGACAACCGATCGTTCAGCCCCAGTCGCCGCGTGCGCCTTGCCGCCGTCGAAGAGCAACTGACCCGCGGAGTTGCGTCGCTGCGTCGTCGGTACAAAACCGTGGCGGGCTTCATCGCCTACTTCCAACCCGCCACGAACACGTACGCGCCCGTGGATCAATTGGAGGAGGTTTACCGTTTGGCGCTTTCGCATTCGCCGGAAATCGTTGGCTTGGCCATCGGTACGCGTCCTGATTGTGTCCCCGATTCGGTGCTGGACCTGATCGAAGACCTGGGACGCGAAACTTATGTGTCGCTCGAATACGGTATGCAGACTCGCCATGATTCTAGTTTGAATTGGATGAACCGGGCCCATCAACACGCTCATATGATCGATGCGATGAACCGGAGTCGCGGACGCGGGTTTGAGACCTGTGCTCATATCATTTTGGGCATTCCGGGCGAGACGTCTGAGGAAATGCTGCATACGGCACGATCCATCGGCGTCTTGGGAGTCGACGCGATCAAGATTCACAATCTTTACGCGGTTCGCGGCACGACACTTGGGGACCAGGTCCTCAGTGGCGAAGTGACGTTGATGAGCCGCCAGGTGTACGTGGAAACGATTGTGAACTTTCTGCGTCTGATTCCGCCCCATGTCGTGGTGGAACGAGTCAGCGGTGATGCGCCGCCGGACTATCTAATCGCGCCGCTATGGTGCCTGGAGAAGTCCGCGTTGCGTAAAGAAATCGAAGATCGCCTGATTCAGTTGGATGCTTACCAGGGCGATCGCTACGACCCCACCTGGTCCGACGCAGATGAACCGCCGATGTCGACGCCGGCCGAAATTCAGGAACGAATCGGTACGCGAGGGCGACTGCCTGTTTTGCGAATCCATGACGCCCGAGAAGCGATTCCGAAGTAGAGTTACATCTTGTGTGGCCGAGTTTGCAGATCATTGCACGGCAGGCCGAATCTACAAATGGCCGTGCAGGCACTGCTCATCGGATTAAACTACCGCGTCATAAAAAGATGCCTCTTCAAGGATTTTCAATTTGTCGGCGAACGAATCACCAGACGCCGCAACGGATCTGAAGCCGCAGACGCATCCAGGCCAGCGAAAGGCCGCTGTCGCATTCATTTTGTTGACGCTATTGATCGACATCATTGGCATCGGCATTGTGGTGCCCGTGTTACCGGAATTGGTCAAGCAATTTGTCGGCGGTGATATTTCCACGGCGGGCTTTTACGTTGGCGTGATCGCGGCGACTTATTCGCTGATGCAGTTCATCTGCGCACCGATCGTTGGCGCGTTGTCAGACCGTTTTGGTCGGCGTCCCGTTCTACTCGCGTCGATGTTCGGCCTTGGCATCGACTACATCGTGCAAGGCTTTGCACCGACGATCGCCTGGTTGTTCGTCGGTCGATTGCTCGCCGGCGTGATGGGGGCCAGCATCTCGACCGCGAACGCCTACATCGCCGATGTGTCGGATGAAAAAACGAGAGCTCGAAACTTTGGACTCGCTGGCGCGATGTTTGGCGTCGGGTTCATCATCGGGCCAGCTTTGGGAGGATGGCTGGGAGGCTTTGATGTTCGATTGCCGTTCTTTGCCGCCGCAGGCTTGTCGCTAACCAACTTTATCTACGGCTTTTTCATCCTGCCGGAATCTTTACCGCCCGAATCCAGAAGTTCATTCAAATTCGCCAAAGCCAATCCGCTGAGCACGATCGGTAACCTTCGTGGATACCCGATCGTCGCAGGGCTCGCGATTGCGGTTGTCTGCAGTTCGCTGGCTCAGCGGGGTCTGGAGAACGTTTGGGTACTCTACCTTGGCTATCGATTTGGCTGGGACGAAGTAACGAACGGTTTGACCTTGGGATTGGTGGGCGTGATGGCGGTGATTGTCCAGGGCGGATTGGTGCGTCCGATGGTCCGGCGATTTGGTCCGCGCCGAATTGCCGTCGCGGCCATGCTACTGTCATCGATGTCGTTTTTGGGTTATGGATCCGCCACGGAGGGATGGATGATCCCGGTCGTGATCGTCTGCGGCGCGATGGGAGGGTTGGCGGGACCGGCGATCCAGAGCATTGTTGCGGGCGAAGTGCCGTCGAGGGATCAGGGGAAAATTCAAGGGGCACTGACGTCGCTGATCAGCCTCACCAGCGTCTTTTCTCCTCTCGTTTTCACCACCGGACTGTTTGGATACTTCACTTCCTCCGCCGCGCCGTTTCATTGGCCCGGGGCCCCGTTTTTCCTCGGCAGCGTTCTGCTGGTAACGGCGGCGAAGATTTTGTCTCAGGTATTTAAGCGATTTCCTGTCGCTGTCCGTGAAGTCGAAGACTCGCCAGCTGGGCAACCGCAATTGACAAGGAATTGATGACTTTTACACTTGTGTCAGTCTTTCAAGACTAGTCTTGATAAATCGTCAATTACGCAAAATTTCGGTCAAAATTACCGGCTCCGCTTTTCGGCAGCAAACTTAGCCTTCGGGGGACACGGTTTGTGGTGAGGAGGGGCGGAGTTCAGTTGCTAAATGCCTCACCCGCAATGATCGTGCGTCATCGGTTCCTATCAAGACTAGCCCGTCGAGATAACGAATTAATCATTCAAACTCAGAATCCCCCGAGGCCCTCCCCGCCTCGGGGTTTTTTGTTGTTCTTCAAGCCATCGATCACGATCCCATGACCACGTCAACCAGCACGCTTGCCCGCTCCAGCTCAACTTCTGCCGTCCGCAATGTTGAGATCTACGACACGACGCTTCGCGACGGAACGCAGGGCGAAGGGATCAGCTTCTCGTTACAAGACAAGCTGAACATTGCCCAGCGACTTGCCGAAATCGGCGTCGACTACATCGAAGGCGGCTATCCGCTTTCCAACGAAAAGGATGTTGCTTTCTTCGAGAAAGTTCGTTCGCTCAATCTTGGATCCAGCCTCGTTTCGGCCTTCGGGATGACCCGCCGCAAAGCGATGAAGGCCGAGGACGATCCGGGCATGAAGGCTCTCGTCGCCGCAAAGACGCCAGCCTACACCCTGGTCGGAAAGACTTGGGATTTCCAAGTGACGGACGTCCTAAACGTATCGCTGGAAGAGAACTTAGCGATGATCGGCGAAAGCACCGAATTCCTGGCTCGCCATGGTCGCGTACTGTACGACGCCGAACACTTCTTCGATGGCTGGAAAACCAATCCCGAGTACGCGGCAAAGACGCTCCGTGCCGCCGCATCCGCGGGTGCGACACACCTAGTTCTGTGCGACACCAACGGCGGCAGCTTGCCCGAAGAGATCGCGGCGTTGGTCACCGCGGCGAAAGCTGCCGTTGCGGATTACAAGCTAACGTTCGGCATCCATTGTCATAATGACAGCGACCTCGCCGTCGCCAATTCTCTCGCCGCCATCGATGCCGGCGCCGACCAGGTTCAAGGAACGATCAACGGCATCGGAGAGCGCTGCGGCAACGTCGACCTGATCTCGATGATCGCCAACCTCGCCATCAAGAAGAGCGGATATTCGGTTCTGGGTGGTCGCTCACTTGAATCGTTGACCGAGTTGAGTCGATTCGTTTACGAGACCGCAAACTTGCAATGGCGAAACAATCAACCGTTCGTCGGCCAAAGCGCATTCGCACACAAGGGCGGCATGCACGTTCACGCGATCAACAAGGCATCGCGTTCGTACGAGCACATCGATCCGGCAACGGTGGGCAATGAGCGACGCATCTTGGTCAGTGAACTGAGCGGGCGGAGCAACATCGCCGCGATGACATCCAAGCATGACTTGGTCAACAACCGCGAGCTGATGGACAAGATCCTTTCCGAAGTCGTTCGGCTCGAAAACTGTGGATACCAATTCGAGTCCGCGGGGGCGTCGTTTGACCTGCTCGTTCGCCGCATCGCTGGTTCGTTCACCCCGCACTTCAAGCCGATTAAGTACCGCGTTGTCGCGGGTGATCGTGATGCGGGCGTGAACAATGTCTTCGCCGAAGCGATCATCAAATTGTGCATCGGCGACAAGTTGTGGTTCGATGCGGCGGAGGGTCACGGTCCCGTCAATGCGCTCGATGCGGCGCTTCGCAAGGCGTTGGAAAGCACCTACCCAACATTGGCCGACATGCGATTGGTTGACTACAAAGTTCGCGTCGTCGATTCCGGAGCCGGGACCGCGGCAACGACTCGCGTTAACATCGAAAGCAGCGATAAGCATGAGACGTGGGGCACGATCGGTGTCAGCGAAAACGTGATTGAAGCGAGCTGGCAAGCGTTGGTCGATGCGGTTGAGTACAAGCTGCACAAAGACGAACTCGACACCAAGAAATCGTAGACACCCACAAGCCTGACAACCTCTCCTGTCGCGTCTTCCATCCGTGCGAGACGCGACATTGCGAAAACAAGAAGCGAACGAAAAGCCAAGGACGAAGAGACACCGATGAGTAACCAGACGCCCGTGGAAAACGAGATTCCGAATCGATTCGACCATACGACGGCAGCCGCACGCATCGTGCAAGCCTGGGACGAAGCGGGTTGCAATCGTGCGCAGGTGAACCCAAACAAAAAGCCGTTCACGATCGTCATCCCACCGCCAAACGTGACCGGAGCGCTGCACCTTGGCCACGGCCTGAACAACACGTTGCAAGACGTCCTGATTCGCACTCGCCGCATGCAGGGTTATGAAGCGTTGTGGATGCCAGGCACGGACCACGCCGGAATCGCGACGCAGGCAGTGGTGGAAAGACGTTTGAAAGAACAAGAAAACAAGACGCGTCATGACCTGGGTCGCGATGCACTTGTCGAACGAATCTGGAAGTGGAAAGACCAATACGAAACTCGCATCCTCGGTCAACTGAAACGCATGGGTTGCAGTTGCGATTGGGAACGAACGCGGTTCACGCTCGATGACCGCTGCGCCGCCGCCGTTCGCGCCACGTTCTATGACCTCTTCGCTCAGCGGCTGATTTATCGCGGCAAGCGGCTCGTGAACTGGGATACGTTCCTGCAAACCGCGGTCAGCGATGACGAAGTGTTCAACGAAACCACACAGGGACACTTTTGGCACATCCGCTACAAAGTGGTGAACCCAAAACCAAATGAACCGACCGAAGTGGAGGTCGCGACAACGCGGCCGGAAACGATGCTAGGTGATACCGCCGTCGCGGTTCACCCCGATCCGAGTGCGGCGCTCGATGCGGTGGAACAGGATTTAAAGACGAAGCTTGCCGATGCCACGGACAAAGATCGCGATGCGATTCAGGCTCAGCTTGATGAACTGCAAATTCGCCGTAAGACGATGTTGCCTGGGTTGATCCAACTTCGCGACATGGCGCTTGACGGCCGGCAGGTCATGTTGCCGCTAATGAATCGTCCGATTCCCCTCGTTGCCGATCCTTGGGCAAAACCCGAACTGGGCAGCGGTAGCGTTAAGATCACGCCGGCGCATGATCCGAACGATTACGAAGTCGCGATCCGTTGTGGCCTGCCGATGATCAACATTCTGCGCACCGATGGAACGTTGAATGCCGAAGCGGGTGCGTATCAAGGATTGACAATCAAAGCCGCGAGAGAACGCATCGTCGCGGATTTAGAAGTGATCGGTCTGTTGGGCGAAATCGAAGATCGCGAGATCGAACTTCCGCACAGCGACCGCAGCAAGACACCGATCGAGCCGTTCCTCGCGGATCAATGGTTCGTGAAGATGGATACGCTTGCGCAGTCCGCAATGGATGCGGTCAGTGACGAATCCGTCAAGATTTTCCCGGTGCGTTATCGCAGAGGCTATTTGGATTGGCTGGGTGAGAAACGCGATTGGCCGGTCAGTCGCCAGTTGTGGTGGGGACATCAGATTCCGATCTGGGCGAGCAAGAAGGTGTCGGCTGTTGACGCAGACGCACTGACGAAAAAAGTTGATGCGGTTTCATCCGACAAAGAGTCGCTGACGCATCAAATCGATCAAGACGCCGATGGCGACCGCCAAGTGTTTGTCTGTTTGCGTCGAGAAGACGAGAAGCTGGAAGCGGCGATTGAAGCCCTTGGGTTCACCCGTGATCCTGATGTGCTGGATACTTGGTTCTCGTCCGCTCTTTGGCCGCACAGCACGCTTGGTTGGCCGGAGAAGACGGAGGAACTCGATTACTTCTATCCGACTAGCACGCTGATCACGTCTCGCGACATCATCACTTTGTGGGTTGCTCGCATGGTCTTGATGGGCCTCAACAATACAGGCAAGGTTCCGTTCAGCGAAGTGTTCATCCATCCCAAGATTTTGGATGGCTTGGGCGAAACGATGAGCAAGTCGAAAGGGAACGGCGTCGACCCGATCGACATCATCGACAAATTTGGTCCCGACGCTTTGCGTTTTGGACTCGCGTGGCTTGCCACAGAAACGCAAGACGTCCGGATGCCGGTGCAGTACGAATGTCCGCACTGTGAAAAGCTGATCGATCAAACGAAGAAGAACCGCAGCTTGCCACGGATTCATTGTCCGCACTGCGCCGGAGATTTTTCGACACAGTGGGCGGAGTCAAAAGACGACCTCGCCTTGCCTCGCGGAGCCGTGGTCAGCGAACGATTCGAAACGGCTAGAAACTTTGTTAACAAACTTTGGAACGCGGCTCGCTTCACGCTCCTCAATCTGGATGACTACTCGCCGGTTGCAATCGATCGAAAGGCATTGCCGCTGGAAGACCGCTGGCTCTTAAGTCGCTTGGCAACCGTGACGGGACAAGTCACCGATGCGATCGATCATTATCGCTACGCCGAAGCCGCGCGATTGCTTTATGATTTTGCGTGGGACGAGTTTTGTAGCTTGTATGTGGAGATGGCGAAGGCCCGTTTGTCGGAACCGTCGCAGCGAGCAGCTACGCAAACGATCGTCGCCTACGCGCTGGATACGTTGCTGCGATTGTTGCATCCGATCATGCCGTTTGTGACCGAAGAGATTTGGAGCCACCTTGGCAAAGCCGCGCCGACTCGCGGGCTGGAAACGCAGGTCGCAGCAGGGCCATTCGTAATGTTGGCACCGTGGCCGGTCGTGGATGCAAGTGATAACGCGGATTCAAGTATCGAACGCCAATTTGAGGTTTTCAAAGAAGTGCTCGGCGCGATTCGCCAAATTCGAAGCAGCCAGAACATCGCGCCGCGTGAATCGGTTCCGGTTTCAATCACTTGTGATGACATCACCGCGAAACTGCTCACGCCGATGCGACCGCTGCTTGAATCGATGGCGAATGCAGAGCTGATCGCGCTGGGTCCCAAAGCAAAGGCCTTTGAAACCGATGCACCGTTGGCGATCGCATCGCTTGGCATCGACATTCACGTCGACTTGGAAAAGTTCATTGATGTCGCCGCAGAGTTGGTCCGGCTGGAGCGTTTGCTTGGTCAGATCGTGAAGCAAATCGTTGGCAAAGAGCAGAAGCTGTCCAACGAAAGTTTTGTCAGTCGAGCTCCCGAACAAGTCGTTGCGCAGGAGCGTCAATCGTTGCAAGAATTGCAGCGGCAGCGTGAAAGTGTGACTGCGGATATCGAGCGGATGCAGCGACGAAGCTAGCTTTTAGCAAGTGATTGGTCACTTTGACTCGCGTTTTTTTGAAATGACGCTTGCTTTACGGCAGGCGTCGGAACAGAAGCGGACTTCGTTCCAGCATCGTTCCCATTTTTTTCGCCAGGCAAACGGTCGACCGCAGGCCTCGCATATTTTTGTGGGGAGATTTGGTTTTTGGTGTGCCATCTTTTCTCGGGGTGCCGAATAGTCCTTTAACGGTTATCTCGATTATGTCGGCTGCGTTGTGATGCCGACGTTGAAATCTATCTGGCGATCATGCGACAAAATTGATTACGGTCAAATTGTGAAAAAATTTGATTGCTAGCAGGCTGTTTTAAGAAAGAACTTCCATGTCGCGTATTGGTAATCTTGCCGGCACGACTTCCCAAGCCAGTTCAACGCCCCAAACCCAGGGTAACGGCTTTGACGATATTAGTAGCGGCCAATTCATGGCGCTGCTTATCAATGAACTGCAAAATCAGGATCCGCTGAATCCGATGGAAAACAGCGATATGGTGCAGCAGATCTCGCAGATTCGTAACATTGGTGCGACGGATCAGTTGACCCAGACGCTGTCCTCACTGCGTGAAAGTCAGGAACTGGTGACCGCTAGCAGCTTGATCGGTCAGAACGTTCAGGGGCTAGCCGACGACGCTTCTCCGATCGATGGTCTCGTCGATCGGGTGACGGTCCAAATTGACAACGAGAATAAGTCGCGGAAAGTCAAAGTTCACGTGGGTAATCAGACGATGGATATTAAGAATATACGGACTATTCTGACTGGGTAAGATTCTCCTACCCAGTTCGATCGCCTTCCAACAAGGACGTCTCGATGGGTTTGGCCTCCGCACTGACTACCGCGCTTACCGGACTTAGCGCTGCTGAATCGCAGATCGACGTTGTTGGTAACAATCTCGCCAACTCGCAAACCGTTGGCTTCAAATCGTCGACAGTTGTTTTTGCATCTCAATTCCTGCAAACGCTGAGCCTTGGCGCGTCGCCTTCATCCGATAATGGTGGCACCAACCCAAGGCAAATCGGTCTTGGTGTGCAGGTCGCTGAAATTGCGGCGAACCATAATCAGGGCACGATCGAGATTAGCAGCAGCCCATCGGATCTCGCCATCCAAGGCGATGGATTTTTCATGGTGGGGGGCGCGAACGGCGAGAGACTTTACACTCGCAACGGCATCTTCAAGCTCAATGCCGACGGAGAACTCGTCAACTCCACAGGCCAAAGGTTGCTAGGGTACGGCATCGATGAGCTATTTCGATTACAAGAATCACAGTTAACTTCCTTGAAGGTTCCTTTGGGGACTGAGTCCGTTGCGAAGGCAACCGAGAATGTAACTTTTGAAGGCACGCTGACACCGCAGGGCGACGTCGCGACCTCGTCAAAAGTGATTGAGAGTCTGGTCCTTGGCGATGCAAGCGTACCCCGCCCCGTTGCGACGGGAGTTTCATTACGTACCGCGCCGACGATTGATACCGCGACGATCGGAGCCAGTTCGTTGGGTGCCGGAACTTTGGCGGCGGGTTTTTATCAATATCGTTTCGCGATGGTGGATTCGTCAGGCCATGAGTCCGCGCCGAGTCCCGTACTTTCACAAACCGTTGGTGCAGGTGGACGAGTCAATTTCACCAACTTGCCGACTGACCCGGCCGGTGGAGATTACAGCACCGTCAACATCTACCGAACAGGACCCGGAGGTAGCGACTTCTTTCTCCTGGATTCTGCCCCCGTTGGCGGCGCCTACGCCGACACTGGCGCGACACCACTGGGGACGGCGGAATTAGACGCCGATGTGCTCTCAGGAAATTACACCTACATGATCACCTACGGGCGTGTGGGTGAGGCTGATAGCCGTCCAAGCGTATTGATCGGGCCGCGAAATGTCGTCAATGGTCGTCTTTCACTTAGTGATTTGCCGACGCCTCCCGTGCCACCGGTTGGTGGTGGCTTTCCAGCCTATGACGAAATTCGCATTTATCGAAATCTTGCGGGCGACCAAAACAATTTCTACCTCGTTGATTCCGTGTCGCCTGGGCAGACATTCACCGACAATCGAACCGATGAAGACATCGCAAATTTGGCAACGCCTGGTAACCAACTGCTCGACCTTGATGGGCCGACGATCAACAGCAACACGTTGTTGACCGACGTGCTCAAACGTGAAGGCAATACTTATCAGAACATGTTTTCTGAAGGGACCTTGTCTTACACCGGACGAAAAGGTGGCCGATCGCTGGGAGCGAAAGACTTTGAAGTGACCGCCACGTCAACCGTTCAAGATTTCATTGACTTCGTCGAGGAATCGTCGGGCCTGCAGACCGTGCAAGTGGATGCGCAGAATCCCATTCCGACCTCTGCCAACAACATCATCGGCGAATCGGGCACATTGGTTCCTGGCGGTTCTATTTTCAATGGCGCGATCCGATTCGTTAGCAATACGGGCGAGCTTAACGGTCTCGATATCGACTTGACCGCGTTTCGTCTTCGAACACCTGATGGGCAGGTGCAGACACCCAATCTGGCATTCGGAACACGTCAAGAAGGCGTCGGTCAAAGTGCCGTAAGCGATTTCATCGTCTATGACTCCCTTGGCATTCCCGTCACGGTGCGAGTCACGGCGACTTTGGAAAGCCGCAATAGTGGCGAGACGGTTTATCGATGGTATGCGGACAGCCCTGACAACCAACCGTTGACCGGCACCGACGTATCGCTTGGCACCGGCCTCATTCGATTTGACGGCAACGGCAACTTCATTAACACGACGAATGACCGGATCGCAATCAATCGAACAGACGTTCCCAGCGTGACTCCGTTGCAGTTCAACATCGACTTTAGCTCGGTCTCAGGTCTCGCTGCATCCAAAGCTTCGCTTGCCGCAACGCGTCAAGACGGCAGCGAACCGGGGGTATTGAACAGCTACGTCGTCGGCGAAGACGGTGCGATCCGCGGTGTGTTTAGCAACGGGATCACGCGTGATCTTGGCAAGTTGCAACTCGCACGATTCGCGAATCCCGCGGGTCTCGAATCCCGCGGTCTGAACCTTTATGCCTCTGGCATCAACACCGGTTTGCCGATCCAGGGCGGCCCAGGCGAGAACGGGATTGGCGGCGTGATCGGTGGGGCCCTCGAATTGAGTAACACCGATATCGGGAAGGATTTGATCCGACTTGTCCTCGCCAGTACTCAGTATCGTGGTAACAGCCGAGTCATCACAACCAGCCAACAATTGATCGACGAGCTTCTCAACCTTCGTCGTTAACCGTTGATTTTCAGGTTTAAACCGTTGTGATAGCGGTTCCTTTGCCAAGCCAACGTGCGGATCCGTTCTTGCAACGGGTCCGCAAGGGCTTCCTGTTCGCATTCTTTCGCTACAATGCCGCCGCTCACGGCATCCCCTTTGTCGTTGGGCCGAGTTTTTTCCGGTTCCCCCAACAGATTTCGATTCATGGCAAAGGCTCCTCAAAACGCAATTTCTCCCACTCGCGTCGACGATTATCCGGAGTGGTACCAGCAGGTCATTAAGGCGGCCGATCTGGCGGAAAACTCGCCCGTTCGCGGCTGCATGGTGATCAAGCCATGGGGCTACGCGCTGTGGGAAAACATGCAGCGTGCTCTCGACGACATGTTTAAAGCGACGGGGCACCAAAACGCCTACTTCCCGCTTTTTATCCCGATGAGTTTCTTGGAGAAAGAAGCGGAGCACGTCGAGGGGTTTGCGAAAGAATGTGCCGTTGTCACCCACCATCGCCTCGAACCAAAACCCGGCGGCGGTCTGCAACCCGCGGGTGAGTTGGACGAGCCGTTGATCATTCGACCAACGAGCGAAACAATCATCGGTGCGACTTACGCAAAGTGGGTCCAGAGCTATCGCGACTTGCCGATTTTGATCAACCAGTGGGCCAACGTGGTTCGCTGGGAAATGAGGACCCGCATGTTCCTTCGCACCGCAGAGTTTCTTTGGCAAGAAGGCCACACCGTTCACGCGACCTCGGAAGAAGCAATCGAGGAAACTGAGCGGATGATCGACGTCTACGCCGACTTCGCGGAGAACTGGATGGCGATGCCTGTCACGATCGGTTCAAAGACTCCCGACGAACGGTTCCCCGGAGCTGTCGATACGTTAACGATCGAAGCGATGATGCAAGATCGCAAGGCGCTGCAAGCCGGCACGAGCCACTTCTTGGGACAGAACTTTTCGCGTGCTCAAGAGATTCAGTTTCAAGACACCGAAGGCAATTTGCAATTCGCTTGGACGACGAGCTGGGGCGTCTCGACGCGATTGATCGGAGCCTTGATCATGACGCACAGCGATGATGACGGTTTCGTACTTCCTCCAAGACTTGCACCGATGCAGATCGTGATCCTACCAATCTATCGAGATGACGAATCACGCGCCGCGGTGCTTGCTTACGTGAAGGAACTTCAGGCGGAACTTCGCAAGCACACCTTCGCCGGTGCCGTGCTGCGAGTCGATATCGACGACCGCGATATGCGCGGTGGCGAAAAGAAATGGCATCACGTCAAGCGAGGCGTTCCGATTCGTATCGAGGTCGGTCCCAAAGATTTGGAAGCCGGCTCGATGTTCGTTGGTCGTCGCGATCAACCCAAAAGCTTTTCACTTCCACGCGAAGGCGCCGGCGAACAGTTGGCCACCATCCTCGCCGAAATGCAACAAACGCTTTTCGATCGTGCTTGCGCGATGCGGAAAGAACACACGAGAACGATCACCACCGAGAAAGAATTTCGTAAATTCTTTACGCCAAAAAATGAGGAAAACCCAGAGATTCACGGTGGCTTTGCGATTTGTCACTTCGCCGATTCAGAAGTTGTCCAACCGCTGCTGAAGGAATTGAAGGTCACGATCCGGTGTATTCCGCGTGACAACAATGACACGCCGGGAACGTGTTTCCTGACCGGGCAGCCCGCCGCCAAACAGGCTGTTTTTGCGAAGTCCTATTAGTGCTCTAAGCCTTGGACGAATCGGTCACTCAGTCGACAGAACAAGCTCGATCGGCAAAGGCGATTCCGCCTTTATCGTCACGCGAAGGTCGCTGCTGTAATAGTCCGCATAGCGACGCGGTACGCTGCGGCCGTGACTGTGCATGTCCGCGGCAAGATCCTCGGTGAGAACAATCTGCACGACGACGACTTCATAATCCCCATCGGGAATTCCAACTCGTCCCTCCTGATCGACAAGCTTGAAACGGCCGCTGGAATCAATCCGGCTCGCAAACCGATCTCCCGATGCGAGCGATCGAAACTCGACGCTTCCCGATTCAACCACCTCTCCATCGGTGAAGCGTACCACTCCCTTTCCCACATCCTCGTTGCCAGAACAGCCAACGGCGGCGATGAGAATGGCGAGCAACCAGGAGGGATTACCGACAAAGGTTTTCATCTAATGTTCGAGCTCCACAACGCGGGCATCGCGACGGTTTGCGAGCGAGCCGAGGAGCTTGGTATCGATGTCAGGGCTATACATGCGCACGCTTCCATCGACGAGCGCGAAATGAGCCCCCGCGGGATGCCAACTGCCAAAGGAAAACATGTCGGCAAGGATGTCGTTGGGACTGTTCGCAAGACGCAGGCCTGGTCCGGCCAATCGACATGACGCCGGCAAGTGATCGCCATCATAAGCCGGTGAGTCTTCGGGGAACTGCGCAAGGCGATCGGGAGGCACGAACTTCTCGCCGAACAAAAACGTGCTCGACGTGCCATCGGTCACCGACGCCATGCGGATGCGGTCCGAAGGTGCAATCGCTTTTCCATCTTTGCACTCGGGACGAACACTGATGATGACCCCTGTTCCATTGCCGCCGAAATAAAAATCCGTCGGCTCTCCAGTCGCGCCGGGCGAGAGATCACCATGATTGCCCGCGTAATCCGAGAGAGCCCCTTCGATATCCAGGCTGACATCCATCGGCCGCGGCGGGAGAGGGCAACCGCACGGCAAACGCCCACCGCCACCCGAAACGGTGGTGCGTAGATTTCGTGTTCCCAGCGGCCGAGTGCCGGCGCGTCGTGAGGGACATAAGAAAATATCTGGCACCATCGTTCGAACCGCTTCGGGATGTTGATGCCAAGGCTTCGAAAAATCCCACTGCTCGCCCAGTGCGGATTGTTCGATGTAGGGCATGATGCGAGCGAGCCATGTCGGTGTCTCGAGCCCACATTGGTCCGCAGGATCGGAATCCGGTCGCGCTTCGTATCGAGCGGGCGGAAAATACTTAAGGGCGTCGTGGTGCAGATGCGTCGCGACCGCCAATTGCCGAATGCGATTTTTGCAGTCCATCGTCCGTGCCGCCTCGCGAGCGGCCTGGACCGCGGGCAGCAGTAGCGACATGAGGATGCCGATGATCCCCATGACGACAAGCAATTCGACCAGCGTGAAGGCGCGTCGAAGCATTTCGGGACGCAGAAACATAAACAAACCGCGTAAAGGAGTCTTTTCGGTAAAGACCATGATTGTAATCTGAGTCCGCCAGGGTATCTCAATTCGGCTCTGGACAGCCAAGGTTTCCGGGCGTTTTTTTACTGGAGCCGATCGACGATAACGCCCTGCTTTATTCGTAAAGTCTCATGCGGCAAGCGGCAAGATCGTCCCCTGACGGGAAGACTCGTCGATAAGGCAGTGGCCGTCGGCTCCCTCGAATCTCTCTCAACCGAAAGAAAGAACATTGCCGTCCCTCAACATACGCACCTGCATTTTTCATGCAAATAAGATGCGGGTGTGGTTTCTGATCTCGAATTTGTCGCCAGTACGAGTCGGCACCGTGGATTGGATACGAGTTGCCCAGCCTTAACCAATCGCGGTTTATCCGTCACAATCAAAGATCAAATTTGCAGATGTTCATTTCACGATAGGAACGATCATGAGTCACGAAGCAATCATCAAGCAGTTGAACGAAATCCTGAAACATGAATGGACCGGTGTGGCCCAGTACTGTCAGGCCGGTTTCATCGTTGAAGGCATTTGGCGAGAAGTTTACGCCGAAAAGTTTCTCGGCGATGCGAAGGAATCCTTTGGTCATGCGCAATTAGTCGGCGACAAGATCGTTGCCCTCGGTGGCGTGCCGGTGGCAACTCGCAATGAGATCAAGCAGTCACGCGAGCTTCAAGAAGTGCTGAAGTTCAGCTTGGAGTTCGAATCCAAGGCCGTTGAGATGTACAGCCAAGCGATTGAAATGGCAGAAGGCAACCGAACCCTGGTCATTTTCCTCGAAGACATCCTCAACGACGAGCAAGAAGGCGTCGACGAGTACACGAAGTTGCTGCGCAATTCGGAATCGGCCGGCGCTGAGCTCGGCGCGTCCGTCAAGAAGCTCGGATAACGATGATCGCGCCCATCCGCCAGCGTCGACTCGATCGACGTTGGCTTCGATTGATTGAATCGAAAAAATAGGTGACCAGTCGGATGTGTCTTGGCGTCACTCAAGCAAATAAAAGCATCGAAGTGCGCCGACGCTTATTGAAGCGGAATTGCGTCGAGCTTAACCGACCCGTCCAGCCACGGCATCAGCGAATCGGAGCGACGCGGGGGCACGCGGCAATTCGCGAGCAGGTGGATGAAGCGTTCTTGTCGCGTTGCTGGTCAATGCCATCTTCAGACCCGGCAATTGCTCAGGCTCCACGGCAATGCAGCTTTGAACAAACCAACCCACATCGTTGGAATGAGTTTCCTGGCGCAGCACTAAGCGACTACGCTTGCCGGGACAGTGCTCAACCGCGACGACCAATCGGTGTCGATCGTCATCAGTTAGGAAGACATTTAGAATGGTTTCGTGTTGCACGCGTAACGTCCGTTTCAGTTATTGATAACTGTTCTCAACATCATGAGTTTACTCGTTCACGCAATCACGTCAACGTCTCCTGTTTTTATTCGAGGGGTAATTTTTGGAATCTTCTCAAATTCACGCGGCCAGGAAACGCTCCGGAAAGCTGGGTTTGGCGGACAACCCGCGGACGATTTTGCTGTGCATGGACTGCAGAACGGCGAAATGTGCGAGCGCTAAGCAGATGATGGCATCATGGAAATTCCTCAAACGACGCCTCAAGGAACTGAAACGCGAAAGCGGCCTGGGCGCAACGCGGATCAAGATGCAGTGCGTCGGCATCTGCGTCGGCGGGCCGATTGCAGTCGTGATGCCCGATGGCATTTGGTACGGCGGGTGTACGCCTGAAGTGCTTGAGCAGGTTTTGACGCAACATGTTGTCGGCGGGAACCCGGTCCGCGAATTCGTGATCGCGGAGCCGGCGACCGAGTAGTGTTCGACGTTAGCGACATGCATAGCGTCACCTATTGTACGAGAGCTACAGCACAGGACTCTCGCGGACGCGTCACGAAAGCCAGCCTCGAGCGGGATGGCGTTTCGTCCAGGTTCTTCTTGGATTTTAGTGGCAAGGGTGAGGTTCGATTTCGGTCTTTCGACCTCGGAACAGGGCGGTGGATTTTTGCAGGCATCCGCTCCTGCGTCCAATGATTTGGCAGCAGACGTTG
>Ga0105051_10002846_pt1 | contig 21629 bp, 28 predicted proteins | sample FRY02_FD_78383 | JGI IMG/M metagenome (GOLD analysis project Ga0105051, IMG submission 78383) | Freshwater microbial communities from Lake Fryxell liftoff mats and glacier meltwater in Antarctica - FRY-02 (megahit assembly) | ecosystem: Environmental > Aquatic > Freshwater > Ice > Glacier... | reverse complement strand
GGATTATCGTCCCTGCCCCTTTTTTTGAGCGCGCCCCCAAATTGCAAAATGACACTTTGAATTGACACTTGCCAAGATTGATGGCCGAAAGCATCTCTACCCCCCTCGCTCAAGCTGTGCCTTCGGAATTCGCAGCCGCGCGATGCGCGGCACTCATGCGGCGCTACGCTCTCGGCCAAGGTCTGACGGCGGCGCAAAAAAAAGAGCTGGACGGCGTGCTCCCCGTTGGCAAGCCGATGGCGAAACGCGCCACCAGCGAAACCTATCGATTCAAGCTCGCGTACTACGCCAATTTTTTTGAGCTGGCGGGCAAAGATCCTGAGCGAAAATTAAAGCGTTGGATCGCAAAAGGTCGCGAAGTTTCCCCGGCTGACATGCCGCCCTTTGATTCGCCGAGTCTCATGGCTGACTGGTGGAGGCGGCACATGGAATGGCGGGTGCCGCTCTATTTGCTTCGCCACGAGCAGCCTGACGCGGCAGTTGAGCAGCCTGACGCGCCGCCTACAACGCCAGCAGCATCCCCGGTGGCGATGGGTGCCCCGACGGGGGATCCCGTCGTGCTCGATATGAGCATGGATATTGCGACAGACATGGGCTTGCAGCAAATCCGCGCGCTTGTTGTCGCCACATTCCAGCAGCTTCAGCGCTGCATGGCTAGCGGGCATCTGGCCCAAGCGAACAATTTTCGGCGCGAATGGCAAAGCCTCGTCGGCACCTTGCGCCAGTGGGAAAAGGACATCGTAAAAATCCAAGAAGGAAAAGGCGAAGTCATGCGCACTCGCGTCATCAATACAGAGCTGGTGCGGATATTCGGAGTCATGCGGCAAAGCTTCACGAATGAGCTGCTTGATCTCGCTGAACAACTCTCGCCGGAAATGCCGCCGCCTGAACGGCGCGAGATAGTCTTGCGCCGTCGTGACAAATGCTTCGTGCATCTCAAATCGACGCGCTTTGTATCTAGCTATCAACCGCCCAATGATTGACCTGTTTTCCGTCGCGCAAGCCAAGCAGTTTATCGGCTCGCCGGAGAGTGATTTCTTGCTCGAGCTAGTCGCCTCTGTGATGCAGACCCAACCTACAGAACCGGTGTGGAAATGGGCGGAGCGGCATGTGTGGCTAGATGAAAAAATGAGCGCAAAGCCCGGCCAGTATGATTCGAGTTTTACGCCCTGGACGCGCGAATGGCAAGAGCTGCCCCTTCGCCCGGAAGTGCGCGAAGGTGTGTTTATGAAATCCTCTCGTACCGGCGTGTCCGAGGCAGCGCTAAACATACTTCGCTGGATGCCTGACAATTGGCCTGGTAATGCGTTGTACTCGATCAACTCAGACAAGAAAGCGCGTGAAGTGGGCGAGCGGCGCATTTTGCCATCAGTGCAAAAAATCGCCGGTGCGCAAATGACCGACGATGAAAACGACGCCACCCTTTCGCGCATCTCGCTAAAAAACATGGACATCATGATTTCCGGCTCTGGCTCCGACGGGCCGTTCATGGAAATCTGGTATCGATTGATCATCCTTGACGAGCTAGAAAAACACATTGTTTCGCAGGGTACCACCACGTACGACCGCGCCAAATCTCGCCAGACCGATGTCAACGATGGTCTGCTGCTCGCGTTATCCAAGCCCGAAGATGCGGGCGGCGTCATCGATCTCAAATACATCAACGGCACGCAAAAAAAGTTCCTTGTGCCGTGTCCCCGGTGTGATCGGCGCATCGAATTCCTGACAAAATTTCTCGTCGCAAATCATTGCAAAGAAGACGCAGGCTGGAACCTCCAGCGCGTGGTGGCGGAGACGTACTATCAATGCCAACTTTGCCAGCGGCCTATTCACGAACACGAAAAACGCGCAATGGTCAACGCTGGCGTTTGGGTGCCAACGCCGGAAGGACAGCGCCGACGTCCACCGAATGGAAACTATGTGCCACCCGAGCCAGGCGTCGAGTCATATCAGATTTCAGACCTCTACTCGCTCTTTGAGCGCGTCAACTGGGGCAACTTGATGAAAATGTGGCTCCAGTCGAATGTCATCAATCCGACCGAAGAAGCGAAAAAATACTTTCGGATGAACCACGAAGGTATGCCCTGGGAAAATGAAACCTATAGCATCACGAAAGAAACGGTGCAGGCATTGCAGGCCGGGCGTGTTGAGGAGCAGGTAATCAAGGCCGCCGACGGCACCGAAAGCCGAGTGCGGGTGCAGCTTGGCGATTCCTTCCGGCTTGCCTATCGCCATGGCAAGTTCAGCTCACCGCTGCCGTTTCGTCCGGCGATGCTGTTCGTCACTATCGACAAACAGTGGGACCATCTAAAATACATGGTGTGCGCATGGAACTCAGATGCAGAAAACTTCCTCGTCGATCTCGGCCGTCTGAGTGACGAAGATCAGCTCAATGATTTGCGCACGCGACCTTATTACGTCGCCGGTAGATCGCAGCCGGAGTACATCTTCTCCGGCCTGCTGGATTCGGGGCATCGTCGCGATGAAGTCTATCGCGCCTGCATCAAACATCAGACCACCGCCTGCGCAATCCACCCTGCCGGCTGGCAGCTCCACCCGTGTCGTGGGGAGGGCAAACATGAGGAGTACCGTGGACGGCTCTCTCGTCTAATGACAGATTACATCGATGGGCAAGAAATTGCGGTGCGCATGTTTTTCGATCACGGCCTAAAAAACGAAATATACATCGGCCAGATGCAAAAGCGCAAAGCGCCGCGCCTTTGGTTGCCGCTCGATTATCCGGCAGAGCTGGAAAACGAACTCACCGCCGAAATTTACGACAAGTCCGCGAATAAATGGGTGCATGAAAAAATCAAACGCGGACCGAATGACTGGGGCGATTGCCTGAAGTATCAATACGGCGGCCTGCAGGAGTTCCGCGAAGAGCTCAAGTCGCTGCCGTTGCCAGATTGACATCCCTGCTCTCGCACGCGCCACCGCATCGCCCTTGATGATCACCGACATCCAACGCCACCAGCTCGCCATCCTCGACCGCGCTAAGGTCATGTGCGAGGCCGAGGGCATCGTTGCAAAAATCGTCGGCTACGGCACGCTGCTATTGGTCCTGCCCGTTTATGGCGACGCTGGTGCCGAGCAGCTCATGCTCGATGCCACCGCGCCTGCCGCTCCAATCCCCGCGACGACCTAGAGCGCACTTTGACACGCGTCGCGCCTTGTGGCTGCCAGCGTCTTAAATTCCGAACTACTCATCGCGGGAATCTTGCGGCGCGCCCGCGCCTTGCCGGATCCCGCTGCCTATCTTGGCGGGCTGCATGATGCCGCCTATACCGCCGTGATGGCGGGTGATGAGTACGTTACTAATATTAGCGCGGACGGCGGTTCGAGCACTGCGGATCGCAGCATGCCCGCCACCGTGCTCCTGCAGCTCTACGAGGCCGCCTTGCAGAGCTATGAGGCCACCGCCGCTGCCGGCGCTCGCGTCGGCGATGGCTCCGTTCGGCACGGCGATTTCAGTCAAACTCCCAGCATTCTCGGATGAGTTCACGCCACAAAAAAAACCGCAAACATGCCGCGTCGATGATTGGCGTGGATTCGTCCACGCCCTTCATGCCGACTCCATCCGCCGCATGGGGCTCGTTTCAGGGAGCGGACACCACTTCGCGCGATCGCGGCTATATCTATGTGCCGACGCTGGACACGCTGAAAGAGGTTGATGCCTATTCGCGCACAGAGCTGCTTCGCCGCGCCAGATATATTTACAATTCGGGCGGCGGCTTGATCCATCGCGGCGTCGATGGCGTCGCCCGCATGATCTGCGGCACCGGTCTTTTTCCGTATCCGCTCGGAAAAAACAAAGCGCGAAATCAGCGCCTGCGGCAGCTCTGGAATGCGCGCGCCGAAGCCGCAGGCACCTTCGATCTCTCGCGAAAATTCACCTGCGGCATGGCGCAGCAGGCCATCGTGCGCGGGAAGATTAAAGACGGCGATGTCGCCCCAGTGCTCGCCCGGAACGAAGCCGGCCGCCTGCGCGTCATGTTTTACGAGTCGCATCAGATCGGGCAAAGCACTACCCGGGTAGTGATTGGAGAGCGCTGGCATGACGGGGTGCAGCTCGATCAGCACAATGGCCCGCTTGCCTATCGCCTGCTTAGCACTGACGCTGCCACCGGGCGCGAAACCAGCGTCGATGTGCCTGCGCAAAACGTCCTATTTTGCGCGAACTACGAGCGCTTCGGGCAGGTGCGTGGACTTACCCGCTTCTATCCCGTTTTGAACAAGGTGCTGGATCGCGGCGAGATCATGCATGCCATTACGAAGGGCATCAAAATGCGCGAACAGATCGCCTATGCCCTGGAGCAGCAGCAGCAGCCGCTCCCCGGTGCCGTGCAGGCCGGCGCGCGCGGCGTGCTGTCGCCGCGCCCCACCACGGAAATCGAAGTTGCCACGGGCAAGTTTGTGACCATGGAGCAATTTTTCGGCAGCGGCCAAACGCAGGACCTCAAGCCCGGGCAGTCGTTCAAAGTCATCGAGAGCGCGCACCCCGACGCCAATGTACAATCGCATCTCGAAAATCTCGTGCGTGATGTCGCCTGGGCGCTCAAGTTTTCGCCGGAACTGCTGTGGAATATCACGCAGCTCGGCGGTGCCAATACGCGATTCATTATGGCCGACGCGCAGTCCCAGATTGAGGTCGAGCAGCAGGAGCTCGTCGAGCAGTTCCTCGGCCCCTATTTTCTTGCGTGGCAGCGCGATATGATCGAGGCAGGCGAGATCGAAGACGCGCCTGATTGGGAGCTGCACACCTGGCTGCTGCCCAAGCGCCTCACTGTAGATTTTGGTCGCGATGGCCGCCTGCACATTGAGCAGGCGAAGCGCGGCATGATCACGCTGAAAAGCCTCTACGGCTTCGTCGGTGACGACTGGCAGATTGAGATCGATCAATACCTCGACGAGCGCCAATACATCAAGGAAGGTCTCGCCGCGCGCGGCCTCACTTATGCCGAAGCCTATCCCGAAATCGGCACCGGTACCACTGCCAGCCAGGAGCAGGCAGATGCCGCTGCTGAAAGCTCCACGACTCCCCAACAAATCGCCGAAATGCATGAGTCCATCATGCGCGCCGCCGATCACCGCCCCCACCGCTCATGAATGAGACCATTAATTTTCATCACGTCGCCCGCGCCTTTTATTTCGAGCCGCTGGCGCTTGAGCAGAGCGCCATGCTTGCCTGCCACATGTATCTCTGGCCGCGCATCACAGGCCAGGTGCAGGACTCCTCGCCATTGACCGCCAGCGCCGCCGAAGGTCCCACCAGCCCCCAGCATAATAAGGGCAATGGCGGATCGGCGCACATGCGCAAACAGATCGCCATGCCTGCCATGCAGTACAATGGGTCGTATGGCGTTTCTACCATTGTAGACCCTAGCTATTATTGGACCATTGATGGCAAGCCTGGCATCGCCGTCATCCCGCTCAATGGCATGATCAGCAAAGGCGCATCCCCCTTCGCCGAGGCGTGCATGGGCGCGTTAAATCCAGACCGCATTTCGCACGCGCTCAATCAAGCCCTCGCCGCGAAAGACATCAAAACCATCGTGCTCGACATCGGCTCTCCCGGTGGTCGCACCACCGCCACACCCGAACTCGCCGCCCTGGTGAAGCAGGCCACGCAGACGCGCGGAAAAACGGTCTATGCGTTCACGGACACTCACATTGCATCCGCTGCCGAGTGGATCGCCAGCCAGTGCGATGAGGTTATCATGACCGGCTCCGCTTCGCTTGGCAGCATCGGTACTTATTTAGCTTTCTTGAATCCAAAAGTCGCCATGCAGATGCAAGGCTACGCGCTTGAGTTGTTCAGCCAGGGCACGCACAAGGCGCTTGGCATGCCCGGTCGCGATCTCACTCAGGCAGATCGCGAATACCTCCAAGGCACCGTGGACAAATGCAATGCTGAGTTCATCGCCGCCGTCAAATCCGGCCGCCCCAAAGCCAGCGAGGAATCCTTGCGCGATGCAAAAATGTACGCCGCCGACGACGCCATCCGCCACGGCCTCGCCGACGGCATCGTCTCCTCTTGGGATGAATTCGTCAGCCTCCTCTAGCCGTTTGTAGTTCCGGCTTCAGCCGGTCCAGTTTCCGCGTTCGTAGTCCCGCCTTCAGGCGGTCCGCCTCCCCGTTCGTTTGACACTCATCCCCCATAGCCGCAGTCACCTCTCACCTCCCCTCTCATGCTCAAACCTCGCCACGCCCTCTTCCTCCTCGCCACCGCCGGCGAGCACTCCACCCCCGGCGGTGGTGACACCCCCAGCGTCGATGCCGCCGCCGCCATCGCCGCTATTGAAGACAAGACCCTGCCCATGTCGCAGCGGCTCGGTGTCGCGCTCAAGGCATTGCAGGGCATCGCGCCAGCGGCACAATTCACCGCCGTCCAGGCCGATCTCGCCACCGCTCAGACCGCCCTCGTCACGCGCACGGCCGAGCTCGCCACCGCGCAGGCCAGTCTCACCGCGTTGCAGACCGATTTCACCGCGCTGGAAGGCGAAAAAACCACGCTCGCCAAGGAGCACGCGACGCTTTGCGCGCAAGAGCGTGATGTCGAAAAACGCGCCGCTGCAAAGAGCGCGGAGCACATCGCCGCTCTCGGTTTTCCCGCTGGCAAATTGCCCGCCTCCAGTGCCGACTTGCCCGCCGAGATTCCCGCCAACCGCGCCGAGTTGGAGGCCGCCATGGGCAAGCTCCAAACCGCCGACGAGCGCCGCGCCCTGCTCAAGAAATTCAACAACCGCGCCGCTTAAAACTAAGCCGCGTTTTTGACATTCAGCCTCTCCCGAATCCGCATCCTCACCTCCTCTTATTATGGGCAACACTATCGACTCCAATCTGCAGCTCACCGAAGTCCTCGACTCTGCGATGCAGGCCATCAAGCGCAGGCTGCTGCCGCTCCTGGCTTTCAGCACGGTTTACCGTAACGTCCAGCTTAAGGGCGACGACAAAATGGCCGTCCCATTTTATCCGCTTTCCACCAGCGACAGCGTGACGCGCACCACCACCGGTTCGCGCATCGCGCTGGCTACCGCCACTGCCACAGAGTCGCGCACGATTGAAAATTTCACCAACAAGGTGCAGGCGCTAAGTTTCACCGCCCATGAGCGCGCCCGACAGCCGATGTTTAACCCCGTAAAACACGGTGAAATGAAAGGCCGCAAACTCGCCGAAGACATCCTTGCGGACATCTTCAGTATCGTCCAATCCAAGACCTTCACCGGCACCACGATTGCCGCCACTACCGCTGCCAATTTCGACGAAAACGACGTCGCCGATTTGCGCACCCTGTGCGTCGATAGCTACTGGCCCGAAGGCGAGCGCTCCCTCATTCTCAATCCGAGTTACGCTGGGAATTTGTTGAAGCAGGCTCAAATCATTGATGCCGCCAAGCGCGCCGATGGCGGGTCAAATTTCTCCGATGGCGTCCTCTCCCGCATCCTCGGCTTTGCTGTGTACGAGTCCGCTGGCGTGCCTACAAACAACGTCGCCGCGCTCACCATCACCGGCGGTGTCGCCGCCACCGATGTCATCACCACCAGTGCCGCGCACAGTCTGGCCGTTGGCGATCGCGTCATTTTCCCCACGCTCTCAGGTGGCTCAGGAATCACGGCTGCCAGCACCGCCTACTTCGTCGAGAGCGTGCCGAGCACCACGACGTTCACCGTCTCCGCCACCCTCGGCGGTGGCGTGCAGGACTTCACCACCACCATCACCGCCGGCACGGTGCGCGAGTATGAAAACATCGCCGGTTTCGCGGTCATGCCATCCGCCATCCTTATCGGTTTCGCTCCGGTGCCACCTACCCCCGCTATCCGTGGCGATCTGTTCGACTACCAGGAGCTCCTCGATGACTCAGGTCTCGTGCTGCAATACTATCACGGTGCCGATGCCAACACTGATCAAGAGTATCAGACCGTCGAATGCCACTACGGCTTCGGCCTTGGCGATGCCGCGCAGCTCAAGCTCATCACCACCCCGATCTAAGCCCCCATGAAGCTCGCCCTCCTCATCGCCCTGTCCGCCGACAAGCGGCAGGGCACGCCCCTCGGCGACGCCATGCCCTACGATCAGGCGCTCAACGAGTTCAAGCGCGCCACCACCCTCGGCTTCGCGCCCGCGCCAGATCGGCCCGTGCTCGAATTGTGGGCTGGCAACTCCCCCGCCAAGTCACATCGTTTCAAAGCGCCCGCTCCGAAGGCCAAGCCCGCGAAAAAAGCCCCGGACGCCGTTGCCGCAGACGCCGCACTGCTCTCGTAAAAATCTCCGGTCGCGCAGACCGGCTTTCATGCAAGCTCGCCGTGGTCTTTTGGTTGGGGACCACGGCGTCCTTGTGTTGTCAGATTGACAACGGCTCTCCCCCATGACCCTCTCCGCCGTCCTCAGCGCCCGCCAGCGGCATCAGACTGGTGTCATGACTACCAGCGGCCTCGCGGGCGGCAAAGAGCAGCTACAGCCCGGCAGCATCAGCATCGGCGGCACCAGCTATGTCGCCGCTGTGCATCTCGGTGAAGTCCAGCACCGCATGGACACCACCACCGGCCTCTGGCGTCGGCTGCAGCCCCTCGTCGCCACCGTGCGCAAGGTCTTACTCGCCACCGCCCCCGCGAAAAAAAGCGTTATCACTTTCGGCACCGTGATCTACCAGATCGACGACGTTGCCGGGCACAATGCCACCGATCTTGTCTGGACGCTCAAAGCCGAGCGCCTACTCCCTGCACCCGCATGAGCCAGCTCGCGCGCATCAAGGGCATGCCGAAGCTGCTCAGTCAGCTCCGCGCCTATCCGCGCTTTGTCAGCGCGCAGGCCACCGTGCTCCTGCACAAGCACGCGCGCGTGCTCATCAGCTCCAGCGGAAAAAACAAGGGCCTCGTGCAGATCGTCCCGCCCGTCAGCATGGACCGCGACATCACTGGCCCCGCTGCCCGAAAGCAGGGCGCGAGCAAAGTTCAAACGGACATCTGGAAAGTCTATGGCACCCCGGGCGATGTGTACAAGCAACTCAAAGCGAAAAATCCGGCTGTCGCCGCAGGCTATTGGGCGGCCGTGCAGCGGCGGGACTGGACTGCCGCGAATGCCCTCGCCCGCCGACTCGGTGTACCGCAGATCGTGGACTTCACTGGCGACGACGGAGCGGAGCACAAACTCCGCAGGCGCAACGGTGTCGTGACTGGTAAGGCCAAGACACTCTTCGTCACGGATGCCCGTTATGTCCGCTCCTATATCAAGCTAAAGCAGGGCAACGTCGGCCTCCTCGCCGCCGCATTAGTAAACAGTTACAGCGGGGCTTTCGGCCCCCTGCGTGGCGTCCCCGCGTGGGTCGCGCGGCACTCCGGCTCCTGGGGTGCGGCGCAGATCGCCGAGACGCAGCAGGGCGCGAGTACCAGCGTGCGCATCAGCCTTGAGGCCGGTGCATTGAATAGTCACCTCCAGCGCTTTTTCACGCTCGCGGATATGCACCGCCAGCGTGCCATGGCGCGCGAGGCACCCATCGCCATCCGCGCCGCTGCCAAGGCCGCTGGCATCCTCCACTGACACCTCAGCTCATGCGTGATCTCATTTTCACCAACCTCATCCACAGCTACCTCGACACCGCCGCATCTCGTGCCGTCGGCATCCCCGCCGCCGCCGTTTGCGCGCTCCTCAAAATGGACGCAGACACCGACGACCTCGACCCCCGCATCTGCATCACTGCCGAAGAGCAGGGCACCAATCGTTCTCGCCAGCTCACCGTCACCATCAGCGCGCGCGGCACCGTCGCCCGCGCCACCACCGATCCCTGGCTGGACGCCATCGCCCTCCGCCTGGCCGATCACCACCAGCTCGCCCTCCACCTCGCCGCGCAAAACTACAGCACCCGCCTCGGCTATCAAATCGAGCATGTCACCCCCCCCGCCGCCGTCCGCGTCCAGCGCACCGAAACCGGCCCCATCGAATCCGCCGTCGCCATCACCTTCCACCTCACCGTCTGACCCCGTTCGTAGTTCGGGCTTCAGCCGGTCCGGTCAGCCCCGTCCAACCCCATGCCCTCCGCCCCCGGTTATCTCTCCCCGTGTGGCCGTGTGAAGCTGTACCTCGGGGATTGCCGGGACATCGCTCCAGTGCTTGACTTGAAAGCGTGCGACCTATTCCTTGCTGATCCGCCTTACGGCATGGGTAAGTCCGGCATCATGCACGACGACCTCACGGGTGTGAAGTTGGACGCCTTTATTATGGAGTGTTGGCAAGCGTGCCGCCCCGCGCTCAAAGACAACGCCAGCGCCTACGTCTGGGGCAACGCGGAGGACTTGTGGCGGCTCTGGTATCGCGGCGGTTTGAGCGATTCGGAGCGGCTGACGTTTCGGAATGAGATCGTGTGGGCAAAGGGCCACGGGCAAGGGATGGAGTCTGATCAGCACAGGATGTTTCCAACAGCCTCGGAGCGGTGCCTGTTCTTCATGCTTGGCGAACAGGGCTTTAACAGCAACGCTGACAACTATTGGGAAGGGTGGGATTCAGTCGTAAACTACTTGCGAGCCGAAAAAGAAAAAACAGGATGGGATATTGCGACATTCAAGCGCCTTGCTGGACACTCAGAAACCAGCGGGTGCCATTGGTTTGAAAAATCACAATGGAGCTTTCCAACGAAGGCGGTTTATGAATCATGGCAGATAGCAGCACGGGAGCATGACGCCTTCAAGCGGGAGCATGACGACCTCAAGCGGGAGCATGACGACCTCAAGCGGGAGCATGACGACCTCAAGCGGGAGTTCTACGCGACCCGCGCCTATTTCGACAACACGCACCAACCCATGACGGACGTGTGGAATTACGGGCGAGTGACCGGCGAAGAACGTCACCACCACGAATCGCCAAAGCCGGTGGCGATGATGGCCCGCGCCGTCAAGTCGAGCTGCCCAGAAGGCGGCATAGTTCTTGATCCGTTTATGGGAACCGCCCCAACGGCCATCGCCTGCCTGCGCACAGGCCGCAAATTCATCGGCATCGAAAAAGACCCAATGCACTTCGCGACCGCCTTGGCGCGCATCAAGCGCGAGCTCTCACAAGGCGATCTCTTTCTAGCTCCCCCGTTCGTAGTCCCGGCTTCAGCCGGTCCGGTCAGCCCCATGCCCCACGCCCCATGCCCCCCGCCCTCATTTGACACGCCCCCTCCATCGTCACACCGCCTCACCCATGAAACACCTCCTCCTCCTCTCGCTCCTCCTCTGGCTCCCTGTCCTGCCCGCCCTCGCCGCTGATCTCACCGTCACGCCAGCGAATTTCCTCCCCGGTGCTGGCGCAAAATTCCACACCGGCATTGCCGGTGCCACGATCACCGCCGGCCAGCTCATCGCGATCTCCGCCAGCACGGGAAAATTCGTCCTCGCCGATGCCAATGACGCCGCGCTCAGCCAAGTCATCGGCATCAGTGCGCACGCCGCGCTGAACACGCAGCCTCTCGCCGTCGTGTGGTATGCCGATGACCTCACCCCTGGTGCCACGCTCGTCATGAGCACCATGGTCTATGTCTGCTCCGCCACTCCCGGCGGCATCGCCCCCGCCGCCGATCTCTCCGCTGGCGGGCTCTATCCGAACGTCCTCATGATCGCCATCTCAACGACGAAATGCGTCTTCCGCGCCCCCGGCCTGCTCGGTTCGGCGCTCTCGGTCGCGCCTTAATTTTTCGCCGCAATCCTCACCTCTCACTCTCACTCCCATGCCTGACACCCCCGATCCATTTGTTGAGCCAATCATCGAGCACGGCGTCAAGGTCTCCGACCTCGCAGATGAGGACGGCGCGCTCATTCTCAGCCTCGACCTCTCTCCGATGCGTGATGCCGTCATGCAAAAAGGCGCCTCCCGCGCGACCGAATACGTCCGCTACGAGGATCCCCGCATCGAGTGTGAAATGACCTTGCGCCCGCGCCGAAACGCGCTTGGCCTCACCTACGGCCTCGGCAATGCCCACCCCGGCAGTGCCGTCACCGATCTCGTCAATCTGCCCGTCAACAGCGACCTCCACGGCTTCCGCATCAGCGAGTCCGCCACCATCTGCCTCGGCAACCCCAAGCGGACCAGCGGCGACGACGGGATGCAGATCACTCAGCCCTTCGTTTACTACCCGTTCGTGCGTTCCGCCATCTCCCTGGCCGCCTAAAAGTTACCCAACAAAATAGGCCCGCGCTGGACGGGCACCAGCCGCAAGGCTAGCTCGCGCGCGAGCATCCAGCACCCCCTTCCATCCATCTCTATGTCCCCGTGTCGTGTTGCACGTTCCGCGTCGCATGCCTGCCTCTCCCCTGGCAGCGCATGCGGCGTTTTTTTTCGTCTCCCCCGTATTGTAGTCCCGGCTTCAGCCGGTCCGACTCTCCCCGCCTAACACCATGAGCTGGACCACCAACAATCACAAAATTGCCGCCACGTTCTCCGGTTTAGGCTTCCGCGTCACCATCAACGAAACCGAAATCGTCGAGCTTGATAACTGGAAAAACCTTCGCTTCGAGGTCAGCGATAAATCGCTGCTGCATCCGCAGCTACCCTCGCGCGACGATCTCTATCGCGGCTGGAAAGAAGGCACGCTTAACAAGCTGGATCCCGATCATCCCTTCCTCTGCGGCTTCGCCGCCTGCCACAATTTCGAGCAGATCATGCACATGCAGGCCACTGCCACCAGCTACCGCCTGCAGCGCGCAGCAGGCTCGCCGCTCTATCGCTACGAGGTCGGCATCGAAGACTCGCGCTTGCAGCTCGCCCCCGCGCTACATGCCACCGTGGATCTCCCGCTCGCCGCCGCCGTCGCCGTCGCTGGTTTGCCCGTCATCAACATCGACGGCAACCCCGGCCGCCGCCGCTATTTATTCCCCGACATGACGCTCGAATATCTGGACAACCCCACTGCCGCCGCCCTGCTTCCTGTCGCGCAATTCTTCCCCCGCATCTACCCGCGCAAACCAAACTTGCAGCTCGGCCTCACCCATCCGCAGCACCCCGTCGTGCAGGGCTACAACGCCGCGTACCACTACGCATCCATCCTCGGCCAGCTCAAACAAATCAACAAGCGCCTGCTCATCAAAGATCCTTTCAGCAACCGCCGCGCCCTCATCCCCGAAAACCCCAGCGCAAAACTAGAAAACGAAGTCCGCGACCACTTCCGCATCCCCTGATCCCCGTATTGTAGTCCCGGCTTCAGCCGGTCCGGTTCCCTCTTTTTGTGACCACCAACCAATGCCGAAAATGATCGAAATTTTACACAACTTCTTCGCCGGAATCACATTCGCGTTGGGCGTAACAGTCGGTGCAGTCCTCTGCCGCATCGCCAGCAAGGAAGGCCGCACCGAAATGGTGGATACTGTGAAATCCAGCCATGAGCGAATCGAAGAACGGCTACGCATGAGCTTGAAATGCCATGAGCGGATAGCCGGTGCAATGGAGGCCATAGCGCAAAAATCTGCTGGGAAGAACGCCGCTACCTGCGACGACCAACTTTAATTCCATGTCCGCCAAACACTCCGCCCCGCCTTCTTCGTTCGTAGTTCCGGCTTCAGCCGGTCCGGCCTCCGCGTTCGTAGTTCCGGCTTCAGCCGGTCCGCTTCCCCTCACACTCCCATCTGGTTCTGCCTTCTGGTTGCTCTTCGAGCATATGAGCCAGGCGCATGGATTAACGCTGCTCGACTCCGAGCTCGCCGATGTCTGCGCCATCGTCGATAAGATGCGCTCGGAATGGGAGGCTAACGCGCTGCACAACCAACTCCCCGCCGCGCCCCTTTAATTCCACCCTCCTCATGCTCACCTGGCACGACAACCACGCCACCATCATCCGCCTCACGGATGCCACCGAGCGCACCTGCGAGCTCGGTCATTTCGCCGGGCGCGGTCTGTGCTTTTTGAACATCCCCCGCTGTGATCATTCTGAGTTGCGCATCGACCCCCGCCTCGCCCGCGAACTCGCCACCATCCTCTCCCACTTCGCCGACTTCCGACAACTCCCCCATCGCCCCACCGCCCCCGACTACAGCATCTGAGTTCGTAGTCCCGGCTTTAGCCGGTCCGCCTCCCCGTATTGTAGTCCCGGCTTTAGCCGGTCCGGTTCCCCTCACCCACACACCCCCACCCCACTATGTCACCCACTCTCCTCACTGACGACTCCGCCGATCACCTCGCCGATCACACCGCCGCCCAAGCCCGCACCGCCGCCGTCATCGGCAGCATCACCTGGCATGGCAAACCCCTGCTCTGGACCTCTTCCCGCGCCGCCCTCTACGATTACCTGCGCATTCCCTCGCCCATGCTTTCCGCCGCTGCCATCGCCGCGATCAAGGCCGCGCGCGAGGCCGAAGGCACTCCCGCGCAGGCCGCGCTACAGGACCAGGCCAATGAAATTTACATGGCTGAAACCGGCGGCAGCACCGGCCATGTGCGCAATGCGCAGATCATCCTCTGGCTTGCCGCTCATGTGCCTGGCGACTGGCGCGCGCTCGTCCATGATCGCGGCCGTTTGCTAGAGTCCATCGATGCATGGACTGATGAAAACGTCGGCATCGATGAGCTGCAAAAGCTCGCCGATGTCACCAACGAACTCCTCACCGCTGCCGACGCCACCCGCGCCATCGCCCGCCCCCGCCACGTCAACGCTGACGAATCGGGAAACTAGCCCAGCCTTCGGAGGAGGCATGCTATGTCATCCTCCTCGCGAAGGCTTGTCACGGGCTGTTCGATCACGCTGCCGATGCAGCGGGCCAGCCCATCACGCCCTACGATTACATTCGGGACTACCTGCCACTCGCGCAGGGCCGCGCGCTGCTGCACGCCGCTGCCATCCTCGACGGCCAGGTCATGGTCTGGCCCGATCCCCAGCTCAGTCGGCGCGGCCGCTGGTGGCTCAAAGTCCGGCAACTTTTTCGCCCGCATTGACACCGCCACGCTCTCGCTAGCTCACCCTTCCATCCATCATGCCCGCCGTCGTCGAATTCGGATTTAATGCCGCCCCGGTTTTCGCCGGCGTGTCCCGCATGGATCAGCAGTTGCAGGGGCTGGATGCCAAACAGGCCCGCCGCTCGCAACGCATGGCCGCCGATGGCCGCATGCAGCTCTCGCTACTTGAGGCGCAAATCAGCGGCAACAAAAAAGAAGCCGCCTCCATTCAGCAGCGCATCAGCCTGCTGGAGCGCATGCGCACCGTTCAGCAGCAGACCAATGTTTCGCAGCGCGAAGCATACTCACTCGCTCAGCGCTCGATGCCGCGCGGCGGCGCGATGTCCGGCGGTAGCAAATGGGCCGTCGGGAATGCCGCCATGCAGGCGCAGGACATCGCCGTGCAGATGCAGATGGGCACCAAGGCTAGCACCATCATCGCGCAGCAGGGTTCACAGCTCCTCTCTGTGTTCGGGCCTGCCGGCATGATCGTCGGCGGTCTCGTCGCCGTCGGCGGCCTGTTCTACGGCATGCAGCAAAAAGGCGTCGAAGCTCTCCAGGCGCTGCAAAAAGAAGCGGGTGGTTTCGATCAATCCCTTCGCGTTTTGAAAGTGGGCGGCATCATGGAGATGATCAGTGGCATGGAAAAAATGCAAGAGCGCGCCGATGAACTCAAGCTCGACGCCAGCAGCCGCACCGGCAGCGGTATGTTCGAAGGTGCCGCCCGCGCGCTGTCGTGGACCACGTTTGATGAGACTGGCAAAGGCACTAAAAATTACGATCTCCGCCGCGACGCCTCCGCCGAGCTCGCCGCGAAACATGAGCAGGGCCGCAAGGACTTGATGGAGCAAATCGTCAAGACTGCCGAGGAAGAACTCAGCATCGCGCAAGCCCGCGCCGCTGGCCGCGATGCCGAGGCCGATCAGCTCACTCGCCAGGTCGCAATGCGTCGCGAGCTGGCAAAATTCGACACCGCCCCGACCGAGATCAAAGGCAAAATGCAGGACAACGTGCGCGCAAAATTCGCCGCTGAACAGCAGTTGGCAGATGCCACTGCCGCCAAAGAAAAGCAGGGGCAGATGGACAAGATCGCCGCTGCGCAAACGCAGCTCGATGAACAGAAAAAAGATGCCGCGCTTGATCAAATGACGCTGGCCCAGCGCATCGCGATCATGAGCGCCGATGCGCAAAAAGCGCTCGCCGAAGAGAACCAACTTAAAGGCGCGGCGAAGCTCGACACATTGGCAATCATCGATGCCGAATCACGGCGCGTCTCCATCCAGTCGCAGCTCCTCAATTCTCAGCGGCATCTCTCGACGGAAAAAGAACGCGAAGCAGATGCCACCCGCCGCGCTGCTGAACAAGCCGAGGCGGCGGCCAAACAGGCCGCCACGGCCGCTGCAGCAGCCGCCACTGCACGGCGGGGCAGCGTGATGGACACCGCGCTCGAGTTCAAGCTGCTGCAGGCCAAAGCATCCGGTCGCATGCGCGAAGTCGAAGAGATCGAAAAGCAGCAGCGCATCCTGGAGCGTGCGCAGCGGCTGGAGCAGCAAAACGGCCTCAGCAAGCGCGATGCGCTCAGCCTCGCAATGAAAATGAGCGACCTCGAAGATCGCGCGAATGGTAAGCGCGGCAAAATCCGCCGCGTGATCAAAGACGATCTGGATCCGCAGAATCGCCTCGGCCTCGGCGGCCCCAGCGGTCCCCTGTCTGCGCCCAGCCGCTCGCTCGCCAGCGGTGGCCCCATGAGCAAAAACGGCGGTCTCGCAGGCTTCTGGAATTTGCAGGCAGGCACTACCGGCAGTCGTCGCGGCATGTCGGACTATTACACGCAAAACGCTTTCAACGATGGGCCATCCATGCAGGCCCATCACGTTGCCAATGCTGCCGCGCAAGGTGCGCCTGCAGGCGGCTCTACCCTTGTCGATAGCTTCCTTGAAAAGCTCTTAGCTCGCCTCCCCGCCGCGCTCGCCAGCGCCATCCTCACCGAATCCTAATGGACCCCTATATCGAGCACGGCAGCCCAAATCTAACGTTGCCAGACCAGCGTTTTGCCCAGCGCTCGCGCGAGCTCGACACCCTCGCAATCTCCTTCCAGAACGAGAGCGCGACTGTCTATCCCGTCGGCTCTATCCTCGCCGACTACCCCGGCATGCCCATCGTCGAACGGGAGCGAACCAAAGACGGCCCGGTCCATCTCTATCGCCTCCAGCTCGAAGGTATCGCCGACCCCGCTCAGCTCTATGTCGAGATTGACTACGGCGAGTCGTCGCCCGAAGAGGGCTTCGATGAAATCCGCCGCGCCATCATCACGCAGCAGCCATCGCATGCCTGGTTTGTGAAGGGCGCGCAACTGCGCAGCGAGTTGACGAATCTCGTGTTGCCCGGCTACGAAAACATGTACGTCGTGGACCGCGATGAGCATAAGCACCGCGCCGCAGGCTACTATCAGGTCGGGCTCGCGCTCAAAGGCATGCTTGGCACCAAGGTAGCCAAGCGCCGCATCAATACCAGCGGGCAGGCCGTGTCCTCCCGCGTGCCGGCCGGCGTCACCGGCGGCACGATCTACAGCGGGTATCCGCCTGTCGAGACCGGCACCGCCACCCTCGCCACAGTAGATGAGCAGCAGCTTGAGTACGACCTCGCTGGCATCTCCGTTTCCGACTCTATCCTGACCACGGTCGAGCCGCCGTATGTGATGATCGGCCAGTTCTGGAACCCCGACAATCCGCCAACCGTCGGCGGCATCAGTGTACTCGGCCAAGCCTACACCTATCACATTCCGTGGGGCTGGAAATGCACCGGACTGCAGTCTGAAAAACTGGTCGGCGCAGACATCTGGTTCGTCAATATCACCTGGGCTTATCAGCGCGCCACCACCCCGCGCGATGCCGATCCTGAACCGCCATGATCGCCGCCCGCCCGCCGCAGACCTATCGCTTGCGCAGCACGCGCGGGCTGGCGTCTTTGCGCGACCTCTGGCGGCTTATCACCTGGCTCGCCGATCGCACGGGTCAGGAGGTCAGTGCGGAAGGCGTCACCCGCATGCAGCAGACTAGCACGGGCGTCCTCCTAGTGTGGTCCGACTCCGGTCCCATCGGCCCGGATGGTGCCGAGGGCTTGCGCGGTCCTATTGGCCCCACCGGCGCCCCTGGCACGCCCGCGTCTGGCCCCGCTCCTGTCGGCCCCCCGGGTCCCGACGGTCCCACTGGCGGCAAGGGAGCCACCGGCAATCCCGGAGCCGATGGACTGCAAGGCGATCAGGGTGATGACTCCATCGTCGTCGGCGATCCCGGCGATCCCGGCGCCCCCGGCCCCGCTGGCCCGCGTGGTCCCGATGGCCCGACGGGCAGCCCCAACCCCGGCGCGGACGGCGATCCCGGCCCCACCGGCGAAACCGGCCCCTCTGGCATCAACACGTTTGGGGACGACGGCCCCACCGGCCCCGCCTGGCCGTTCGATCCCACCTATCAGACCTTCCCCCAGGGCGACGGCCCCACCGGCCCCACCGGCCCCACCGGCCCCGCTGGCGATCCCACAAAAACCGCCCTTCTTCCCACCACGCGCGGCATCGTCGCGCTGCACGCGCTCGAAGGCGAGGAAGCACTTTTCAAGGACGTCATCACCCTGCCCATCCCCGCCCACGGCAGCGCCAGCGCCGACGTCTGCCACATCTTCCGCCAGTGCTGCGAACCCGGCTCTTTTTTCGTCCAGTTCGCCCACCTCCCCGCCAGCCGCGCGTTGATTGGCACCAGCATCCGCACCACCGCCGGCCGTCTCTGCGTGGACGTCCGCCTCCATCCCGCCCCCCGCCGCGAAGTCCTCGCCACCCTCACCATCTGCGGCATCCGCAAAGGCTTCGCCACCGCCAAACTCATGCCCTGCACCCGCCAGCAAATGCAATCCAACAACCAATTTTACACCCGCGCCCATGCTCCGAGTTCGTAGTCCCGGCTTCAGCCGGTCCGGTTCCGGCCGTAAAATCCAGCGCCGGCGCGTAGCATGCACTCAGCGCTGTGGTCTGGGGGCGGTGGGCGGAGTCTTCGCCTTTGCGATTTTTAGCCGGTCAATTACTCCCTCCATTGTTACAGCGAGGGTGTCACCAGCGTTATTTTCCCATTTCCAAAGTGCGCGTGGAGAGACATCGAGGATGTTTGCCGCCTCGGCTTGCGTCAGGCCGAGGCGGGTGCGGTGCATTTTGAGCGCGGCTGCAAATGATAGGCGGTCGAGCGACATGTCAGTGACGCAGGCCGACGTGGGCTGGTGTGCAGGCAGGGGTGTTTTTTTCGGCATCCATTACCTCGGCCTGCGTGTAGGAGCTGCCGCATCCGTCACACTCATACATTTCGCGGGCGCAAAAGGTCAGGTGTTTGTTGCCGTCGTGGTTTTTTCCGCAGGTGACTGCGGTGGTGGGCGTGGTTGCGTTTTTCAGTGTGTTCATTGGTCTGTTTTTTGTGGGTTGTTACTGGCGGTTGCGGAGCTGGTATTGGCGGCCGGCGGCGGGGCACATCGGAGCATCCTCGATCCAGCCTTCGGACTGCGCCGCTTCGGCTTGCCCGTCTTCGGTTGCGGCGAAGCGGGACTGGAGTTCCTCGAGGACGCTATCAGCGCGCGAGTCGCTCATGTTGATCGGCATCTTGCCGAGGACCGCTTTGACGCCATGGCTCGCGTGGCTGCCGAGTCCGAGTTTGCGGGTGAGTTGGGTGATTTGTGCTTCGTTCTTCATGGGGTTGACATTCGCGCATTGTGCGAAGCGGCGCAAGAACTATTTTCGCACATTATGCGATTTGCGTCCCAGCTCCCTGCTCCCTGCTCCCTGCTCCCTGCTCCCTGCCCCATGCCCCATGCCCGCCCCGCCCCGGCGTCCGCGCATAACCCCCCCCCACCGTGCCCCTAGCCCCGCCCAGCCCCAGCTACCGCTTCCCCCGCTCGCGCGGACTGCTGCGCATGCGCGACCTCGCCGCCCTCCTCACTTGGCTCGCCCCCCGCCTCGGCTTCCGCGTATCCTCCGACGAATTCACCCGCGTCTCCGACAGCGGCGGCCGCCTCACCATCTCCCGCGACCGCCCCGGCCCCATCGGTCCGACTGGCCTCACCGGCCCCGACGGCGAAGTCGGCCCGCCCGGAGCCACCGGCGGCGTTTTCCCCGGCCCCGACGGCCCCACTGGCCCCGCTGGCCCGCTCGGTCCCACCGGCGAGCGCGGAGATCGTGGCCCCAAAGGCCCCAAGGGGCCGCAGGGCCTTCTCAAAGGCCCGAAGGGACCCATCGGCCCCGCGCAAACAGACCCCGGCCCCGCCGGTCCCACCGGCGATCCCGGCCCGAATAAAGGACCGCCTGGCAACCCCGGCCCCATCGGCCCCGCTGGAGCCGATGCCGGCCCCGCCCCCGCTGGCCCCCCCGGCGGTTACGGCGCATCAAACTACACCTATTTCGGCGACGAATACGCCGCCCCCGGCCCCACCGGCCCCACAGGTGCCCCCGGCGACAAATTCGCCATCATGCCCGTCTCGTCTTCGTTCGTAGTTCCGCCTTCAGGCGGTCCGGCTTCTTCGTTTGTAGTTCCGCCTTCAGGCGGTCCGGCCTCCGCGTTCGTCGGCCTCTACGCCATCGAATGCCCCGACGTCCTCTTCGAATCCGTCCTCCGCCTCACCCTCCCGCCACGCACCCGCCAGCACATCCTCCTCCTAGATCCCCGTTACCTCCACGCCATCGAGCGCGACACGCTCCACCTCACCAGCGTCGTCAGCTCCCTGCCCATCTCCATCCGCGCCACGCTCAACGCCACCGGCATCATCCTCGCTCTCCCCTCGCAGCGGCTGCCCATCACCATCTGCCTCACAGTGCAGGCCATCCGCCGCGGCATGCGTGACCGCCGTTGGCAAAACTTCACGCCCGCGCAAATGCACGCCAACAACCAATTTTACGCCCGCGCCACCGCCGCCTGATCATGCTCATTTCTCCCAAGCCCAAGCCGTACAGGCTGCGCAGCACGCGCGGTCTCGCGCTCATGACCGATGTCATCGCCTACGTCCGTCATTTGTCGCAGCACCTCGGCACCTTCCGCATCGACTCCGCCGAGATCACCGCCAGCTCCGCCAGCGAATTCGGCGGCAGCATAGACATCACGCGCACCACAGACCGCCCCGGTCCGGTCGGCCCCACCGGCCCCGACGGCTATCCCGGTTTCACCGGCGTCGGGGGCGGCGATTTTTTCGGCCCGCCTGGTGCAGCTGGCGAGGCCGGTCCAACTGGCACCCTCCCCGGCGACAAGGGACCCCTTGGCGCCACGGGCATCATCGGCGAAGACGGCGGCGCAGGCCCCATCGGGGCCGACGGCCCCATCGGCCCGCTCACGCCCGGCCCCACCGGCTATCCCGGTCCCAATTCCGGCGCGCTCGGCCCCGCTGGCCCCGCTGGCCCCACCGGCCCCGCTGGCATCGCTAATCCCGGCGATCCTGGCCCGCCCGGCCCCGCTCGTGATGTGTACCTCACCTACACCCCCCTCGGCTCCAGCCCCACCGGCCCCACCGGCCCCGCCGGTGCCAAGCTCGCCATCATAGAAATCCCCGCTCATAGTATTGTAGTCCCGGCTTCAGCCGGTCCGGCCTCTCAGTTCGTCGCCTTCCACGTCGCCGAAAGCCCCCGCTGCCTCTGGCTCGACCACCTCCACGCCGTCCTCCCCGCTCATCGAACGAGCCACGAAATCCCCCTCGATCCGCTCTGGATCGAATGC
>Ga0105051_10002834_pt1 | contig 21670 bp, 19 predicted proteins | sample FRY02_FD_78383 | JGI IMG/M metagenome (GOLD analysis project Ga0105051, IMG submission 78383) | Freshwater microbial communities from Lake Fryxell liftoff mats and glacier meltwater in Antarctica - FRY-02 (megahit assembly) | ecosystem: Environmental > Aquatic > Freshwater > Ice > Glacier... | reverse complement strand
TTAGTGCTTAAAGTTGTGGTTGTATCTGTTGAATTATAATACCCCGCACCATTTGTTATTTGATTATTATTAGTTGGAATAGTTATTACACCTGTTGAAGAATTGTAAGCCCCTGAACCCGCTGCGAAGGATAATGCCATTCTCGGAAAATAAGTTCTGTAAGGAGAAAGCATTGTTAGCGTATCGGATAGCAGATTATAAAAACTAGAATAATCTCCTACCAAAGGTGTTACCGAGCCTGTTCGAGAATTGAAAGAAGATACACCGCTAACCGTTGCACCCGCTAAAGAATCAATCGCTTGTTTTAATCTATCCCTTCTTGTATAACCACTATTAAATAAACTGTCTGCTATATCCTTTGGAGTGAAGCCCAAAAGTGGTTGTTTAGTTTGTACTCTTGCTTGTACGGCTGCTAAAGAATCATTAACGGTTGTTATACTATATACTCCTAGATTAGTTCTTGAAGTTGTTGTATTTGTTACGTCTGCTAGATTATTTGCTGATAATAGAGTTATACTTACTACTGAATCCTTTACTTTATTTAAAGAATACCCTGTTACTACTTGATTATTTGCTCTACCTGTATCAATACTTGCTGTTAATGCTGCAAGTGAATCTATTTGTTGTTTAGTTCTTGCTCTTGTTGTGTAACCGTTAGCAAAAAAAGTATCAGCTACATCCTTTGGTGTAAATCCTAAAAGTGGTTCTTTTGTTTGAATACGAGATTGTAATGCTGTCGCACTATCACTATTTCTATTAGGCAACCATCTACCTGCAAGTATTGTTGTTGAATCTGAAAAACCTATTTTAGTCGCTGCTAAAGAATCAACAACTTGCTTTACCCTTGCTCTTGTAGTATATCCTGTTGCAAAGAATGTATCAGCTACTAATTTATAACCACCAATATCACTACTTGTTATTAATGACTTCCATGCACCACGAAAACGATAATATAAAACACTATCTGTTCCAAGTGTTAATATCATTGTATCTGCTGTTGCAAATTGGTTTGGATTTTTAGTGCCTATACCTATTCCTTGAACAAACTTATTCTTTACACCCGTTGGAGGATATTGCCCCATTACAGAAAGAGATAAAAAGAAACTAACTATTAATAATATATTCTTCATAATGTTTATGGTTCAAGTGGTGTGTATATGTAATAAGCAAATGTTCCGTATAACTCAATTGATGTTGTTCCTTTTGAATAAAATTTAAACCTAACTAAATTAGAAGAACCCCCACTACCAAGCCCTATAATACCGTTTTCTAAGTTGGACAGACCTGATGAAAAAGAACCTGCTGCGTTGCTTTGCCCACCCGTTGTTGGTAGTGAAAAATCAAATTGAGTATCGGTATTAGATGCTGTTGGGCTAACTGCCAATCTAAAACTTACCGTAACAATATCACCTACTCTAATATAGGTAGCACCATAAGAAGTTAAACTTGATGTATTAGCTACGTTTGTAAGTACTTGTGTATATGTTCCTGATGAATTACTTCCATAAGATACTGCCCCCGTTGCTGTATCATAATAAACTACCTTAGATGTTGCAGCACTTGGTATATTATAAAAATAAGGAGAACCTGTGGCATTAATTCTAAATCTATTTATTGAATTAGTGGCTATATAAGCACTAGAAGTAGCATCTGTTGTACCTGTTGTGTAATCTACTCCAACTCCCGATGTTGAAAAAATACTATTATCAGCGGCTCTATAAGTAAAGTAACCTTTATTAGTATCTAATTTATAACCGTTATCTACCCCTGTTAAATTAATAACATTTGTGCTAGTGTTCCCTGCTGTGGTTACCTGTTGTAAAGTAGGTGTTGCTGTTACATAATTAGGTATATTCAAAGTACTTCCTGTCAAGGTAGATACACCACTTGTTCCTGTTGTTGTTAAGGTTAATAAAGGCTGTTTAGTTTCTATGCGAGATTGTAAAGCTGTGGCAGAATCATTCGACCTATTTGGCAACCATCTTCCTGCAAGGATAGTAGTAGAATCACTAAAACCAATTTTGGTAGCTACTTGACCCATTACAGAATCAGTACCTTTTTGCCTCCATTTTCTTGTTGCAAGATTTAATGTATCAATAGCTAAAGTTCCTGTTGTAGTAATAGTTCCACCATTTATTCCTGTTCCGTTATTAGTACCTAATGAAGTTAAAGTTCCACCACTTGAAGGTGAAGTATTGTTTATAGTAAAGTTTGGATATGTTCCTGTTATTGTAATGCCTGTTCCGTTTGTTAATACTACTGTTTGGTCAGGTAGCGAATTTGTTACCACCCCTGTTGATGAACTATAAGTTATTCCCGTACCACCACTAATAGCAGTTCTAGGATAAAATGTTTTATACCCTGCTAATATTGCTGCTGTATCTGAATTTGGTACAAATCCACCTGTTACTCCTGATGCAAATAAATTCCACTTATTAGGGCTTAAAGTTCTATACCAATAAGCTGTTCCTATTCTTATAATTGAATTGTATTTACTTGCTACTGAAAGATTTGCTGCTGTTGTATCAGGATAAGAATTTAACCAAACCATTACACTATCTGCTGCTAATCCACCCTTGCTTTTAAATAAAGTAGAATTAGAACCAATGGTTTGCGTATTGGCAAATTGTGCATTTATTGTATGCGATAAGATAACTAAAATTAAAAATATTAATACTTTTTTCATGCTTATAAACTGTGTTGTATTGTCAATAATTCTAAATTAACCCATTCATTATCTACTGATGTTGTTAAATCACCCGTAGCTGTATTCCATAATACTTCATTACCTATTGGTGTTCCACTTAATATAATAACACCTGTTCCTATACCACCTCTTAATACTAATTGTATTGATTTCCCTATTAAAGAAGGTATATTGGTAACCACCCCTGCTGTTGCATAATACCAATCTGTTCTTGTTGAAACAGATGTAGAAGATGTACCTGAATTTGACAAAGCAAATCCTAATGATGTCATAACATCACCTGTTTGAAGTGTATAATTAGCTAATGAAAAATTAAAAGTACCACTAACTGAATTAAATGTAAATTGGCTTCCTACTTGAAATACGTTTTGACCTATTACCACTTGGTTAATGTCTTGCAACCCTATCCAATTGGTGTTAGTTATTGTTTGTACTCCTGATTGACTAAGCCCAACTACTACATTTATAGGATAAGGTGTGTAATTGCTCCAACCATTACTTGATGCTATTACAATACCACCTGATGTTCCTAAATAAGATTCTGCTTTAAAGGCATACCCACCACAAAGAGCATATAAAAAATTAGATTGAAATGGTAATGAAGTATCAGCAGGTGTACTATCATTTACTGCTTCAATAGAACTCATTACTACGTGTATCTTTCTAGCTAATTGGGTATCTTTTTCTTGACCTAGTTCTATGGCTTTATTTACCAATACTATGCTAACCTTTGCTATATCTATATTTGTAGTAACTGACATTAGTAGGCTAATTGAGGATTATCAATAATGAATTTTGCTTTGGAATTATTTAATTGTGCATTTGTTATGTCGTTCATCAATACTACTGCATCACTTGCAGCTTGCATATACACATATAAATTAAATAAAGTAGTTAAGAAGTTTTGACTATTAAAAAAAGCAGGTCTTGATGCAACTGCTTTTATAAGAGTTGACATATAAATTATAGCATACGCTTGAAATTCGTATAAAGTTGTTTTAGTATAAGCTACTGTATTGCTCACCATCCAATCTACTCTAGTACTTAATGCGTAATCAATATCTATTGCATTAATAGCTATTGATGTATTACCTATTGCCCATAAAATATAATCGGTGGTTGTGCCATCGGGTACAAGATATGTACCATCGGCTTTTTGTAAATAAACCCTTCTTGATGTCAATGTGTCATCCGTTCCTGTACTCGTATCTGTAACCGTACAAATGTTAGGAGTAGAGATTGACTGCGATACTGTAAAATTTTGAACGATTGGCATGATTTAAGGTTTTAAAAGTGTACCCCTTTTTATCAGGGTACACCTGTATTAATTATGCAGCTTCTAGCTGCGGTTTCTTTTTAAGTTGTGCCTTAATTGACTTCAATACTTCTGCACCATTTTTAGCAGAATCTATCCATGATGTAATTGCAGCTAATGCGTTTGCTCTTTGTGCTTCATTAATAGTTGTAAGTATGTTTTCACCCATTCTTACTTGTCCTGTTTGCATATCAAATCCGATAATGTTTAAATCCAATGCTTGTTTAACTACACCCCTTAATTCTTTATTAGGATCATTGTAAATTTTAATAAAATCTTCGGGCTTGCTTCTTGCAAAGTCACCTACTGCTGCTAACAATTCTTCATCAATAACATATTGATTTCCGTTAATTGATTGATTGAATATTTTAGCTTCTTTAACACTCATATCTTTTGCGATATTTAATGCTTCTCTAAGTGTGTCTAAAGATTTTGTTTTTACTGTACTTGCAGCTTTTAAATCTAAATACTTTACTAGGGGTTGCTTGGTAGTATCTCTATTTTTCCCTAAAATTGAATTTTCTGTGTAATTTGAAACCATTAAATATTCGTAAAGTTCTTCATCTTCTGCATTGCCTTGCGATAAAGAAAATTTACCATTAAAAATTCCGTATAAGTCAAGCCCTGCCATAAAAAATCTAGGGTTATTTGGCTTATCACCACTCCATGATTCTGCTACAATCATATCTTTCCATGAACCATCTACATCTTTTATTCTATCAGTCATTGGTATGTTCTGTTTAGGATAAATCATAGGTTTTCTTCTTTGTTCTTCTGCATCGGGGTCAGGGTTTCTTTGACCGTTCAACATTTGAAATACCATTTCTTTTCCCATTGGTGGGATTTGTGCTTTTAATTCGGCAGAGATGTCGTTAAATTTTCCTTTAATTACTTGCATTTTTTTTGTTTTTATTATTTATAAAAAGGTAGATGGCTTTTACACCACCTACCTACATTCAAAGGGTTACACAATTTGTTGACGTAACATGAATTGAGGGGCTAATACCTCGAATCCCTGCTTAGTAGTCCAAGAACAAGTTGCGTTCATTGCATCACCATTAGGGTTACCGTTCCAAGCCAAAGCACCTGTATGGATTTCATCAATCATACCGTTACCGTATTTGGTTTGAGAAGGGATATACCTTACGTTCATTGCATTATCAAAACCACCACCAACAATAGGCACTTTCTCGTTATAAGGGATAAAGTACATTGATTTGTTAATAACTGTTTGTTCAAACAATACAGGTTGGTCTTGAATTGGCATTGTCATAAAGTTGAAATTAAACCCGCCATAGCTAAGTTTATCAACTTGTAAATCTACTTCTTTACCACTTACTACTAAACGTACAGAAGTAACACCTGCTGAACCTAAGTTCTTTAAGTATGTGTCCATTTTAGTACGAACAATAGATGAAGAAAAAGCAAGTTGATCTTTTGGTGCGCGAGAAGCTATTAATACTGCTACTGCGTTATCAAGATTTGCTTGGCTATAAGTACCTGCTGTACCGTTTACAATAGTATTACCGTAAAGTTCATTGTACTTATGTATTCCTCTTGTAGTTTGAGTAGCACCGCCACCGTTTCCGTTAGAAGAATTAGCATCAACTAAAAATGGGTTAGCATCTGCAAATGAAGTAGCAGACATATCACCTGCGATAAATGCAGCATTGATTTTGCCCTTCAATAAAACTTGCTTATCCAAGTGGTCTTTTACTGCGAAGTAAGGTTGACCATTGTAGGTTGTTTCTACGGTTGCTGCTGTTTGAACGTCTGTTACAACTGAAATTTCTCTAAAAATCTGATACTTATTAAAGTAACGAGTTTGACCGAAACGAATATTCGCTTGGCTAACAGAGTTTTCACCTACTGCTACTGAATAGATAGATAATTTCTGCCCTGCTGTTAAGGTTACGTTTGTACCTGCTACTGAAACTGCATAAACAGTATCAATACCTGATGCAGTAATTACGTTGGTAACAATCAAAGAAGCAACACCTGTTGGTGCTAACAAAATATCATCTTTTCTTGCTTGTCCTGATGTAGCTGCGGTACAAGCGAAGTTTAAAGATACAGTACCCGAACCATTAACTGCTCCACCTGTGGTATCTAAAAGTTTAAATAAACTTTCTGCTACGAAAGTGCTATAAAAAGGTTGCCCTGTTGCAATAGGTTTTTTCTTATTGCCTAAGTTAAGAATATCAGTTAAGTTATCTTCATTAAAAATGTCCGATACTTCTTTTCTGATTTCTCTTGTGTCTAAGAATGAATCCAATGAGGATACATACTGTTTATTAATTATACCTGTACTCGCCATGATAATAATTTTAAAAATTTAAAAATGTTTTTAATTGCTGCCAAATGTTTTTAATTCTGCCCTACCCCATGATTGCGTGGGGCTGTCCGTAGATACAGTTGGCGTAACACCTACGGGTCTTTGAGCATTTTGTCCTCCACTAATAAACTCTTTTTTACCTTGTGCTTTACCAAAGTTAAAAAGGTCTTTTTCGTAGTTCGGGTTTAGTGCCATAATAGCAATTCTTTGTAATTTGGCTACATCAGGCACTAATTTACTATCATCCACCTCTTGTGGATTTTCAGCAATAGCCCTAAGCCAATTCTTTCCAAATGCTACTGATTGCAACACTTCGGGGTCAGCATTAAAGTTAAAGTTTACTCCTTCTGCTAATGGTATAGTAACTCTTTTACTTGCCATTAGGTTTTTAGTTGCTTCATGCTCATTGATAAACTTGTTAGTTTTTTCAAATTGTAATTGCTGCTCCTGTTCAAACCTTTGTTGTTCTTCAATTTGTGCTTGTTGGTTTATCGCCTCTTGCGGTTTTGCAACTGCTGGTATCTCGAACTTACTTTGGTTATCAATTTCACCTAATCTTGACTTATGAGAATCTGCCTGCATCATAATCAATCCATCTTCTTGATCTTCATCATCAATAGAATTAAGATTATATTTTTTTAAAATTAATCTTTCGATTTGAGCATTATCAAGATTTGGATATTCTTTCTTAAAATCATTCTCAATAATACTGTAATCATCTACTTTATTCCAATCAAATGATTTTGCTTGTAAATACTCATAAGCATCCCCACCATTAGCCCTAAATTCTGCGAAGTCTGCTATAAAATCATCAAATCCTATTTCTTTTAATACTTCTCTTTTGTCTGCTTTTTTTAATTCGTCTTTCCAATTAGAAACTACTTGTACTTGTGCTTTTTCTTCTTCTGTTTGAACTGTTGGTGCATCAAAGTTTGTCATTACAAACGCTGATACAGTTTCATCTACTTCTATATTTTCAGTAGGTGCTACTACTGTTGCTGCTGCTTCTGTAACTATTGGTGCATCTTGTGTTATAGGTGCATCTTGTGTTATAGGTGCTTCTACTGCATCAATAGTTCCACTACCAAATGATGTTTTAGTAAACTGTGGTGCTTGTTGAGTTGTTGTTTCAACTATTGGTGCTTGTTCTATTACTGTTTCGTTTTCCATAAAATTGCGTTTTCGTTATTAAGTTGTTTTCGTTGTTTTAGGTTTATTTTTACTTATTTCTTTTTTTGCTTCATTATCCATGTGTGTTGCTAGTAAATCTGTTTGTGATTGTAATTGTTTTGTGCTTTGTGCTGAATTAGATGCGATATGACTTGCAGCTATTTTAGCATCTCCCATTATCTGATTAGCAATAACTTTCGCTTCTGCTTGGATCTGTGCTGCATTAGTATCAGCACTTTTCTTCATCCCTTCTATATTGTACTGCCATTCATAAGTGGCGTTTATTTCTTCCATCTTCATTTGGTGTAATGCTGCTGCTGATTGAACTTTCATTTGCTCTATTTGCATTGCACCTTCTGTTTGCCCTTGTTGCATTGCTTGCATTTCAGCCATTTTTTGCTGTTGTGCTTCTTCTTTACGCTTCTTAATTCTATATGCTAATACAATATCAGCTTGTTTTAAGTTTCTGCAAGACATTATTAATATCTTATCGGATGGCTCAATTATACCTGCATACTCTTTTTGCGTTAATGACATCCAAAATTGTTCTCTTTGAGCAACTGTTGGGGCATCTTCCATAAATATTCCTAACTCATAATTTTGAATATCAGGGTTTATACTAAGAAATGAAACAGTAGATGAACCTAATGCTTTTCTATAACCTTCAACCTTTCCTAATTTTACTGCTATTTGTACCTTTGAAATAATAGAATCTGATAGTGCCTTCATTAACCATCTATCTGAATTTTCAATAAGGTATAATGCGTTATTAGTACTTTGTTGTGCTGCTGCGTTTGTAGAATTTAAGTTTTTAGAATTAGGCGTACTCCCATCGGTTACTTCATTAAGCCCCGATATTTGTTGCATCATCCCAATAGTATTGTTCAAATCATCGTACAACTGCCCAAATGCTGCTAATTGTCCTGTTGCTTCAATGCTTACAGGCTTATAATTAGGATTTCTACTTAATAAATCGGTAGAACGATAAGGAACTATAAAGTTTGAAAATATAAAGTCAACTATTTCAGAAGGCTTTGCCTTACCACCACTTTTCCCAAAGTTTACTGCTTCTACTGCATTAAAATCTATATTAATTAAATATGGTATTAATTTATTGGTAAGATTCTGCAATCTAAACCATGTTAAACAAGCCTTATCTTCAAGTGGTATAAGCCTTTCGGTAATCCCACCCCACTTCATTTTATAGAAGTTCCAAGCATAAAGCTGAATATCTAATGATGTATTCCACCAAGATGATGGCTTTCTTACCATATTTTCGGACAACCCAAAATCATACATATAATCAGTCTGAATAAGCCATTTACACTTATAAGTACTTTCTTCTGTTATTGACTTGTATTTTGGTATTGATTCTCCTTTATCTTCTAATGGCTCTATTGGTTGTAAATATTCTGATTTTAAGGTACTATCTGATTTTTTAATCCCATTTTTAAAATCTGTTTTACCAAATCTTAGATTACCTCTATTATCTACTTCTTCTTTAAATACTGTTGAATTATAGCTTTTAAATTTAAAGTCAAGCACTAAACACTTAAACTTACTCCAATATTTTGACATATCAGCACCATAAGCAAAGTTTGATGGGTTACCAAATTTACCTGCTACATTTATACAAATATCATTTAATTCTGCATCTGTAAAGTATGGTGCTAAATCTCCTACATATACTTCAATCATTTCACCCCAATGGCTTAAATCAGAAAAATCATTTTTAGAACAATAAGATAATAATAGATTTTCAGGGTTAATTTCTCTAAATTTAACCATCCCATTTTCATCAATCCATGTAGTGTAACCACCTATGCCAAAATCATATAAGGATTCAATGGCTCTTTTTCTTTTTTCAGCAATATCGTTCTGTTGTTGAATTAATTGGTTAGCTTCTTCTGCTTCCATTGACATAATATGCTTATACCCATACTCTTGTTGCATTTTTAAGGCATCCATATCATCGGGTTCGCCTTGCTGTGGTGCTAATATTGGGCTTTCTGATAGTTCAGAACCCATCTTTTCAGCCTGTTCACGCATCATTATCTTAACTTTCATTTTATTGAAGTAAGCATCTTCTTCACTTTTAGCTAGTGCATCTACTGCAAATGCTTGCATATCGTATTCTCTTTGTACGAGTTTAGATATAGCTATTTCTCTATATTTGCATAATAATGCCAATGGCTGCCAATCTGTTGCCATCCAAGAATTATCTTGTTGGTCTGCTGGCAATAATTGTTTTTTGTATTTATCTATGGGTTGCTTACCCATTGCATACTGCTTAATTTCAGTCATTTTGCTTTGACCGCTATTCATTGGAGTTTTGGGGATATAGCCTCTATTGTCTGCGTAAGCTGCTTTCACGAACTGCAAAATAAACTTAAACCCCTTTAATTTTGGGTCTATATTTTGATTCGGGTATTGAAAACTATTATCGTTCAAACGTGATAATTTTAAGACAAGATTAACTTATGCTCAAAATTAGCAAATGTTTAACAAATACACAAATTTATTTATAATTTGAAATTATTGTAGAAATTTCTATTTTGTAGAAGATAATCGTAGTTCATTTCGCTTTTTGCAGTTTGGCTGTACCCGTTGTATTGTATGCAGATAAATGGGTTAGAAACATAAAATAAGCCTTTATCTTCCATTGCTCTATCTATGTGTTGTTCTGATGAAACTGATAGGAATGTATTATAGAACCTTTCATGGCATATATAGCAACCAAAACCACAGAATGAATTTACTGTATTATCTTCTCCAATCTTACCAAGATAAATAGAACCTAGATAAAGGTCATAGAATTTAGGTATTGTATCTATAAAGTGTTGGTAAGCACCTTCACCACAAAATCTAGCATCATCTTCAAGTATCATTACTTGTTCCCACCCATTTTCTTGTGCAATTCTTATGCAGTTCTTATGTGCAGTATTTATACCATGTTCTACACCTTTAACATCCCATACACTAGGTATTATTTCATAATCTTTTATTCCTTGCTGTTCAAGTTCATTGATTAATCTTTGATACCTTTCGTGTCTTTCTGAATTATGGATTATTAGTACTTTCAGCTTCTATGGCTTTTATAATTTGTGAATATAGCCCATTGTAGGTAAAATGGGTGTCGTATAGTTCTTTTATTCTATCTTGTTTTTGTATTATTTCATAGTCTGATACTTTCTTTAAAATATTGTCTATATTATTAAAATTATAACTATCTACCAATATCCCTATCTCTTTAAAATCGAAGTAAAAAGGCAAGATGAATTGATCTGAAACATAAATAGGAATACAACCATATTGCAAACCTTCATACATTCTAAATGACGATAACCCATATCCTCTAGGGGATAGATTAAATATTGAATTTGACATTATCTTACAATAGTTATCAATCTTAATATCTGCATCGCCTATTACATATCCTTCATTACCTTTTAAATTAAAAATATGTTCTCTTATTGGGTGTGTATGTTTGCCAACGAATGATGCGAAGTATGTTTTATCATTATCGCTTTCATGTGAATGTGGCATACAAATCAATGGGATATTGTACTTACTTGGCTTAGACATATCGAATACAATAATATCTAAACCATTAAAATCTACACCACAACCATCATCGTATTGACTAATTGTAAAATATTTTAAGTGTCTTGGTAACGAATCCACAAATGATTGTAATTCAGCCATAGCTTCTATATCATTACCATAAGAATTATTAACTTGATAGCCACACCAATATATTCCTAAGTATTCTCTTTCTGCCTTACAGCCACTATAAACTTCACCAAACCATCTTTCATACTCTATTTCATTTTCATAGGGATAAACGGTATTTATTTTTGGTTTAAATTTTTGTGGTACTTCTATCATAATAATCGCTTATTGATGTACAAGGCATCCGACCAACACCCACCAACATAATCACCTGTTTCTACCCTTTTAAAGTCAGTTAAAAATTCATCTATTTCGCCCACTAATGCACATCCCATGTAGGTTTCTTTTGCATTTACTTCTGTGATTATATAATCTATTTGATTGAGAAACTTACCCATGCCTTTCATTGCCTTTAATTCAGCACCTTGAAGGTCTAAATTAGCAAAGTTTATTTTACTTGTATCTCTTTCTAATAATGCAAGCAATGTATCAAATCTTGTTGTAGTCATTATTTGGTGGTCAATATAATGTACTTCGGGGTGTATAGTTTCATGTATTCCAAGTTCTAATATTGATGAACTTTGTGATTCATTATTAGATATATTAAATATTACTTTTTCGCCATCGGTATCACTTAAACAACCCTTAATAGCTACTTGATTATGGTACGGCAAAAGGTTTAACCTTAACTGTTCAAATACAGATGGTATTGCTTCAAACCATAGTACTTCACAACCACAACAATCTCTATACAAATCTCTTTCTTGACCTGTATTAGCACCTAGATGTACAATGCCTGTTATATTCATATTGTACTTGCTTACTAAATCTTCAAATGGTAACATCATAATATTTCTATTTACTAATGATAATTCTTTTATAATATTCTCCTTCAATGAATTTAGTATGCTTAGTCATTGATGTTTTTTCTTCACCTGTATAACTTACCATAGGCAATATTCTAAAATCCATGCTTACCCTTGTATGACCTGTAATATTTATTTTATTACCATGAGTAAGATTATTCCCATCAAACATTATTAGTGTACCTTTCTTCATATCCATTGGTATAAAGTCCTTTTTATCGGGTTCGCTTTCCACCCAAATACTTGCTGAACCATTTGAATTAGTCATTGGGATAACAAAATTAATTTCACCTTTGGGGTGATTAAATTCTGAATCTTTATGAAAATCACCTACTGCTAAATTGCCATTTAAGTGTACTCTAAAAGTAGGAAATTTTTGATACAAAAAATCATTCCCTAAATATTGAAGATAGCCACTACATAAACGATAAACTAAGTTATCATATAATGATTGCATTTCATCCCACCCACTTCTATATTTATCATAGAATATATTATGAAAGGAAGTTTTGGAATCATCGCCTACTTTAAATATTTCTGTAAAACTTTCGTCTATTGTACTTAGGTCTTCTACATTAAAAAGTTTTTGAATTTCTTTTGCAAATAATGATGTATCTACAAATGGGATTGTTTTGTAATGATTCATGTTTTATATTTTATTTAATTTTAAATACCATTGTTTTACAAACCACCATAAGCCCCACCCATTAGTAGTACTTTCTGTTTGAAGTACATTTTCGGGTTCAAAATCTCTATTAGGTATATCGTTTCTAGTAAAGGTAAGTGGTATTGTTTCTAATACTGCTTTATTTACTTCTTCTGCACAAAAATCGTGTCCTGATAATATCCCACCATCTTTTACTTTTGGAAACCATGCAGCTATTTCTTTTTTAGTTTGTTCGTATTCATGGCTACTATCAATATAAACAAAATCTAAGAACCCATCATTGAATAATTTAACTGCTTTAAGACTTTCATAAGGCACTACTTCTATAAACTCACCTAGCCCACTTTTAATTATATTTTCATAAATTGTTTTCATTTGAATATACTTTCCGTAATCCATATTATCCACCATGTATAACTTAAACTTTTTTCCTGTTTTATGTATCTGTTGTGCTAAGTATATTGCACTATCTCCATTTGCCACACCGACTTCTACTATCTTACTATCATTGGGAAGGTCTTTTGCTATCTTTTCGTAGTAAAATGCGAAGTCAAACATTATTAGTTCATTCATATTTTTATCCAATTATTAGGCACAATATCTTCTGTATTTAATCCCATCCAATTATCATTAAACCAATCCTTTTGAGTAACTATTACTTTATTTTTGTTTCTATTTAGCCAACTTCCCCACCAACTGAAAGTACTACTAGAATTTATATGACTATGACAAGTACTCATTTCGGCTATATCATCGTATTCGCTTGTATTAGTGCTGTATTCAAAGTGATATAAATGCCCAAAATTAGTCTTAAAATATTCTAAATCATCTGAAAAAACCTTTACCCGTTCCAATCCTGTTTTTTCTTTAACTAATTTTATAGCATCATTTATATACCCTTCATCTACTATAACGTGCTTCATTTTACCACTAGCATCTTTTACTGTTAGATAATCTCCAAACCTTGCGTGTAAACTTATAATAGGATTGCAGCCAAATGGGAAGTCAAATAAGTAAAGAATTTCATCCCTATGTTCTATAAAATATTTCTCTGATTGCCTATACCCCATTATAAAAATGTTCTTTTGATGCTGCCAGCCTTCATTAAATGGTATTTCTTGGTATTCGTGTGTAGCTTCTAGTAATTCTACTTTTTCAAGGTGTGGGTTATAGTCATTATCTTGTAAATGCCTTAGATAAATTGGCGACCATTTCTCATTAGATGTTTCAAATGGTGCTGTAAATGCTAGATTATGCTTTATGCTATATGAAATAACAGTAGCTAATTCAAATAAATAGTTTCCCATTCGACCTGCGGGTATGAAAGTAACCATTTTTACTTAATTTAATCAAATTTAGGATAGATTTCTTAATTTATCAAGTAATATTTCGTTAAAATTTTCAGGTGTTCTTTTAACATTGTTTACATAATGACTTCCTGAATGTACTAAATGTAGATATTCTAACCCTTCTACTACTTTTATTTTATTACCTTCTTGCAATAGATTATAGTTCATAAATATTGAATCAGATGTTACGGGGTCTATTGTTTCATCAAAACATTCAAGGTATGTGTTTTTATTTACAAAGTAGTTAGCTGTATTTAATAGAGTTTGCAACATTGGTTTATCTATGTATTGTGCTATGTTATTTCGTGTTAATGTTATACCTGAATATGGTCTGTAATCAAAGGTAGGCATTGCGTATGAAGGTGCTAAAATAGTATCTTCACTCCATTCTTGTTCAAATATTTTGTCTATGAAACTTGTATTTACTTGGTTATCGCTATCTATAATTAATACGTATTCATTTTTGGCATACGTAATTGCTTGTTTTTTGTTTTTATAACAGTCTAAATTAACTTCATTCCTATGTAGCTTTACTTTCGGCAATAGGTCACAAATGCTTTTTAATTCTTCATATATTTCAATATCCGAACAATCATCTACAATAACTATTTCATTAATTCTTTTATCTGAATACACTTCATTAAATGCGTTAAGTGTCATTTCACATCTATTCCATGTTGGTATGCAGATTGATATTGTTCTCATTTTAAAAGTGCTAGTTTTTGTTTGTAACGTGGTTCAAGGAATGGTTGCCAATTTATATCATTCTTTGCTATATCGCTGTACCCTTCTCTTTGAGTAGCTAGGAATGGATATGTTATGTATGTTTTTTGTAGTTTTTGTATTTTATCAGTTAAGCAATTATCTATTGGGGCATATAACCCTAATGATAGTATTTCTTTCATACCTTGTAATGATATAGCCCAAGCATGAGTTGAATAACACTTTTGTACTTGTAATAAATTAGCATCTTGCCTTCTATCAAAGCCTTCTACACATTGACCACCAAGATACAATATTTGCCAATATTCAGGTAGTTGTTTTATAGCACCTTCCATTGTATTATCTAATGTTAACTTATCTACTACAAACTTACAATCATCTTCAAATATAAGTATAGCTTCATGCCCTAATTCTATTGATTCTTTTAATATATTTTCTAGTGTTAATCTAAGCCCTTCTGCACCATTATCATCTTCTATTGAAGTGACTAAATTAAATGGTATATCGAACTGTTCTAGTTCTTCTGTAATATCTAATAAACGGTCTATTCGCTTTCTTAAATTAAAAACATATATTTTATCAAAATAATTAGTCCAACTCATGCAGTTTTTGAAATTTTATATCTTGGGAAAAAATCTTCCATTGAAACACCTGTGTTTTTAGTTTTAAATATAGCTTTTTTAAAATAATCTGCAACCAAAGTCCACCCCATTCCCATAACATTATCACTAGGTTCGGTATCATTAACATCAAACTTTAACAACCCATCTTTCCCATCAGGTTCATCTATTACGTCTGCATATATTAGTTTACCTTGTCTGCCATGTGTTAATATATACTGTTCCCATAAATTAACCATTAATGCTTTATTATCTGAATTTGGGTCAATCCCATAGGTTGCTTTATCGCCTATTCTAATTAGGAATGGTTCTAGGTTATTATCTATAAAAAAATCTCTTAACCCACCATCCATTTTTGCTTCTACTAATAATTGACAACCATAAGCAAAGCATTGTAAAGCCATATCCATGTGGTACAACTTAGCCATAGGTTGTCTTGCATGATATTTTGAAACAAACATTTTATCAAATACTTCATCATTTTCACCCGTATCATATCTATTAAGTACCCCACTAGAAGCCTTTGAACCTTTGCCACTTTCTACAATTGAGTTTTGGAATGGGTCTGTTGCTGATACAAATTGAATAAAGTTTTTAGGTAAATATAATTCACCAATTCTTTCTATTTTATCTCCACTAGGTATTTTAAAATTCTTTGGCATATTCCATCTTGCTGCTTCTTTACTACAATTTTCCCATACTGCTTCTGTAAATGGTACTCCATCTTTCCAAGTCCAATTGCCATATTCTATAACACTACTTTCTTGTGATTTTGCAGTTTCATACAACTCATTTAAAAGAACAGCATCAAAATGACAATTAGCATTTCTTAGCATAAACATTTCCCTTTCATCCAAAGGATTCATTCTAATTTCTTCTTCAAGTGCAATTCCTTCTAGCCCCTTCCTTTTCTCAATAATATAATTTTTAGCCCCTAGTCTTATATCTTTTTCTGTTAAATCACCCATACCAATAAACATATCTCTTAAATATGTAAATTGTTCTTCATTGGGTGGGTCGACAACACTTTCCCCATATTTATCTATAAACCCCATAAAGCCTTCATACGAAGGGCTGAAATATCTAACTATTCTATTAGGCGTTCTGCCTTCGTGTTTTTTGGTGTTAGCTAAATCCCATATTTTTTTAAACTGTTCGCCACCCCCTTTAGTAAGTTCGTTTACCGTTGATGGCAATTCGCAAAAGCCAACTTTTTTAGCACCTTTTATCATTGTTTTACTTACAATAGCTAAAAATTCTGATGCTGGAACTTCTTGCGGCCACTTCCCCATTTCATCTGCCAAAAGACGGCTTAATCTTCCTGAATCAAATGAATTTTTAGATGGCGCACGATATTCTATTTTAGACCTATGACCTGTATCATTATCAATAGCAGAACCTTTGCCGTCTTTTACTGTTACCGACCTATGTGCAAATACCAACTCTGTCACACTATCTTTGTTATTTAATTGTTTTGGTTTTAAGAAAACAGGTAATTGCCTATACCCAAATGCAACCATATTTGTAAAAGCAGACTTAGCATCTATTTGTGTTTTAGAAGTTAACCCACAAAAACTATTTTTAAAGAATATACATTCATAAATTAAATTAGATGTAGCTTGTGATGTTGCACCTGCCCTTCTAGGTTTACCCCTTACTACACCTAAACACCACGATGTATTTTCCCAATGGTTTAAAAATAAAAACCATTTCCTGTCTGCTGCTCTATAATCTGGATAAATATCATCCTCTAATTTCCACCATTGAAGATAAAAATAATGCTTCCCTGTTATATACACTATATTACCATTAGAGTAAAAAAACAAGCCCTTTTTACATCTTATTACTTCTTCTTGGGCATATTCTCTTTGTTGCGATGTAAGCAATACATCTCCATTTTTATCATATTCTACTTGTTCAAAAAACAATGGGAGTTCTTTTCTTCGCCAATACTGTTCTTGTATATTATCTGTACCCCAATTTTCAATACATTCATTATCCGATATTTCGGGTAATTCTATATCAGTTCCATATACATTTATAATTTTACTCATTACCTTCTACTTTCAGCAATTGTATCTACAAAAGGTTTTTTACTCACATCGGCATCTTCATTTCCTGTTATTCCTGCGGTTGCACCTAGTTCTTTTATTGATGTTGAAATACTTGCACTATCATTCCAAATTACTTTTAGCCTTTCAAATGTTTTATCTTTAGGGTCGTCTAATGATAATGTACTGATATTGGTTTTATTTAATAAATCAGCCATTTCATTTGCTTTTCTATTTAAAGCGTAATAAAGTTTAGCAGCACCATTTTGTTCGTAAAGTTTTATTCTTTCTAATGCTTCTTCTAGTGTCATATTTTTAGTTTTTCTTGTTTTGCTAAAGCCATATAATTAGGATTAGATATTGCCCCTAATGCTCTACTTTTAGTTGGTTTTTTATTTGATTTTACTTTTTCGGGTAATGTTTTACCTTTTGCTTTATTAGTTAAATCATTAATGGTAACTGCTGTTTCTTTTACTTGTTCTTTTTTAGTTGCTATTGTGTTTTGTTGTATTGGCTTGTGCATGATATAATGTTTTATTGTTTATTTTCTTCTTTTTTTTCTCTTGCAAGTTTTTTTTCTGCTATTCTTTCATCATAGGTCTTGTGTTCTTTACCAAACATTTGTTCTTTTAATTGCTTATCTATCCTTTGTTTTATTGAAGAAGTTTCTTTAATTACATCATCTTTTGTTGCTTGACTATACGTTTTTTTAACTATATTATTTTTGCTATCTAAAAAACTTTTTGGTGTGTCTTTCCATTTTTTTATTGCATTTTCTACTAACTTATTTTTTTCTTTTGCAAATTCTTCAAATTCACTTTCTGTTATTAGTACCCCACCTTTTTTATTATTCTTTATTTTAGAAAAATCTGCTTCATCTGCTCTTGTGTTTCTTTCTATTGTTTCTTCAATAGGTGCTGCGTTTGCCTTAGACCCATAATTACCATACCCTACTCCTAGTATATTAGGCAATAAAACAGTAGCTAAAGACGTAATACCATCTTCTCCCCACGATTTTACCACATCATCTGCATACATTGGGTATAACCTTACTACATCATAAGGGTCAAATTCTTGACCTATACTATTTTTACCTGCCACTGCATTGAGTGCGTAACTTGTATTTGGGGCTAACTTATTTCTAAAAAAAGAATAAATAGATTTACTAGCTTTATCTACTGCTTTATTTGCAACATACTTTGGTTCTGCAACTCTTGCATAAACTGCTTCTGTTAATCTTAAAAAAGTTCTAATATAAGCAGCCAAACCACCCGTTAAATCATATACTTTATCACCAAATCTTAATTGCAAAAAATCACTATCATCAGGATCAATACTAACTGTTCCACCTGCTGCTGCACCTGCTAATGCTGCGACAAATAATGTTCCTGTAAATGAAGCCATATCTTTTAAAGCCTCATTTCTCATTTGCTTTGGCATCTTTACATAAGTTGCAGGATTAAGTAGATTAAATCTTGATGCCATTAATCTTGTGCCATAGAATGTTATTCCTAATACTTTTTCAGCCTTATGATTTTCTAACATTTCAAGCATATTCCCCCTACCTGTCATATTCATAGCCCATTTTGCTGCATCGGTATATGCTTTTGGGTCGCTTTCTCTTGTAATACCTTGTCTTAATAAGTTTTTTTCGTATTTAAGATAGAGTTCATAACGTGCAGTATTTAAAAAAGCATCGGCAGCCCTATTAGATGCTAATAGTGGTTCTCTTACTATTGGTATTTTATAAATAAAACTTTTTCTAAAATCTTCATTACGGTTTTCGTTTCTAACTGCATCTATTTCATTAAATTTTAATTTATCTTCTACCATTTGATTGTATTTTTCAGATTTATGAATATCATTCATAAGCCTGTCATACTTTGTTTCGCTAAACACACTTTTTAACATCCCACCAAACGACTTTGCAAACACATCCCATTTTCTTGGGTTAAAAGCTAATGTAACACCTTGTCTAAATGGTATAGACAAATCAAATGCGGTTTGCATAATACGCCTTACCCCTGCAAATTCTTGAAACTTATTAAATGCTTTTTCCCATTTATTTAATTTATTGTATTGGTCTTTTGCTTTATCTATGCTTAATTTTTTTTCTAAATAAATAACCTTATCTTGTTTAATTTGTGTTGCTCTGCTTAATTCAAACTTAGGCTTTGGTTCGGGTTCTCTGTCATACTTTTTATTTCTAATGTCACCTTGTAATTGATGTATTTTTTTATCTAGCCTTTCTTGAATTAATTTATTTCTTTTAGCATTATCAAAACTTTTTTCTTCAACCCCTTCTTCATCTATTTGGCGTTCTTTATTTATTTTTCTAACTTCTTTTATTTTTTGTTCAAGTTCTATAATTCTTACTGCTTTTTGTTGTTTTTGACTTGGTGTTTTTGCTGTTTCTTCTCCTTTTCTTACATTTGCTAATTCTGATAATAATTTTGCTTCTCTTTCAAGCAATCTTATTTGCGACATTTTTTGATTCTTTGTTTCTCCTTTTTTGTCATATTCGCCACCGATAATATTCATTACATCAGACTTGCTTAATCCTTCTAATACATCTTTAAATTCAGCGTGTACCTCTGTAATAATATCATCTAATTTACTTATCCCTTCATCCAATAAACTTTTAACATAATCTTTTATATGTGGAGATACAGAAGCCAATTCGTTAAATACTGGCAATCTTACTGTTAAACCACTTTCGCCTGTTCTTAGTTTTTTTAATGCTTCCCTTGCTTTTTCTATTGAAGATTGTCTTTCTTTTACATATTCTTCATGTGACTTTTTTGAATCTTTTTTAGCTTCGGCTTTAGCTTTATTAATCCCTTTCTCGGCAACAAGTTTAGCATTTTTCTCTTTTTCTATCTTTAAAGCAGCTTCTAAATCTTCCTTTGCTTTTTTTAGTTCATTAAACTTTTCTGCTTCTTCTTTTAATTGACTTTCTGTTAATGGGTGTCCTTTATCATTTTGCCTGTCTATTAAAAAATTAGATAAGTTGTCTGCTTCTGAAATTCTTTTTAATATTTTTCTACTTTCTAATCCCTTTCCTAATGTTGTACCAGCGGCATCAGAAATGTCAGCAAATTCAGATGCTTTAGCCAAAAGTTCCTTAGTTGGGTTTCTTGCCAATTCAGCATCTATTGCAGCCATGTATTCAGCCATCACAGCGTTTTCTATATTTGAAGTTGGTGTATTATTTTTTACCTTATTAAATATTTCATCTAATTTGGCATTACCACTTTTGACTAACTCTTTTGCTGTTTCTATTAGTTGCTCATGGGTTTCAATAGCCTTTCCTGCATATTTAGGAAGTCCTAATTTTTCACGCAACTTATCTACTTGTGCGTGCGTTATGCCACTATAATCACTTTCGGGTATATCTTCCCCTGAAATAACAGATATTGGTGGTTCAATAGGAGGTACAGGAGGTTTTTTACTTCTTCTGTTTCGGGTATTTCTTGTCCAGTTTTTCCGCTACTAGCCTTCTGATTAGCTTCTCCTTCACCTGTGGGTGTAGATTGTTCAGTTTGTCCATTGTACTCTGCTTCATATTGTTTAATTAAATTGTTAAGGTGTTCTTCTTCTAGTCCGTTTTCTATTTGTTCTTGTGCTTTATTAATTAAGTTTTTATTGTAATCTTCTATTTCTTTGTCTGCTTCTTCTTGTCTTTCTTGTAATAATCTTTCGTAATATTTTTCTTGAACATATTCGGGATTATATCTTTCTAAGTATGCTTCTGTGGCTGATAATCTTGAATTATGGTCGCCAATAACAGTCATTAACTCATTTTTAATATCTCTTTCAGATACTTCTTGGTTGCTCCCTTCCCATAGTTTATGTGTTATTTCATCTAATGTCTTACCCTCTTTTGATGAATAGTAATCTCTAGCTTTGGCTTCTTCTGTTTTAAGTTCCCTTCTTCCTGTGTTTAAACTTGCTCTTTTTACAGTACCTGCTACTTCATTAATAGCTTTTTCACCAACTTTACCTCCGTCTGCTAAATACCTTAATGCTATCTGTGCTGCATCGGTTGGTTCATCCATATCTCTTACTAACCCATGCAGCTTTTTTGCTCTTGCTCTACCTAAATCAGAATCATTGTAAACCTTTTCATCATTTAGTTTACTTCCTTCATTCTCTTGTAAACTAATTGGTGTTTTAGTATCTATTGGTTGTTTAT
>Ga0105051_10002832_pt1 | contig 21672 bp, 14 predicted proteins | sample FRY02_FD_78383 | JGI IMG/M metagenome (GOLD analysis project Ga0105051, IMG submission 78383) | Freshwater microbial communities from Lake Fryxell liftoff mats and glacier meltwater in Antarctica - FRY-02 (megahit assembly) | ecosystem: Environmental > Aquatic > Freshwater > Ice > Glacier... | reverse complement strand
ATTAAAGAATTAAATTTTCTCATGATATCGATGATTTCAGAACAAGAGATGTCGACTTTGTAGTTTAGGTATTTATTCCACCTATGAATATAGGCAATCATATAAAACGCAAACGTTAAGAAATCATTACTTTCTTCTCTGGACAATGTTCTTAAACCTTAGGCTATAATTGCAAGCAACACCTCTTCAATTTCGATCACATAACTGGCAAGCTCTACCAAGAGATCAGACAAAGTAATCGGAATGCATTTCATGAACCCAGTCCCTGTAATGAAACTTGTGGAGGTCATCAAGGGGCTTCAAACATCTGATCAGACCCTGTCTGCAACTCAAGAGTACATCTGAGAAATAAGTTGGATTAGCTGCCAAAATGGGTAAATAGACATCAATTTCTCGAGATATTCCGGGCTTCATTGCGAATAGACTTCTCATGCCCTACATCAATGAGGCAGTATATGCGCTGTATGAGAACATCGGCACAAAATAAGACATTGATAAAACAATGAAACTTGGAACGAATGTGCCAATGGGGCCTTTAACCTTGGCTGATTTTATCGGACTTGACACTTGCCTTTACATTATGCAGGTGCTCCATCGGGATCTTGGGGATTCTAAGTACAGGCCTTGTCCTCTGTTGGTTAATTATGTCAATGCTGGATACCTAGGGAAAAAATCAGGAAGAGGATTTTATCACTATAATAAATGAGGTCAATTAACTTACTCTTGGATATTTATTATTGTTATTTATAAAAAATATCTCGATTAAATGCATCCTGACAACAATATTCATCTATTTAGTTCTTAAATATTCTTTTTGATTATTACTTCTGATAATATCCTCGCTTATTTAATTTCTCCTTTTTAAAGATTTAAATTACTTTCATTTGAAAATTAATATGAGTATTTTATAATTCTAATCTTATAGAATACTAATTATATAGAATAAAATAGTTAAAAAAGATGTCAAAGCAAAAGTTCTAATTAAGTTCAGTAAAATACTAGAATCTTTCTAATCGTATGTAGCGTTTGAGATACTCCCAAAATCATTCAAATTCATCAGTACCAACTCGATCAGGATCTGTTGATCGTTTACCATAGAATAAAGCATTAAGTAGAAACATAAGTACAACATTGCTGAATCGAAATAACGAAATTTGCTTTTTACAGGATTAAAGTAGCCTGGATATTGGTTGCAAGTATACAGGAAGAGTGACTAAGAATACAGGGATAAGAAAATATAATCAAAGAATGCTGAAATAAATAGTAAATGTGAGTAATATAAATAAAAAAACCCCACCAAAGTACGTGACCCCTCCAAAGAATACAACTCCTGATAGGCTAAGCACAACCCAGCCCATTTGCTCCGCTCCACCCTACAACCCCGCCTACAAGGAAGCAGCAATGCACCTATCAGCCCCTGAACCACCCTCCCCCTACCAACAGCCCCTCCAGACCAATCCCCGCCCAACGCCTGCATGCCCCACCCGCTCCCTCCAACCCGGCCAAATCTACACCCTCACATAACTCCAAGCCCACTTCAAACCCTCCACATGATAACACCGGCTATCACTCTACCCTTAGTTATATAAACCTATTTTTAGTTATTCTTTACTATAAAAAAAGCAGGTTTAAAAGATTATTATTATACATCAGCCTAAACACGGCCTGAATTGATCATGGATTGGGGCTGGGCTCATGCAAATGGAAATATTGAGGTTGAGAAGGCCTGGTATTACGGAGACATTGATTTGAAGTCGCTGTTTTAGTGGAAATTGCTCTTTGATGACGAAAATTGCCCACGCTTTCTTGTCTAAAGCACGATTTTTGAACCGCATATTGCGCTCTCCTTTGGGATGAAATCATTTTTGTATACGGTTTCTAATGTTATATGTTAATTACCATATTGATGACAGAAGCCTGGATTCTCTTAGAATTTTTACACAATCTTTACTTTCTTTGCCTGGTATTCAGGGTTAGGGTTCTAGAAAAAGTTTCCATAGGTGCTTTTTCCGTACCAATTTCCTCCAGTTTTCAGTTGGTCGTTGAAATACTTGTAATCATCCTTCATATAACTTTTATTCACAAAATTTTATGAATAAGTGCTCTTGCTTCTTAAGGGAAATTTATCCCTGGTGTGCATATCTGTCGGTTTGATCTATTTTTAATAAAATTCTTACGTATTGATTCTGTCCTCGATGACCAGGGAATAAAGACTTATATGTAGTCAATAATTGTGCAGGCCCTTCATTTTTAAGGAGATCTACAGGTTTAGGTCTTTCAATTTAATCCCCCTACTTGTTCAAAAAGCTTGTTCGGTTCGTTGAGTTCATATCTAAGTGAGGGCCATCAAGTTGATTGTATTATTTCGCGTAGACTATTTTACTTGGAAAAGTCGTCTTCTTCATAAAATCTTTTCTGTAAATCGTGTTCTTAGTCAAGTCCGCTTTGATGTTGTTAAACTTGCATAAATGCCTACCACAACTGCATTACTGGCACACACATTCATCTGGACAATGATTTTTAAAATTGGCTTAAGTTAGCTTGCTTGCTGTTTGATTGAAATTAATCTGGTCTTGATTTTTATTTTAAGGATTCAGCCTTTCACCACGATTTGAATTAAATTATGTGACATTTTGATGCTTATCAAACTCAGTACTGATATAAAGATTATCCTAGAAACTAGGTAATCCTTTTATTCTGGACTTTATTTTTGTCTGGAATGCTGGCGTGTTACTTGAATGACTGCTAGGTGCATGGGATAAAGGTCGGGATGGCTTCATAGACTCTTTAATTTTATGAAATAAATACAATAAATTTATTAGCTTAACTGGCGTATCAAATTCTATCTATATTTTTTTCTATTCAATAAAATTAAAAAATATTAAAATAGTGATTTTTAGAGTTAAAATACAAGTATTTACTCTCAGATTAGTATATGTACCTAGTTAATCATTTGATGACAAATATGTATTAAAAATATAAGCAAAAATATAACTGAGAAAACCCTTGTATAAAACTATTCTTAATGAACAAAGATAAATAATATCTTAAAAATAAATTGGTAATGTCTTTTAAAATTTATGGTTTAATTTCAAGCTGAATTCAACTTTAACTCTTTTATTATTTTTATGGTATTTTAAATTCCTGAGTAATTTTGATTCTATTAAATGTTTAAATTCTAAAAATTAATTTCCATTTAAATGAAATCTTTAATAATATTATTAGACCAACAATATATATAAACTTTAAATAAGTAAATTACATGAAAATAAATCATAGTTTGAAATATTCACTTCATTTTTGGGTTTTTGTTATCAGCTTTATGCTGTTTAGAAGTGCGGAAGCTAATTCTTAAGTATGGGGAGATTTACTCCCTGAAATCGAAAGTGCTTTAACTCAAGCAAAGCAAAATATATGGAAATAAATATAACCTGACGAACCAGTCTGGAACATGCCTCCCTGGCTAGGAACTTTCTTTATATCAGAATACTATTTTGAACTTAAAGGTATTTTTTACTTTAATTTAGCGTTAAATCTGACTGGCGATTTCCAACTTAAGAGCAAATTCAATCAAGATTTATTTACCTAAAAATTGATAAATTAACAAAGCTAAGATGGTAGTTGGCATCAGCTTGTCGACTTGAATAAAAAAGAAGGATGTCTTGATGCAACTATATTTAACTGTACGTTATTTGTTTATGCAAGACTGGTATCTCAAAGATGTGGGGACAGACTAAAAATCAGACACCATGAAAAAAGCAAAAAAGTTCATTCTCGATCATGGAGGAATCGAATAAGCCCAAATGATGACCAAATATAAGCTGGCCGCTTTCGGACAGTATTAATGGCATTTAGTTCACTATGTTCCCCTGTTTATTTTCAAGAATTGGTTCCCTTATTCGCTTATTTATATGAAAGACTACGTCGCACAATGGGTCTACCCCCACTTGATAGGACTAGCTTACCTGAGATATCATAAAACCATCTTTCCAGTCTCGAGGGTTTGTTTGAGTTAGCTAAGAACATCCAGGTCGATTGTCTGCGAATAATAGCTGTCGAAACATCCAGGAAATTTGGGATTCAAGAAGCTCTAAAATGATCCTGATGTTGACAATTTACTTCGTGAGGCCTTAAAGATTCAAGGAAAGAGAGGATCGATAGGAGCATATACCGTTTCAACCCTACTGTGTCTCTTATCATTTAAGGACTATTCTTTGAGGTATTAAAACTAAGAACTTGTTTCCTGGTACAGTCAGAACGTCTACCATTCAATGAAATTTGTCTAAGATATGTATTTCAACAAAAGAGTTCCTTATGAAGGAAGTCTTGATGACGGAAGATATTGGGATACTATTTTAGCTTCAATAGCATTGTTATAAGCTGGATAAGAGGTCTAAAAAGTTCATCCAACAGTCGTATTTATGATCAATACTGCTGTTCAACCAAATGGAGGAATTCCGTATGGACAATAATTTTAATATGCCCCCGATATTGACGATACTGCCATGCTTTTGTACCTTTATGGGACTGTCCATAAAAAAATGTAAGGATAGTATTCATTTGGAACCTATGCCAATTAAATCAATAAGACTTATACTTGGCTTAAGAGCACTCAGAATGGCGATGGAGGATTTCCAGCTTTTGATAAAGACAAAAATGATGATCAATACAAGTTAATAAAGTTAATTTTTAAAATTACAAGAATCGATAAAAGCTCATAAATATTTGATCCTTCTTGTCCAGATATTGTTGGACATTTACTCGAGGGGATGGGATAAAATAAAATTTACGATTATGACCTAATCAACAAAGCAGTAGAATATCTGTACAATACACGAAAAGACGGAATGTGGAGCGCAAGATGGGGAATAAACTACGTTTACGCCGTAGGATCAGTTTTTCCTGGGCTTGGGAGAGTGGGATACAATCTCAACCAAGCGTGGCTTCTGGATACCATCAGAAGAATGCAATCCCTGCAGCAAACCGACGGTGGATTCGGCTAAGATTCTAACAGTTACAATGTGGATCGTTATGTTGAAGGCGCTACTACAGTCAGCATGACTGCCTGGGGACTTCTGGCTTATTTAGAAGTCGCTGAATATATTGATGTAATTATTTTAGGATTTAGGTTGACGATAATATCAGGCAGTGTGTTGAATATATCTTGAGAAACTTTGGGGAGAATGGGAATAAGTTTTTTGATAGGTCTGTGGTCGGGACTGGGCATAGAGGGCTCTTGAATCTGCAATACCCCGTTTATGCATATAGTTTTCCTGTAATTGCACTGGCTAGATCCAGGGCTTACTTTAGAGGATAAAAAAAGTCGTTTATTAACTACGAGCTTAACAGAAATGTTGTACAATATGAAACATAAATCTAAAACACACATAACACAACTCTTTAGCTTTGATTTACTATTAATTTTATAAGATAAAGTTTCTTTCTTTTTTTATCTTCAAAAATATTTAATTTTAACATTAATGATAATTTTTAACATTAATACTAATGAAAATTTAGTTTATCAAAGAAAAAACATAAAAAATTGAAGATTTTCTGATTATTCACTTTTGATTGTTTTAAAGTTGTTATTTTTTATGTATATCGATATCTATGGTACTTGTTAATTTATTTTATGTCTTTAAGCTATTTTAAGGCTTAACCTCTGCTTAATCCAGATTTATTTTATTTTGTTACCCTTTTAATAATTTTGATTATTTGAGTTTTTTCTTGATTTCTTATAAATCGTTTTAATCTCCTTAAATCCCTTCAGGCAAAGTCCATGACTTCTTTCTTAAAGATTTTCCGATTTAAGCTGCTTTTTCTACTTCTTGAGGATTTCCAAAATCAATCAAATTTTAAAACTGACCCCCTTTAGAAAAGTATTTTTTATATTTTTTTCTTAAAATAAAAAAAAAGATACGTCAAACCGATTAAAAAAGATTCATCCTCATATCGATTTTAAGGATCAGTTTCATTAAGGGCCTCATACGCACTTAAAATATTGTTCATGCTCTTATATGAATTCAATTGCCCGATCTGTTCACCATTCTAATGATTTTTATAAAGATTTGTATTTTTAAGAGTCAAAAAAGACTATTGATTTCTGCCATCTTAAAAATATATTTTTTGTTTTTACTAATTTTACTAAAGACTCTTTTTAAAATTTGATAAATTAACTTTTCCTAAACAATAATTCTAAACTTACTGTTGTCGACCGATTACTTCTTGATTAGAGATATTATTTCCAAAGGAGTTGCCTGTGAGCCATCATCATCTATGCTTTTTATAATGTCGTTATATTAAGTAAAAGATGCTTCATCTTAGTTAATTTATTAGCCAAAAATATTGGCTTGTTGATCTCTCTGTGATTTAGGTTATTGACTGCATTTTTGTATTTTGCTAAAAAACTTTTGTGCATGAGATCGAATCTGAGAACCAGATCTTGTGGCAACAATTTCTTATATCTTCCTCCAATTTTTTCCATACTGCATTAGACCGAGCATGAATCTTTAATGCTCTTCCTCCGACCACCTTCCAGCTTACTTTTTCGAATCTGCAATCGTTTTGTAAGATTACATTAAAAAAGATTTTCAAATATAAAAATATCACTAAGAACTAATTTTAAATAAAAAGATTTTTCCTAAATTTATAATTAAAGCTTTTATCAAATTTTTGTGAAATGAATGTAATTAAAGAAGATTAAAAAAAATCCTCATTTATAATTAGAGAAAAGTTTAAAATAAATATTCAACAGCTATCAATTCACTGCTAATCGTAAAGGGCGAGCGTTCTGGCAGATGGGTCGACGTACCCTGTAATTAAAGCGCCAGTCTTGTCCCATTTTGGCAACCAGTAATGAGGAATGATAGTTTGACGTTCAACTCCATAAATTTAGGTGAAGATCTTTCTGAAGTAATACGCTTCTTTTGTTGATGGGGGCTGATGCGGGAACGTAGCTGCAGAATTTTTTAACTCCTAATCGCTAACTTCCCTTTAAGCTTTCTCTTGAATGATTTCGAACCAAGATTTTTATTTGGAGCTCACGCCATCTGAAAAGGCCTCTTTCTTTCTCCAAAGTACTGACTCAGGCAGTAAGTTAAGTCCATCAAAAGCTTTTCTGAGCCACCACTTTTCGATTCCTTTGTACTGAGGTCTTCTCCATTAAGCAGGCAATGACCAATATGCCTAAATTATTTCCGGATCGAGCAAAGGGACTCTTCCTTCGAGACCCCACCAAGAGATGCATCGATCACCTCTTCTGCTGTCAAAATAATGAATGTTCTTGACGTACTGTCGTGAGGCTGCATCGAGTTACTCTGCTGAAGGAGCGTACCAGTTAAAAAGATAAGATGAACAGACCTCGTCAGGTCCTTATCCGACAAGAACGACTTTGCAGTCAGTGTTGACTCCGATGTGTCTGCAAACAATGTACTGCCCGACAGAAGCTCTTACTGTTGTAGTATCCCAAGTTTATGTGGCTTTGATGACGTCTCTGATAATATTGACGCCCTCTTAAGCCGTAAAATAAACCTCGGTATGGTTCGATCCGATATGGTCAGCAACTTTTTTTGCATACACCAAGTCTGTTCCTCCTTGCATGCCACAGCAGAAGGTCTTGATTGGAACGCCAAGGATTTTCTGACTGATCGCAGTGACCAGACTTGAATCGACTCCTCCTGATAACAAAAAGGAAAGCGGTCTTTCTGCGTCAAGTCTCCTTCTGACCGCATTAATAACTGCAGTTCTGATTCTGTCCAAATGTTCTTACTCAGTGAGATTGTAAACAGGTTTCACATCGTAGACCCATCTGAAGTCATAATGACTCTTGTGTAAGGCTTTGAATTAATTTAATTCAAATCTGTGAATTATTCCGGGCGGGTATTCCTCAATTGAACCGCTGAAGCTTTTGGCCCCCTTGATTTCAGAAGTGAAAATAAGCTGGGTGGAATCTGATTGTGGTGAATGATAATACAATGGTCTAATACCGATCTGATCTCTACCGACCAAGACTGTTCTTAGACTTTTCAAGTGGTCAAATTCGAGCAAAACAAAGGCGAACTCGCCCTTTATTTCAGTATTAAAGAGCTTGTAGAATTCTTCAATCTTATCAGAAAATTTTAAATAAAGCTTAGGAATTGTAAGGCAGTCACTGTTGGTTTAAATTCCCAGTTCATATTTTTGAATCAAATATCTAAAGTTGTAAATCTCCCCGTTACACAAGAATACGATAGTTCTGTGTTTTTCTTGGAGCAAAAATGGCTGATTCGATTTGAATGAGGTGTCCATTATGGCCAATCGATGGAACCCAACCCATGCTTGAGGGTAAGTTTCAAAGCAAGAATTGTCTGGTCCTCTGTTTTGAAGTTCCCAAAAATCTGCTAAATGCTTAGCTATTTCTGGCTTTTATTTAGCCAAGTTAATAAGGGCCCAAATTCCACACATATCAAAGAAATTTTTCAATTTAAATAAATTTGACTGGTTTTAAACAATATAATATTTACTTACATCATTAGCTGTATTAATTCAAGAATTCATAAAAAATATGATATTAAAAAATAGTATCATTATCTACAGATCTCTAAAAAAATAAATTACAGCATCTGATAAAGATTATATTTAAGTTTAACTTTTTTTATAAGTTCAATTTGAAAAACCAGATAAATTTCAATATGTTTAATTTTATATACTATGATTCGATAAGATTTGATTTGTCAAAAACATATGACAGGTTCTTAAATTATATTTGTATAATATAAATCCACTTAAATGAACAAATCTTATGTGATTTTTATCGTATTAATCGTTTGCTTGGTTTTCTCCCAAGCAAAACTGAGAAAAAACGATGAAGAGGGATTAATTAATTTATAGATCCCCAAAATTCCGATGTACATCGGAAGTAGTTACCATATACTTTATGGTAATCCAAAAAGCTAGTATGGATTTGATCCTGGATTTTATCACCCAGTTTTTGAATTCTCTTACACGAAAAATAGGACAACTGAAGACTAAAAATTCATTATTCCAGATGAGGCCACCTCTCATAAAATGTCAACATGTTCATTTACAAGTTAAGTCTCATCTTTTATGGGAACTCAATCTTATCAACAAGACTTAAAGGAAATTGCTAAAGTTAGTTCTGGATCAGATCTTTATGGATTTGAATTTTCCTTATCAAGAAGTTGGGAGAGAATATACAACACGACCACAGTACAAAAAAGTTCTCTTACACATGCAACGGCTTAATGTCAAGCATATGAGATTGTTCTTAACAAGTTTGCACTTCCACAGCTCAGTGAGGATTTTACAGAAGGAGCTGTTTAATCATTTATAAAAGGAAATTGGACTTAATTTATCATAGAATTTGGTACTCATTACGCCAATTAAATAATATTGGGAGGAAGAGCGATTCAATAAATTTCTTACACTTACTAAAGCGTTTCAAAAATGGAAAGCCTTGACGTCGATATAAACATGGCCGCCAAAGCGTCTTTTGCTAAGTTTTTTATGGATACTTCTTTTGACTGGCATAAGTATTAAAAAAGCATCAATTATTCCGAACAAACGCAAACCTCTAAAAGTGAGCTTTATATTGGTGGAGAGCCGCCAAGAACTGGAAATATTTATGATTGGCAAGTAAAAATAATCGAAAACCCTATGCCAATAAGCTACAAACTCTTGCCTTTAAGTGGACTATTTGAAGGAATTACGGATGTAAAATTTGACAAAATTAAGGCAGTCTAACAATTCTAAATTGCCTTGTCAAAGTAATGTGACAGACTGCATTGTCGTCCAAATACTCCTGATTTCCCAAAACCACCACCAGCTTACATTATTACACAAAAGACTCCTATCTTTGGAAATACTGGAGGTCAAGTTTTTGATGAATTTGTCAGCTCCACTACGATGTAAGTCAGAAAAATTTACGCCCGTTCAGGTGCCGAACTCGACAATTTACAACTATATTTGAGTGATGGAGTCACCGCACAATTTACTTCAGCAGTTGGAGGTTCAGGAGGTGGTGCAACTGTTTGGGCAGTTCCAGAGGGATAATTCATAAAGCAAATATAATTCAGAAGTGGAGCTAGAATTGATGTTATAACCTTCATAACAAATAAAGGAAACAAATCGCCAAAGTTTGGAGGTGATGGCGGTGGTTATACTCTTATCAATATTCCACAAGATTACAGAATCGTTGGATTTTATGGCATCCAATCATCAAGAGTTTATAAATTGGGTTTTAATCTGGCTAAAACAATTTATCCATAGAAATCATAAAATACCCTTGATCTGATCCTTTAATGATCTTCCCCTTGAAGATCTGCATGTTGAACACATAAATGATCACAATAATAGACCTAATCTTTTTCAAAATTAATTGTAAGGTTTCTGATCAGGATATTTATTCTCAGCTATAAGCGATTAAACAAGAATATAATCTTTAGTTCTCCAATTATTCAAATGTTCAATATTTTTTGTTATATTTTACTATCATTTAGTGTGAGATATTTGAAAATATGGGTTAAAATAATGCATGCATAAAATTAATTAAAGAAACTATTTTTTCATTTCTTTTCACTTGACCTCCCTAGGAACATTTTTTCGAATGCTTCAGGGTTTTTCGGAGACAGGAAACTATCGATTTAATAATTAAATCGTCTCTTGGAGTCCTGAATTTTTCCATTTGGCGAGCTAAAGTTTCCTACATAATCTGAAAATTAATCTTCCTTGATTTGTTAGGACAGGGAAATTACTTCTAAAGAATGACTTTAGCTCTAGTTTTACTCATAAATTTATCTGAACGACTTTTTGAATGGTTTTTCATCTTTTACATCGTATTTTTCTTCTCTTATATCAAGATTTTATTCATTTTTTTGAAACTCAAAATTTCTGTCTTTGAAGTAACCCTTATAATCAATTTCTTATTCTAAATTGACATATGAAATACTTTTTTTTCCAAAGCTAATGTCACAAGCTAAATCAAATCGCATATTTTCGTCATTTTTCTATTTACTCTTTTCGGCAATAGACCACTTTTAAATTTATTGCTTAGTTTTTATGTAATTTTCCCAACTTTCTTTATAGATTTTTAGGTAAATTTAATTAAAGTCTGCATAAGTGGATGAAGATTTCAAGCATTCAAAATTGTTTTTTCGCCTAATCTACTCTAACAATTTTAGTTCGATAAGATTAAGATTAAGATTGTCAGATTGGCTTATTTATTTCCTGATCAAATTTCTCATTTTGTGTTAAAGTTTTGATTTCTTAGGCTTCATTTTGCAATTCCAATGGTTCTTAAGAGTGTTTTCAGTTCGTCCTTTGAGTAATTTCGATATTATTGACCATTTTTTCCCATAAGTATGGACCCCTAGAAAAAGAAACCATTCTTCTTATAAACTCCATTATCCCTTTTTTATCCCTTCTCTAAGATGGTTATGCCATCTTTATCGGCATTGTTTGCCGCATCGTTCTATAAAATATGAGGAAATGGTAGCCCATTATTTTGGTCCATTGCTTTGAACGAGGTGACGAAGAAGATCATCTTCCTATTTTGTCCAGAGTTTTTTGGATTTCTTCTTTGAGGTGGAAAATTATAGTTTAATTGCTTTTTCAACGCTTTAATGTACATTTTTGGGAAGTGTAGAATTGTCATCTTGTGGGAATTTCATAAACTCATAGCGCCCTTTCTTTGGAGTTGATTCGATATTCAAATTAATTTAGGAAGCATCACTTGCCTGCTCTTTGACAGGGAACACTTTTGGATCATCCAAATCCATGATAAAATATTGAAGCGATTTCTTAAATTTATACAGATCAAATAAAGCTAACGTTAATTCTTAAATTTGGTCAACAATAACATTCTATTAACTAACATATTTCCTAAAATCTAGCATTAAGCAGTGAAAATCAATTATAAGCCCTAGGGTTTTTTCGAGAATATTTCCTCCTGTTATTCATCCTATATACTTCCACCAGGTTCCTCCTTTCCACCTTGCACCTATTTTAGTTTTAAGTATTTTGTTATGTGTCTTCTATTTTTATAATCCTATTTGCCTGTGTTTTATCAGGCTTTCTTGATTGATGGCTTTATTAGAATCTGATGAACTTTAGAAGTTGTTCGAGGCTTAGGTTAAACTTCTTGAATTTTTACTGGATTTTTGTCACTAGTTGGGGGCTGTTATCGTGGTATGCTTGGAATTATGTATTGAAGTTGGGATTGTCGGGGGTGGGCTATTGCCCTGTTGCTTACATTTATCTTTTTGTCTACAGGATTGTTGCCAGCATTTGGAAGACTGCTTTGTTGTAGGTTGTTTGGTATTCGTTCAAATGGGGATTTTGTTCAATTTATTAGCACTCTTAGTCAAAATTTGAAGGCATAAAGAACTCCTATGCCAAAGTATGGGACTACATAGTGATTATGACAATTTAGCAAATATTATTAAGTTAATGCCATGTTCTTCATCAAATTTAAAATACAGTTGATGTTTCTGTTCGTTCAATTTAAATAGAATAAAAAAGAAAGCAAGAAAAATCAATAAAAAGCATAATTAATCAGTCAGGATTTATGATAATTAATCAAAATTGATAATAATCACTAAGAACTGATAATAATGACTAGGAATTAAGAAATTAATCTTTATAGAGCGATAATAAAATCGTTATATCGCTCTATAACTTTTTATCTAAGTGCCTACTCTCCCTGAAGCCTACACGAATGAATCATTGAAATTGCCTCAAACATGCTGCTGCCCATCGGCCCCATTCTTCCAGGAAAAGTATTTAATAATCATCGAATGACTCTTCTTATATCCAAAACAAGCCGCACACTTTTCAAAGAAATCCCGCTTATCATCCCTATAATGCCCAACAAGATGGGCCTCCTGCTGAATATCGGCATCCTCAACCCTAATATGAATATCCTTAATTCGGTTCAAGAGATCCTGGTACTCCCTGAGCTTGCCATTCTTCAACTGCCCGGACTTCTCCCTCCTAGCCTTGCCAAAATCAAAGAACCTAATCTTCTCCGAGATGGTCTGATAGAGCCGCCTGCCTGTCAACCCGTCAGTGTTGTCACTGAGTTATAAACCCTTGTATTCCCCTCGGGCCAGCAGCGAGTGGTTCTTGGCGTATTATTGGTCCAGCATGGTTATCTTGCGGAGGGAGCGGCGGTATTTCTTGGGCAGCAGGGACGAGGAGCTGTCTTAGACGATTTTGTCGGCAGGCCAGGTGGGCAGGCATACAGGGCGGAGGGCTTTTTGATGGGGGGGATGAGGAGGGTCGTTGGGAGGGCGGGATTGTTGGCCGATTTAGTTCACGAATTTTAGTTTTTGTTAGATTAAGTGTTATAATTGGTCTTATAGCTGGGTTCGGAGGATTAGGAACTATTTGCTGCGTTTGTCCAGATATAGCGCGAATTCGTATTCTTACTATCTTGTTGGGTTTGCTGAGGTGTTTGAACCGATTGTGGATTGGTTGTTATTTGCGCTGTTCTTGTCACCGTTGATAAGTTGCCTGAGCTTCTTCAGTATCCATCCAAGTCCCGAGTCTCGACAGTCCATCCCTATCTTGAGCGACATTTTATAGAAGCTGATTTATCCGATCATGATTGACCGTATTTCCTATTCCGAATTTTGGATAGCGTTTTATAACTGTTAGATCAGCCGTTTGTTTTTCATTATTTTTACTTAATTCTGCTAAATGTGATTCCTCTTTTGTGTTTTTAGTTATGTCATCTTGCTGATTGTGGATGAAACAAAGTAACCAGATCCTCCTGTCAATCCGTATTGATCCTTGGATGACATTTATTCACTGTACTGCTTTTACTCCATAATTAATCGAGATTTTTATTCGAATAAATTGTGATGCTAAATTCTAGTTTAGCTCAGAATTTTAAGCTTAGATTTAATTTACTACTCGACCTGAAGCTTTCGTTAGTCCAGCTACTTTTTTAGAAGTTTTGAAGAATTTTAAATCAAGATAATCTTGTTCACTTGATTGGATTCCGTCGAATGAGTAAAGTAAATAATATCAAGTTGCTTCTATATTTATTTCTTGTAGTTTGAACCCTCCTTGAAGTAGTTTACAATACGACCACTTGAGTTCTTGCGGTGTAACTATGACAACTTCTGTTAAATTATACGACTCTATCTGTGTCTTGGACTTGATTGATTATAAGGATTACGATTTTTCATGACAATTAGTTTTTACATCTATGCGTTGTTCTTTGTCTTTTACCATTCTTAAAGATCACCTCCATAGGTTTCTAAAAACTTGGTAGCTTGTATCGATTGTAAGGAGTTTCTTGCCTAAAGTGGTTAACTGAGATTTTGGTATCTAAGTTTTATATTAAGACTTTACATTTATGAAAGGAACATAATGTCTCCTTAATCTCTGAGTTTCTTTCTAATTCCCGCTTACTAAAGTGTATCTCTTTCCTTTTTAAACACTTTAATAACTTTTGCAACATCTTCATATAGAATAAAAATTACTCTCCTTAGTATGCAACGTCTGAAATTTCATTTTCTGTAAAAACTTAGGAAGCTACTCCTTCGGAGTGATCTTATAAAAATCGATCAAGTTAACATCTTTATTCAGTATCTTATTTTCCAAATTAAGTTCTTAAATATCTTTAACACGTTAACGATACTTTGCAATAATTTAGATATCTCGCTTTGACCAGGTGTTTCTGTTTGATTTTGAAAGAAGCATTTTTTTGTCGGTGAGTGAGAGTTTATTGATATGACAGTATTTGTTTATGTTAGAATAAGTTTTGTATTTATAAATTCTTCTTATTGTGATTCTATAATTCTTCTCTTATTTTTTATTATTAACTTTCTGTGTAGAATTATAGAACTTTTTTTTTAGATTTTAATTTTAATAATGTTTTATATGCCTAGCTAATGTATGTTATTTTAATCTCAATGGATATTGTAATATGCTATTAAAATTTACAAGACTTACTTGTGGAATTTAGTAAATTTCTATTTATATAGAAACTTCGAATATAAAAAATAAAAACTTTTGAACCAGTACATAAAAGATGCATTGTTATTTAAAAAAAGTCAATTCTTGCTCTAAAATAATAAATAAAAATAAATAGAGTAAATTTCGGATTCCTTGCAATTCTAGTAATTCATCTAAAAATAAATCACCATTTCATTTTATTTCATTAACAAATATTCCACATTTGCCCAAATTAGTATGTAATAAGAAGAATGTGATGCATCAAAGGAATCTATAAATAAGTACTGGACTATTTGACTCAACAAAAAATCATTTTAAGCATCGTTAAAGAAACATTTTAAAATTTTAAAGCAAAGCCTACAAAATTTAAGAAAAAATAAAATTAATGCGACATAGATAAACAAATCAGTAAATATGTTCAAACGGAGGAGAATTTTAAAAAAGGTAATATAAAAAAAGAGCAATTATATCATTAAAGACTATAAAATCAGTATAAAATATGATTATGTCACCTTAACAATAATCTAGCTCAAATATTTTATAATCATTCGAGAACACATAAAAGAATTGCAAAGAAAATCTCCTTGAGATACGAAATTTGACATTCTTGTAGATGAAAAGAAACATAAAAAATATCAAAAGAACCCTATAAGGATAAACAAAAGCACACCATAACACATCAATAATAACCTAATCTAAAGTTAAAAAATAAAACATTCGACCGGCCGAAATTAGAGAAAATGATAAAGTTAATAAAAATATATACCATACATAAAAAAATAATTAAAACTAATAAAACAACAAGAAAAGCCTATTAAACAGCTAAAAAAGTACACCAAAATCGTAAAGAGCAAAATGGTAGTCAATAAGTGTGGATGAGTTCTAATAAAAACTGTGTGGCCTGATGTTAAAAGTTAAGAAAAGTTCCATATAAAGAATTAAACTTATAAGGATTGCTAGCTTTAAGAATTTGACAGCTTTTGTGGGACAGAGCATCTGAGCAGTTTTATTTACAAATTGGTTAAAAAAGACAATTTAGTCGGCTTAATATTGTGATTTTTACTCTACTTTTTCATTATTTTTTACTTTACTCTTTCATTATTTTTTCATTATTTTTCGCTCTCGTCTTATGTTTTACTTTCGTTTTATGTCATCTTTATGAAAAGTAACTCTTTTATATGGCATCTCCGAGCTTTTTTATTATTGGAAGTCGGAATTTAAGATTTAATCTATTATTTGTTTACAAGAAGTACGCTCCTGAACTCTTGCTTAAACTTGACCTTTTCTTTATAACATTCATTCTTGAATTTTTTTCTATTTAATTAGACAAGCCTGAGATATTCTTGATAGAATGATTTATTAAGTCTAAAGAACTACTTAGGTAAATATTTGATTTTAATTTATTAATCTTTTTCACATCTGGCTTTAATTCATCAATGTTTCTCATTTTCTATCTTTTCCTTAGCTCCTAAATTGATACAAAGTAGTTCTATAATTATTTTTCACTTTTCTATAACTTTTTCTGAATTTTTCGATACTGACTGGTTTATAAGTATTCCTATAGTTTCTAAAAGATAGATAAAAATATTACTTCAGGTTGAATCTTATATGAGAAGTTAAACTTCTTATTCCGTTCTTCTCTTTTTCTATATTATGGCCCAAATTTAAGCACATCATTTTATACACAATTTTTCATTGTTTAATTCAGATCCTTCATAAATATTGACTCAATTTAGTTTATCTTTCGTTTTTTTATCATTAAATTCTTTCTCTCACTGACATACCTGACCATTTTATAAGAAGACGTTGATAGATTATTCATATCTAAAATACATTGTTTTCCCAAAACCTAAATATCATTTAATTGAGATTCATGATTGTCAGATTCGTGGTTTTAGTTGATTTTTTACTCAGGAATTTAAGTTTTTTACATGAAAGTTAAACTGTCTAAAATATCACCTAATCAATACCCGCTTATACTTTTTGAAAGTCAACATATAAGAACTTTTTATTATTTAGAGTTTATAAAATTGTCTGGTATTAGTTCAAAGTTGGTAACTTATAGTTTTTTGTGATATCAGGGGAAAGTATTTTGTAAAACTGTTTTTATTGCCTGTCGTTTTGGGATCTTTATGTTAGTTTCATTCGCAAAAATATTTTAATTTAATGAAATCGACTAAAATTTAATAAAACTGAGAATTTATTTCAAAAACATCCATATTTTGATAAATTATAGCCAGTTAGCTTTTAAACATTATAATAAGAAAGAAATATAAACTTTAAAAAAATTTTATCTCTAAGTTAAAGAGAAATTATAAATGATGTATCAATCATCAGTCCATCGCCAGCCCCATAAATACGGAGTAAAAGCCTTAACAAAAGACTTAATTTTCACAAAGACTCGTAATGACAATCTCCAGGGCATCAAGAACCTCAATCTTTGGGGAAATGATTTGTAAGACTTGTCCCTCTTAAACTAGATGCCTAATCTCGAGGTTATTTCTCTGAGTGTAAATAATATAAAAACTCTGAAATATTTTGAAAACTGTTTTAAATTACAGGTAATTTTAATTCAAATTTTAAAGGAACTTTATTTAAGAAAGAATAGCATACAGCTTTTAGACTAGATTCAATATCTGATGAATCTTCCAGAGTTGAAGGTATTGTGGCTTTGTGATAACCCATGTGCGAATGTAATCTTTTTATAAAATAGAACAAAAAATATCGTTAAATTGTCCTTAGAAATTTGCCTAATCTTATAAAACTCGATAATGATCTTGTTAATCAGTCGTAAAAATAATTGCAGCAACAAAGTCTTGGAATTGATGCAGCCGATTAACAAGGCCTACAAAGTGCTTTAAAAAATCAAAGAGAAATTTAAAAGGGAAACTCTTCAAAACGATAAACAAACTATTAACCGATTAATACAAAGCAACATAACATTTTACATTAACTTCAAGAAAACAAAAGTTAGCTATTTCCCCATAAGTATGTGCAAAATTCAGCTGATAGAAAATCCTATCAATAAAGCAACAACTCAATGAGAAAAGCCTAATCCCTTTTAAAATAATCAGAAAAGAAAAAATTAATAAACAACGAAATGTAGTAAATTTTAGCCTACAGAGACTAAACATCAAGTAAAAAGTATCAAAAGAATTTGGATATGAATCAAAAAGACCATTTTTAGTCGCATAATAATAATTACTCATCAATGACCCCGGTTAACAGAACCTAAAACATGCGATAAAACAACAAGATATCCCAAGCATAAACCATCAATCCGAGCTAATTCCCAGTGAGAACCTCAACAACGCACCAGGAGCGATCCCCCAACCTATCAAAACAACAAAACAAATAAGGTTAATTAAAACCACCGAACCAAAAGCGTCCCAAATCGACACTTACCCCCTTGTACTAACACCCCATCTTAACCTCACAGACATAAAGCAAGAGAGAATACGACCACAAGGTATCCTCGCCGAACATAATAATGGCAATAATGTCCCTATTATAGGACCTGGACTAGGAGGGGCTATAAATAATAATGAGGTAGGCATAAACCAAGCTGTCACAGACGCGATCCAATAAACCAAGCCAGATACAGTACCCGAAGTGAGCATTACAGCACTGCAACAAGAAGAGCATCCTGCATCACATAACACCCGGCAGCATCAACAACACAACACATCACCAATAACACCCCAAACCAGCACCAATAACACCCCAAACCAGCACCAACTATACTGCAAACAACCACAACACAAACCCGCATCAACACCACAATCCAGCACAACGATGATGATCAGGTCAAATGTATACGACTAGCATCAATGACATGATAAAAATAGATCACTGGGTGGATTGTTGATTTTCAGTCGCAATTAAGATTGTGCTCTATTTGACTTTGTTGGAGTTATGTTAATTTATTGGCTCACTTGATAGGGTCTTCTTCGGGGGTGGCATTGGGTCGAATTTATTGGTGGAAATTGCGGGTTAGAGAATGGGGTCACTTGAAGTTCTCGTCTTCTTGTTTGGGTTGTTGATGGTTGCTTGCGGGTGGATGGTTTAGTTTAGACGGGTTCAATAATGGTAGGGAATTTTTGGATCTTGCAACTAACGAAGGACTCGCTAAGAAAATGTTGTCTTGCTGTAGAAACTATGAGGAGAACTCGTGATTAGTTAGATCCATTTTCTAGTTTATCTGCCTATGTTACTTTTCTTACTGATTGTCTTATAATTAACCATTTTGCTTTAACATTAACTACTAAAATGAACCCTTTTAATATTTTCCATCCCGGCTACTTTCAGGGCTACTCGTAGGCTGAGATTTCTAAACAATCCCACCGTGTTTAACCAGCCCATCTCCAAAATGCTTCAACCCAACAAATATCCACAGAAGAACGCCAACAAACAAAACAGCAAAACAATATTGCATACATTCACAATAACTGACCCCCACATAAGGCACCTTATCAGCAGGCCAATAATGCGGCATTTATCTGCGATTTACATTATTCCCTAAAGTCTACCTGACCAAGTTTTTTTTAACCGACGAAGACGACGACCCTGAGGACGACTACTGTCCTTCTGACTCACTTTCCTAATCGTCCATACTCAATGTTTAAGTATTATGTGAGTGTTATTAGTGGGTGTTAAGAAACCTTTAGTTTTAGTATTATTCGAGGGTTTTCATTGATTGGATAATGATGGATTTTGTTAATAATGATGGATTTTGTTTATAATAATAAATGTCGTAGGATAAAAAGATAACTTTAATTAACTTAAATAAATTAGATTAATGTTTTTTTAATTCCAACAGAAAATTTTATCATATGTATCAAAAAGTTTTTAATAATCTACATACATTTTTGTTTAAATCATCATGATCAAGTCATTGATTCTTTTTGTTATTGTTCTTTTAATCCAAGACGTTTGTAGTCATAAAATGAATGGCAAATTCTCTACTTAAGATATTCTTCTTCCCTATAAGCTAAGGGCTTATATGTTCAAGACTCAGATCACTGGGCAGATTGATATTATGATCCCTTTTAAACAGAGTATGAATCTAAAAGGACAAACAATTTAAGAGTATTATGAGATTTAGATGGTTAAAACCAAGCAGCAGTTTTTACCAAAAAGCTTGTATAATGCGACGACTATTTATGCTTACGGAGGCCAAACCACAGCCGGGTATAAAGCAGCCTTTCCAGGGCCAGGCATATTTGCCACCAAAGATAGACCAATCAAAGTCACTTGGAAAAATAATATCCCTGGACCGCATATCCTACCTGTGGATTACAATTAGCCATTCAAGAATAACTCAGCCTTTGTGAATTAAGTCCCCGTAGTTCCCCATGCCCACGGAGTCGCAGCCAAAACCTCATCTGATGGAGAGCCATAATCCTACTGGACAAAAAGTGGAATTAAATCTGAAAGTTACAGGACCGAGTAACCATGTGCCACAAACTAAGCTGTCTTTGTTTATCCCAATTAACAATAAGGCAGTAACAATTGGTATCACGATCATACGATAGGAATCACAAGATTGAACGTCTATTCTGGTCTGGCTGGATTTTACAAAATAATGGACCCTCAGAGTAAAGAAGAAGCCGATATCGTAAGCAAATATGGTCCGTCTGTAAGCTAAAATTAAACAAAATACTTAATGGTAACGGATAAGACTTTTAAGAACAATGGGTAACTCTTTTATCCAGCAGATACTACAAATCCATCTTTTTCCAGCTGGATTCCTTAATTTTATGGGAACACTATGCTCGTTAATGGAGTAATCTGGCCATTGATGAACCTTAAAAAAGGAAAACATCGATTCGTTATACTTAATGCATGTCAAAACAGATTTCTCAACATCCACTTTGATCATCTTGGAAAGGCTGTTCCAATCTAGCTGATTAGAATCGACGGAGATTATTTTGATAATCAAGTTATTGTAACAGAATACTTTACATCAATTGCTTCAAGAGTTTAATTTATTCTAGATCTCACTAATGTTCAAGGGGAAGTCATACTAAAAAACACAGCAGCTGCTCCCTTCCCTTAAGGTGATCCTGCTAACTTAGTCCCTGAGTTCACTGGAAGAATTATGAAAATCATGGTGCAAGGCTCACAAAATTTATCGATTGACGAATAAAAGTTAAAAATCAATTTTAAATTAAACAAAAAACAGAATCCACTTAAATTCCCATTCTTTTCATAGGGATAAAAAGTTTTTTCAACATTGTTTTAAGTTCCAACACCAGGTGTGGATGACGTTGACGCTATGTTTATCGATGGAATCTCAATGATGAATGGAATGAATTGTTCAAACAGCACATACAAGATCGGGAATACATACGATTTTTACATTATCAATTTAACACCCGACACTCATCCAATGCATTTCCACCTGATCAACATGCAAAAAGTCCGACGTTTTAAGTTTGATGTTTAGGAATATTCAGCCAAATATTTCTAAATGAATGGCGGGAGACCTGGAAAACACGGATTCGCAACTCCAGCATTCACCTTAGACCCTGAATAATTTAAAATAGGAGAGGACTAACTACCAAAAGAGTATGAAAAAGTTTTCCGAGATACCATGGAGGTCGACCCTGAATATGTAACTGTAGTGAGGATTAAATTTGCCAAAAATGATGGTACTAACTTCAAAAGCATCGATCTGAAAAATCAACGATATGTATATCATTGTCATAT
>Ga0105051_10002823_pt1 | contig 21691 bp, 7 predicted proteins | sample FRY02_FD_78383 | JGI IMG/M metagenome (GOLD analysis project Ga0105051, IMG submission 78383) | Freshwater microbial communities from Lake Fryxell liftoff mats and glacier meltwater in Antarctica - FRY-02 (megahit assembly) | ecosystem: Environmental > Aquatic > Freshwater > Ice > Glacier... | reverse complement strand
GGGTGTATCTGTTGGCACTTGCGCGCGCGCGCGCGCAAGTGCTTATATACCTGGCGCGGGTCGCCCAGGCACGGAGCCTCGGACGTCGGTCGGCACGACCTCGGGCGCGCGGTTTCGGGGGTGATGGGGCGGTGTTGTTGGAGACCTCGGCGCGGGTGGGAGCACTGTTTATTAAAACGTCAACCTGCATGATACGTGGCGCCAGGCGCCCAGGCACGGAGCCTCGGACGTCGGTCGGCACGACCTCGGGCGCGCGGTTTCGGGGGTGGTGGGGCGGTGTTGTTGGAGACCTCGGCGCGGGTGGGGGCATTATTTATTAAAACGTCAACCTGCATGATACGTGGCGCGAGGCGCAATCACGGGTACGTGCTGAAGATCCCGGCGCGGTCCTCCTCCAGCTCCTGCGCGCGCGCCTGCGCATTGCGGTTGACGCACGCCAGCGGCTGCAAGCGCACCAGCTCGTTGTCGATGTAGCGCAGGTGGCGGTACGGCCATCTCTCGATGCCGAGGCGGCGGCACGCCTTCTTCAGCGTTGTTGCGCACACGCCGAGCGCGTGCGCCGCGCAGTGCAGCGGGCGGTCGTAGTGCCGCCGCATGATCTCTGGCGTGAGGGTCACGGGGACGGCGTCCTTGCTCGAGCCGTGGCGCTCGCCGAGGGCAGCCTTGGTCCGCAGGCCGGCGCTGCGGCTGCCGGGGCGCGCCAGCAGCACCACTTTGCGCTCCGCCGTGTGGCGCGGGCCGGCGGCGGGCCCGCCCGTCTCGCTCGCCCAGTTCTCGACGGGCTCGAAGCGGTGCGGGCTGGCGTGCGCGACCCACGTGTCCGAGCCGGAGTCGCCCTCCGCGGGGAGCATGTGCCCCAGGTACAGGCTGCCCGGCGACGCGGGTGCGTCGACGACGCTGTCCATGGATGTCGCGGGGCCCCCGGACGGCGGTGCCGATACGCGCTCATGCGACCCCTGGGGGTCCATCCCGGAACCCCGGGCTGTTGTGCTGCGTGCGCACCTCGCGCCCGCCAGCGGCGCGAGGCTCACGTCAGCGGCGCGAGGCTCACGTCAGCGGCACTTGAGCGCGGCGCGCGCGAGGCTCACGTCGTCGTGGTAGCTGCGGATGCTCACGCTGGGCGTCCGGCTGTCGGCGATGCTGTGCGAGTAGAAGAGGTATTCCGTGTAGAGCAGCGGCATGAGCGACCTGCCGCCGCGCGACGCGTCCGCGGCGATGCGCCGCAGGAGCAGCGCGGTGCGCCGCAGGATGCGGTCCTTGAGGAGCAGCAGCCGCTCCTGCAGCGGCGTGTGCACCGCCGCGCCGCACACCGTGTACGCGTCGGGGTTCAGGCGGAAGAGCAGCGTCGCGATGCCCCCGCTCGCCGAGACGACGTCGAGCAGGCGGACCATTTCGCAGGCCTCGCCGTAGCGCGCATGCTGGTGCTCGTCGACCTCCACCAGCACCTGGAAGTACAGATAGTCCATGCGGAAGTCCACCCTGCGGCGGCAGCACGAGACCTTGCTGAGCGGGTCGCATTTGTCGTGCAGCACGGGCGGGAAGGCCCCATCGCGCTCGAGGAACTCCCAGACCGCGGTCTCGGGGCGCAGCGCGCGGTGCGTGTTTTTTCGCCTGGTGCACCGGGCGCACAGCCCCAAGCCGTTGCTCTTGTACTCCCGCACGAGGCGCGTCGTGAGACAGGCGCTGCACAGCGACAGCGACATCTTACACAGGCCGTGCGCGTTCGCGCGTGTATATAGAGTGCGGGGCCGCCCGCGGCGCCGCGCGGTCCTGCCAATGCGCCTCGCATTTTTCGTTGCTGTGCATTTTTTTTTTCCTTGGCGCGGATGCACTCCCCCCGCAATAAACACGAACCAAACTTCCGTGTGTGCATCCCCGGGATCAGGGTGTGTTTTTTTTTCCAGTCGGTCTACGGGCTGCAAGCGACCCCCTGTGCGTGTAGCGGGCGGCATGCCTGCGGGCAGCTGACCTGCTGCGCCATGCTGCACGCCCTCCCGCTGGCGCACGGCCCGCTGCGCCCGCTCCGCGACCACGTGCCCGATTTCATGCTGCGCCTCTCCGCGGAGCTCGGGCTGTGCTGCTCGTGCGAGGTGCGTCCGTGGCAAGACGCCGCCGTGCTCCTCGAGCGCAGCGCGCAGCAGGCGCTGCGGGTCTTTACGTCGGCTGGCAACGCCGCGCGCCTCCCGGTGCGCCAGGTCGCGTTCCCCGACGGCCCGGGCGCCCCTGTCACGGGGCTCGCGGCGGCGGCGGGCGAGGGTGCGACCGTGGTGTTTGACGAGGCGGCGGGCGGCGCGCACATGCACCCGCGCGAGGCGTTTCTGTCGGACGTCGGCGCGCACACCACGACGTTGGCCTGGCAGCAGCTGGAGTTGCCCTCGTTTGGCGAGGCCTCGTGCGTGCTCTGCGAGACGCCGTGCGGGGAGGACGGCGGCGGCGGGCAGGCACACGCGTGTGAGTTCTGGGCGGCGGCGAGCGCGGCGCTGCGGGGGGAGGCGGCGCGGCGCACGGTGCTGGTCTTTGCGCAGGACGCGCTCTTCGCCACGCCGGCGCCGCACGTGCCCCGCGCGTGTCTGTACGTCGTCACGCCGCTGGCGATGCTGCTGGCCATCATGGCGGCCGTGGACCTGCTCGTGTGCGTCATTGCGCCGCACAAGCGCAAGCTCGAGTTCGCCTCTGCGTTCGGGGTGCCGCGCATGGAGGCGCTCCCTGTGTGCCTGCTCTCGCTCGAGCGGGTGCTGCAGCACTACCGCCCGCTGCTCGCGGACGCGCCCGCCGGGTGCGAGGAGGATCTCTTCCGGGGCGTCGTCGCGTTTGCGGCGTCGGTGGCCCGGCGCGGGGGCCTCATGCTGCGCGCCCGCGGCGCGAGCGTCGCGTGCGACAGCAGCCTGCTCCCAAAGCTGCACCCGCCGCTGCGCGCCCCCGCGGCCGCGCTCGAGCGCTGGGTGGCGGCGCTGCGCCGCGGGAGAATACGCATGCTGCGCGTCGCCCAGCGCGCCGACGGCGCCGCGGCCGCCGTCGAGGCGTTCGTGTGCGAGCACTACGGCGGGCGCTGCGAGGCGCTGCTGGCCTTGCTGCGGCGCGGGCTCGCGCACGGCCCTGTGCGCGCCCGGTGGCCGGGGGGGGCGCCCGCCGGCCAGTCCCGCATCACGTCGTTTGTGCGCTGCGGCGGGCAGGAAGCGCTCGCGCGCGCCGTCGCGGCGCCGCTCGGCGCCGACGCGGCGCTCCTTGCGCTGCTGTGCGCGCTGCAAGCGCGCTTCCCGGCGGCGCAGCGCCGCTTCTTTGAGCAGACGCTGGTGCTCTCCGCAGCGGACCTCGCGCGCGCCTCCGACGACGAGCACGTGCTGCTGCAGCTGCGCTTCCTCGCGCACCTGTGCGCGAGCAACTGGCACGCGCTGGCGCCCGACGCCGCGGGCGCAGCGTGCGCGCACGCGCGCCTTGCCGATGCATCCTTGTAAAGTCCCAATAAACACTGCCTACGTGCGTGAGCCCTGCCGCTGTATCCCTGCGAGGCCCCAATAAAACCTGCCCAAGCGCGCGCGCGCCTCCATGTGTGCCGTCCCGGGCCCGCCGGCAAAAACAAGAATCCCTCGCACGCTCGCGCACAGCCCGCCCTCCCTCCGAGGGGCCACAGCACACCCGGCGGAGTATATATACTCGCGAATCCGCGCGCGGTCACGGTGCGGGCAGACCGCAGATGCGGAGCTGTCTCGTTTTGGCGCTGGCCGCCGCGCTGCTCGCGCTCGGCGCGGGCAACGTGTGTCCGCGCGGCGAAGCGCAGCAGCGCGCCGACGGCGTGTGCCAGCCGTGCGCTGGCGTCGCGCCCGCCGTGTGCATGGAGCACATCCCCGCGGACGCGCTGCTGGCGTCCGAGGCCGCGCGCGGCAGCGTGGCTGCGTACCGTTTCCGGCGCAGCGTTGCCGCGGGCGCGAGCCTCGTGGTGCTCGAGAGCCTGGTGTACCACGACGCGTGTGCGAACGAGTATCGCATGTGCCCGAACCCCGGAAACGCCGCGCGCTTTGTGGTGGCGCGGTCGTGCGCGAGAGCACCGGCGAGCGAGGCCGCGTGCGCCGCGTTCACGACGTGTCCCAGCGCGGGGCCCATGGACCCCGTGCGGTTCCGGAGCAGGAGCAGCGGGGCCTGCGTGGCGTGTCCGGGCCTCTCCGAGGGCGTGCTGCCCGGGAGCGCCGCGGCCGCGGCGCCCGCGTACTCGCTCGCGTTCGGCGCGTCCTGCCTCTGCGACGCGGGCGCGCAGATCGCGCCCGGCGGCGGCGACGACGCGTGCGTGCTGTGCACGCTCAACACCTTCAAGAGCGTCAGGGGCCCGGGGCCGTGCCAGCCGTGTCCCGCGACGGCGGTCGCGCTCGTGGGCGCGACGCAGGCCGCGGACTGTCGGTCCTGCCCCGCGGGCACCGTGAAGCTGACGCGGCTGGGCGAGCCCCTCACGCTGTCGAACCTCATCTGCCTGCCGTGCCCACGCTCGCTCGCGACCCTGCGCGAGTACACGCGCCGCTTCTTCCTCTCGGACCGCGGGTGGCAGCGCCCCGGCGACAAGCTCGCGGACTACGCCGAGGACGCGGCGTTCCTCGCGGGCAACGTCTTCAACGCGACGCGGTGCGGGCCCGACGCCGCGGCCTTTGAGGGCGGCAGCTTCAAGCAGAACATGGCGCTGTCGGTCCGCGACTGGAAGGACCTGGTGTTTCCGCGCGCGGCGTGCGCGCCGGGGACGCGGCGCGAGTCGCCGCCGCTCGCCACGCTCGACAGCCGCTACGAGCCGTGCCCCGCGGGGCAGTTTGGCGCGGGGGGGCTCGCGTGCGCGTGCGCGCCCTTTGCCAACGCGAGTGGCTTCGCGGTGGGCGGCGACGGCGTGGCGCGTCTGGCGTACACGCTCCCGGGGTCCCAGACGCACACCTTTGCGACGGTCGGCCGCTTGTCCGCGCCCGTGCGCGGCTACGAGGCGTACACGCCGTGGGACTACCCGGTGAGCCTCGGCGGCGGCGCAACGTTTGCGTTCAGCGACCACGTCGAGCAGCCGATCCTCGCGGGCGCGGCGCTCACGCGGTGCGCAGGCGCGCCCAGCACGCCAGAGGCCCACGACATGCTGCTGCTGCAGTGGCGGGCCGGCGCCGTGCGCCTGCCGCTGCAGGGCCCCCTGCAGTGCCAGGTGTCGTGCGGGCCCGGGTTCCGCTTCGCCGCCGCCGCAGGCGGCGGCGGGTCGTGCTCGCCGTGCGACGCAGGCTCGTCCAAGGCCGCGCGCGACGCCTCGGCCAACTGTGCCGGGGGAGCGTGCGCATGCGCGGCCTGTCCCGCGGGCAAGTTCCAGCCGGCGGAAGGCAGCGCGCGCTGCCTGGGCTGCCCCGTTGGGTTCTACTGCGAGGGCGGCGCCGTTGCTGCGCCCTGCTTCCGCGCCGGGCTGCGCCCGGAAGCAGGCGCGGCCTGCCAGCCGGCCACGCACTTCCTCACGGACTGCTTGCCGGGGCTGGGGGCGCCCAACTGCGCGCCGTGCGCGGCAAACCTGACCGCCGTCGACTGGCTGCAGGTGGGCAGCGCGCACTGCCAGCGCGCGTGCGAGCCCGGGCAGCGGTGGGACGCGGGCGCGCTGGCGTGCCGCGCGTGTGCTGCTGTCGCGGGGGCGACGGGCGCGTGGGCTGCGGAGGGGGCGTGCGTGCCCGTGTGCGAGCCCGGCTTCTACCGCACGGGGGCGCCGCCTGCCGGCGGCGACGGCCCGGCGTGTCTGCGGTGCGACACCCTCTTCGCGACGGTGTGCGGGGGCCGGGCGGTCGACAGCGCCTTCTTTGTCGACAGCAGCGCGTGCTCCGGCGGCGCCAACGCGCGCTGCGCGCCGTGCGCGGAGCGGGGCGCGGGCGGCTACCAGGAGGCCGCGGCGGTAGTGGACCTCCTCACCGCGACGGGCGAGCGGTGCGTGTGCGCGTGCCGGCGCGCGCACCCGCCGTTTTTCGAGAGGATCCTCGACCTGGACGCCAGCGCGCAGCTGCTGGGCGTGGGGGCGGGGCTGCTGCGCGCGGGGCTGCTGCTCGCCAACGCGTCGGGATACAGCGCTGCGGCGGCCGGGCCCTACTGCCTGCGCTGGGAGCGAATTGCCGCGGCGGCCTGCCCGCGCCGCAGCCCCGACGCGGGCAGCGCCTACCTGAGCTTCCACGGGGGGTTCCGGGACGCGGCCAGCGTCTCGACCCCGGGGCGCCCGCAGCAGTGGGCGAGCGTCGTGTGCGCGCACCTGCAGGCCGAGTGCGGCGACGCCGCGGCGAACAAGTTCGGCTCCGACATTTTCGAGACCGTGCGCAACAACTCGCTCAACTTCACGCAGCGCGGGTGCCACTGCCGCGCGGGCCTGCACGGCGAGTACGACGGCGTCGACGGCACGCTGCGGGGCTGCCGCGTGTGCGAGGGGCTCGGCGAGACCGCGCTGCCTGGCACCAACGACGCGCGCGGGTGCGTGTGCGGCGCCGGGTGGGCGCGTGCGGGCCCGGCGGGCGGCGCGGGGGGCTGCGTGCCGTGCTCCGACTTCAACCGCTCCGGCTCGCAGTACTTTTGCCCCGGCGAGTGCAGCCGCCCGGAGTTCCGCGACGCCTTCTTCTCCGCGGCAGGGGAGCGCAGCAGCGTGTGCACCACTACCTCCGTGCAGGCTTGCCCCCCGGGGCGCGACGTGCGCGCCGCGCGCTTCGCGAGCCTGCGCAGCGACTGTCGCGTCTCGGCGGGGCTCTATCTGCGCGCCGGCGCCGAGCCAAACGCCGCGGGCGAGCACTGCGAGCCCGACGCAGCGTTCCGGGCGCCGGGCATCACGGTGTGGACGGACGACGGCGCCAACTGCTCGCGGCGCTGCGCGCAGGGCGCAGCGCCAGACGCCGCAAGCGGCGGGGGCTGCCGCTGCGACGCGGCCGCGGGGTACACGCTGGCCGTCGGCGGCGGGCGGTGCGAGTGCGCAGCGGGGTTCTTTGTGCAGCCCGCGCGCGGGAGCTGCGCCCAGTGCCTCGCGGGCTTCTTCTGCGCGGGGGGCGCGGCGCCGCCGCAGGCCTGTCCGACGGACATGTCCTCGCAGGCGGGGAGCCAGAGCCTGCAGGACTGCTCGTGCTTCCCGGGCTACGCGTACGTGACGCTCTCCGCGTCGCTCGAGGATAACTTCTGCGGACAGTGCCCGGTCGAGCACTACTGCGTGTCGGCGTGCCGCGAGCCCGTGCAGTGGCTCGCCAACATGTACACGGGGCTGTGCAAGTGCCAGCCCAGCGACATGCAGAGCATGCCCACGCTCTCGGACCGGACGCGCGGGCTCATATGCGACAGCACAGGGCTCGCGCGGCCCGCGGTGTGTCCGCGCGGGCACGTCTACAGGTACACGGACCCCGGGCCGCGCGCGCGCTGCGAGCGCGGCGCGCGGCGGCTGCGCGGAACGTCATGGCTGCCGTCGGACCAGCAGGTCGCCGTCAACCTGCTGCACGCGGCCGCGGCGGGCGCGTTCGAGCTCTACGCCCCGCGGTGGGACGCCGTGCTGCTGGACGGCGCGGCGCTTGCTGCCGCGCGCAGCAGCGTGCTGCGCACGCTCTTCCTCGACTATGCCGTCGTGCTGGTCTCGGCGCTGCAGGTGCTCTGCCCCCCCGGGCAGCTCCTCGTGCTGCGCGCCGGGCCCGCGCCGGCGGCCACCGCGCCGCTCGACACGCGCTTCCGCTGCGCCGCGCTCGAGGCGCCGCTGCAGGTCGTGCTGCGCGCGCGCTCGCTGCCCGCGCAAAAGGCCCTCGGCGTGTACGGCTTCCTCGACCCGTCGTCCGCGCCGAGCGCCGAGGAGCTCGCGAGCGCCGCCGCGCACCTCCCGTGGGGCGTGGCCGTCGACTGCAGCGAGCACACGCACGGCCGCCAGACGCTGGGGGACAACGTGTCGTGCGTCGCGTGCCAGACGCAGATGGGCCAGCGCATGCGCCTGCGCGTTGCCGCGCAGGGCTCCTGGGACGCGGAGCGGCCGGGCATCTTCAGCGACTTTCTCTTTCTGGACGCGCCGACGCAGCTGCTCTGGCTGACGCTGGCCAAGGACAGCGACGCGCCCGCGTTTGGAGCCGCGACGGTGGTCTTTCTCAAGGTGTGTGTGTGTGTGTGTGTGTGCTGGTGTGCTGGTGTGTTCTCAAGGTGCGTGTTGGCGTGTGTGCGTGATTGTGTGTGTGTGCGTGATTGTGTGTGTGTGCGTGATTGTGTGTGTGTGCGTGATTGTGTGTGTGTGCGTGATTGTGTGTGTGTGTGTGTGTGTGCGTGATCGTGTGTGTGTGTGTGCGTGTTTGTGTGTGAGTGTGTATTGTTGTGTGTGCGTGTGTTTTTGTCCGCGCGTGTGCGCTGACGCTCTCGCGCGCGCTGTGCAGGTCGACGCGTACGCAGCTGGCGCGACACACACGCGCATCACGGTGCTTGCGCACGGGGGGGGGGCGGTGCACACGCTCGCCTCGCTGGACTTTGCGCGGGCGGCACAGTTTGGCCCGCTGTACGGCGCGGTCGACCGCCTCGTGTTTGCGCTCGCCCTGCCGCTGTGGCGCTTCGGGACACGCGTGCCGGGGGTGCTGCTCGGCGGGTGCCACTCTGCGCAGGCCGACGTGGTGCACGTGTACGCGCACAGCATCGCGCTGAACCGGTCGTACCACTCCGCGGTGTCGTGTGCGGGCTGCTGTGCGCGCGCGCCGGCGATGCTGCACGCCTTCCTCGACCTCGTGCAGGGCTCGCTGCACATTGTGGCGCCCGAGACCGGCATCGCCGGCGCGCACCTCGTGCACTCGGTCGCGCTCGAGGACTGGGACATTGAGCTCCAGATGCCCAGCGGCGCGGGGCCCCCCGCCTTTTCGCACGACCAGCTACCGGGCGGCGGCGCGGGGCTCGCGGGGTTCGCGGACGGGACCCTCGTGGTGCGGCTGGCGGGGCCCTCGGGGCTGTACCGCATTGTGGCGCTGGAGGCGCACCCGACGCGGGTCTACCCCTCGCGGGCCAGCGGCTTACCGCGCACGCGCGTGTTTGCGCTGTGGCAGGACCCCGGGCAGCCCTGGCGGGGGCAGCTGCGGCTGCACCACGCCGCGGGCGATACCACAGGGGGCTCGATGCTGGTCCTGGTCGACTATGAGGCCATCAGCGCGCAGGTCCGCGAGCAGCTCCTGCGCGAGCACTTCCGCGCGGCGTCCATGCACGCCGCGCAGTTCCAGCTGCTCCCCGCGGACTTTGCCGTGCTCAACGCGTGGGAGTTTGACGCGGCGACGCCGGAGCAGGCGCTGCCGGCGTCCCTGTTCCTGGTGCTCGCGTGCGGCACCGTCGGCGCGGCGGACGCGCGGCTGTACGTGCACGTGCAGGTCGATGTGCACGCCGGCGCCGTCGTGGCGCGCGCCGTGTCGGTGCTCGGGGCGCACGCGGTGCAGGGCCAGAGCGGGCAGCCGCGCTTCGCGCTCGTGCTCGCGCCGCGGCACGCGCACGAGGAGCACCGCAACGTCGTCGTCGCGGCCAGCCGCCTCGTCGAGGTGCATCGCGCGGGCGCGCGGCACACGCTCAAGGTCATGCAGGTGCGCTGCGTCGCGTGCGGCGACGGCGACGGGCGCACGTACGAGCCGGGCGCGGACCGCTGCTCGTGCGGGGCGGGCTCCGTGAGCGTGTGCGTGCCCTGCGTCGACGCGTACGCGTGCAGCGTCGAGCGCTTCACCTTTGACCGCGCGACGATGCTCGACAGCGTCAACTGCTCCGTGCGCCCGCGCGCGGGCGCAGGCGCGACCTCGTTCTACGAGCTGTGCATGCCGTGCCAGCAGCACGGCGGCGTGTTCTGCCCCGACGGCCGCGCCTTTGAGCTGTGCCCCGCGGCGCAGCCCGTCGCCCGCGCCGCGGGCGCGGCCGGGCCGGGCGGCTGCACCTGCGCACCCGGCGCGAAAAACGCGCCGCTGGCGCCGCACGCCGTCGGCCCCGGCAGCGTCGCCTTCCTGGAGTGCCAGGCCGAGCCGTGTGCGCAGGCGTGCGCGCCGTGCGGGGCGGGCGAACTCTGCAACGCGGCGCTGCCCGCGCACCTGCGGGCCGTGGCGTGCCCGGCCAACTCCGTCGGCGTGGCCGCGGCCGCGGCCCTCTCGCGCTTCGAGGGCAACCTGACGCAGACGTGCGAGTGCGCGCCGGGCTTTGCTCGCGTGGGCACGGCGCTGCGCTTCGAGACCGGCGCTCCGGCGCTTGACGTCAACGTCTACGCCGCCGAGTGGGACCCGCACGACGAGGCGCTGTTCAGGACGACGCGCTTCGGGCTCGACGTGTCCGAGTGCGAGCTGTGCCCCGTGGGGCACTTTTGCCGGCGCGGCGTCGCGCGCGGGTGCCACGCGCACAGCGTGTCCGCGAGCGGGCAGGCGGCGTGCCTGTGCGTCCCGGGCTACCACCAGTGGAGCGCCGAGGGCGGCTGCCAGGCATGCCCCCCGGGGCACGTGTGTCCGGACGGGGCCGCCACGCCGTGCGCGGGCGTGCCCGACCGGGCGCGGCGCGCGGGCCACCCGGAGGCCTTCTGCCCGTGCACGGGCGCGGCGGCGTCGTACTACGACAGCGGCGGCGGCGGGGCGTGCCGGCCGTGCCCCGCGGGGTTCTACTGCACGCCGTTTGCGCTGCTCCCCGCGCCTGCGGACGCGCTCGCGGTCAACGTGCCCGTGCGCTGCCCCGCCGGCTCGGTCTCGCCGGCGCAGTCGACGCACGTCGGCGCGTGCCTGTGCGCGGCCGCCGCGCACTACATGAGCGCCGAGGCGCCCGCGGGGTGCCGGCCGTGCGCCGCGGGGACGTACTGCGCGCAAAACCTGCAGCTGCCGTGCCCGCCGGGCACCGACAGCGCAGCGGGGTCGGCGGGGCGGGGCTCCTGCGCGTGCACGCGCAGCGGGGCTGTGCTGCTCGGGGACGCCTGCGTGTGCCGGGCTGGCTTCCGCGCGGACGGCGAGGCCTGTGTGCCGTGCGGCTACCCTGCCAGCGCGCGCGAGCTGGGCGCGCTGGACTGCGCGCGCTGCCGCGCCGGCTACTTCCGCACCGGCGTGCTGCCGAACCGCGAGGTCCTTGCGCACCTCGACGCGTACAGCGACCACCCGCTCTCGGCGCAGCAGCGCGTCGCTGCCAGCGCGTACTTTGCGCAGCACGGCGCAGAGCTCCGCAGCCCCGAGGCGCACGCGCGGCGCTGCCTGCTGTGCCCGCCGGGCTTTGTGTGTCTCGACAGCGCCGTGAGTGTGCCCGCCGCGCGCGCAGAGGGCGCGTTCTACTACGCGCTCCCCGCCGGCGTGCCGACGCCCGCCAGGTGGCTCGAAGCGTGCCCCAGGCGCCTGGAAGCGTCGACGGAGACCGCGCGCGCGCGCGCGCTCGTCATGCTGGGCTCGTGCTTTCCGAGCACGGGGACGTGGCAGTGGTGCGTGCCCTCTCGCGCGCGTCTCTATGCCTCTCTCTCTGCATGCCTCTCGCGCCCGCTCGCGCGCGTCTCTATGCCTCTCTTTTTGCATGCCTCGCGCTGCATGCCTCGCGCTGCCTGCTGCTTCGTGACACCCTGCGCGCCGCGTCGACAGGGGGCACCGCGAGACGCGGAGCGTGCTGCAGAACATGCCGTTTCCGGCCATCGTGCTCTTCAACGTGTCGCAGAACACGACCCTGCTGTCCTTTATTGTAAACAGGCGCACGGAGGTGGCGCAGTTCGCGAATCTCTTCTGGGACAAGGCGGCGGGGTTCGAGACGCACGAGCTCGCCAGCGGCCTGGTTGCCCTCTTCATGAGCATCGACGTGCTGGCGCTCATGCGGGCCAGCGGCGAGGAGTTTGAGGGCTTCGAGGAGGCCCTGCACGCCGAGCTGCGCCACGAGGACCAGGCGACGGGCGCCGGGTTTGCGGCCGTCGTGCCGACGCTGTGGGCGGTGCAGGCGAACCGCTTCCTCGGGCAGCACAACCAAGGCCAGGCCGTCGCGGTCATGGGCGGGGTGGTGCGCAACACGGTGACTGGGTACGTCGCGGCGCGCGCCTGCCGCCTGGTGGCCGCTGCGATGCAGGCCCCCGCGCCGCGCATCTTCTTCGCGCTCGCGGAGGACTACATCGAGTCGCACGAGCTCGCGCACAACCTGCACTTTCATGGCGCGCTCAAGTACACGCACACCGCGGTGTGTGCGCCGGAGGGCTGCCCGGACCCCTACGGCGCCCTGCTCGTCTCGTCGTACTCGTCCGACGCCCTCGCGGACCGCGACGCGGACCTGGGCGCGGTGGGGAGCGCCATGCTCTATGCCGAGGAGCAGCTGCGGGCCATGCTGCGCCTCACCGACAAGGTTGTGGCGACCGACGCGTACGCGTGTCCTGCGCACATGGTCACCGCCGCCATCAACGTGCAGAGCACCCACCGGCTGAGACACTGCGTGGCGTGCGCGGACGGGCTCTACTACGACGCGGGCGCGATGCAGTGCGCAGAGTGCACCGCGATCCCGGGGTGCTCGAGCGCGATTACGCGCGGCATGTCTCTGCACAACTGCTCGTGGAGCGCAGACGCGCACTGCGCGCGCGCGCGCGCGGTTGCCGCGCCGTGAGCGCAGTGCGCGCGCGCGGTGTGGTGTGGGAGGGGGCGTGTTACGATTTGCAATAAACCCGGTTAGGCCCTTTGCGTGCTTGGTCCGGTCCGCAGACTGGGTCCCCGCGGCCTGGCTCCCGGGGCGGGTGCGCTGTGTCTGGGAAGAGAGACAGTATATAACAGGGCGGGCAGCGCAGAGGAGCAGCGCAGCGAGGCATGGCGCTCTTGGATTCGGCGGTTGCCAAGGTGTGCATCGTCAACGTCGGGGTGTACCTGCTGCTGCGGCTGCTGCGCGTGATGGCCGTGGCCTCGGCCATGCTGCTGTGGTTCGTGCTCCCCGTGCGCAAGCAGCGCAGGCACATCAAGGGCCTGCATGCCCTGGTTGCCACCGTGGTCGACTTGGGCGTCGGCGTCGCGGGCGCGGGCCTGGGCTTTGCCTCGCAGGCGCTGGCCTCTCTCGTGTACTCGCTCTACGCGCTGTACCCGCTGCTGGTGCTCTGCGTCGCGCTGGCGGTGCTGCACGACCAGTACGACGCCTTCATGCGCATGCTGCTGGCGGCCTACAACCGCTTCGTGACGACCAACTCCATCGTCGTCTTCTTCCGGCACTCGCTGTGGGTCGGCAAGCTGGCGTGGGAGATGGTCGCGCCGCTCTACACGTACGCGGTGCACGTGGCCGTCGGCATCAACACCGAGCTGCTCAAGGCGCTGCTCTTCCAGGAGGAGACGCGCAGCACGCTCTTCTCGGTCTTCACCGGGCTCGGCAGCGCCGCCGTGGGCCTCTCGTCCGCGGCGTGGCAGTGGGTCGAGCGCGACTACTTTGGGTGCCGGTACTCGGCCATCGCCGAGGCCATGGCCGGCAGCGGCGTGCACGAGTGCATGCAGTACGGGCCCGGCCGGTACCGCTCGCTCGCGCTCGGGGAGCCGGTGCGCGCGCTGCAGGGCGCCGGCGCGCAGGCCATGCTGCTCGTCGTGAACCTGTGCCCGGCCGTCACGTCGTTCTCGACGGCGCTGGTGTATCCGCTCTACGACGCGCGCGTGCCCGACATCGTCGAGAACGTCGCGAACCTCGCGATCGGGGGCCTGTGGACGGTGTGGGACGTGACGCACTCGCGCTGCCGCAACGCGCTCGCGCAGAAGCTCCCGAGCACGCTGTGCGTGCCCGACGTCGCGCCGCTCTTCCACTTTGCGCACCAGATCGCGATCGACGTCGGCGCGCTCGCGGACAACTGGGCCAACGTCGTGCACGTCGTCGTGCTCAAGCTCTTCATGGACCGCGCCGACGGCGCGTGCGCGCACGCGCGCTACGACGTGCTCTCCGTCGCGGGCGACGGCGTGCTCGCGCCGGGCGCGGAGACGCGCCTCGTGTCGCTCACGGCGCGCCTGCTGGCCGTCACCGACGGCGCCGCCGTCGTGTTCTCGAGCGCGCACGCGCAGGGCGAGCGCCAGCAGCGCGCCGCGGCGTTCCAGCCGCCGGTCAACGTGCTCTACGGGCTGGCGCCCGTCGAGTACGGCAACAGCGTGCAGCACGTCGACGCCGGCGGCGACCCGACGACGGGGCTCATGGGCTGCACGTGCAACGACACGGCCGCCGCGGGCGTCGTGCTCGAGTGCCAGGTCGTGCTCTACGAGCGCGTGTACGACCCCGCGGCCGGCGCGCGCTACCACCGGCGCATCCCCGTCGTGTTCGAGCGCGCGGGCGGGGGGCGCCTGCTGCAGTGCGCGGACCTGCGCATCTCGGTGCAGGCCGTGCGCTTCCCGCGCCAGCAGTACGACTTTATGCCGACGGGCTTCTACGGCGACCGCCCGAGCGCGCAGCGCCCGCCGCTCGTCGACTGCCTCGTCGACCCCGACCGCTGCAACGACGTCGACGCGCTCGTGTACGTGACGCCCGTGTGCAGCGCCGACGGGAGCACGCTCGGCTGCGTCGCGGGGCTGCGCGACAACGCGTGCTTCCCGTACTGCGTCGGCCTGCACCAGCGGCGCGTCGGCAGCTTCCCGATCACGCTCTACAGCGAGCGCACGCTCTCGACGGGCGTGTACATGACCAACATGGACTGCGCGCCGGAGCGCGCCTACGCCAACTCGCCCGACACCGCCTTCGAGGCGCGCACCGCGGCGACGACCAGCGCGGAGTGGGCCGGCGACAGCGTCGAGCGCTCGCCCGCGGCGGGCACGCGCGACTGCGCGCCCTCGCCGGTGCACAACAGCCTGCTCGTGCCGGGGGGCGCGGCGCCGTGCGAGGCGCGCGACGGCGCGTGCCAGTGGCGGCACGTGCAGGAGCACCCCGGCGTCGTCGTCGACCAGCTGCAGCCCGCGGTGGTGGCCGGCGACGCGCTGCTGCTCCCGCAGTGCAACGCGGGCACCTCCGCCGCGGACTGCGTGTGGACGACGACGGTGCTGCGCCTCACCGGCGACGCGCGCGGGCAGTACAGCCTGCGCCCGAGCGTCACGCGGGTGCCCTCGATGCGCGCGCAGCCCGAGGGCAGCGAGCTGCGCAGCGTGCTCTTCCTGCCCGCGCAGAGCATGGACTACCGCAAGTGGTACTCGCCGGCCGCGCAGACCGCGACGGGCGTGGTGTACGCGCTCAACCCCGACATCGCGCCGATCGCGTGCCTGCTGCAGCCCGCGGGCGCGGGCTGCACGCAGCTGGTCGCGCGCGCGCAGTACATGCGCCCGCGCGTGCTCGTCGCGGCGCCGTCGTACGAGTGCGCCGTCGGCACGAGCGTGCAGATGGCCTCGGGCGTCGCGGCGAAGATGTGCAGCGGGAACCTCACGCGCGAGGTCGTCTTCGCGGGCGCGGACCGCTTCTGGTCGTACGCGGACCCCGCGGCGCTCGCGCGCGACGTCGCCGAGGGCGCGCAGCGCAACCTCTTTGTCGAGGACGTCGCGCACTTTGACGACCTCAACGTCGCGGTCGCGGTGCGCCGCGGGCTGCTCGCGGACCTGCTCTACGAGGCCGGGCGCGGCCCGCTGCGCGGCGAGCGCCGCGGCGGCACCGTGTTCTACTTTGTGAACCTGCGCACGCTCGAGGCGCGGCGCGACCGGCCGTGGCCGCGCGCCGTCGCGAGCACGCACGAGGCCACGTACGGGATGCTCTGCCCCGGCGACACGCTCGTGCCGCCCTTCGCCTCGGCGGTCGCGAGCCTCGCCGCGGTGTGGCTCAAGCTCGGCGAGCTCGTGCTCAACCAGTACGTGCTCAACATCTTTGGCGTGCTCGAGTCCATCGCCGCGAACCGCGCCAAGGACGAGCGGCTGTGCCTGCGCGGCGCGCAGGGGCACTACGCCTTCTTCCCGTGCGCGCCGGGCCCGCTCTCCGCGGCGCCGGTGTACGACGTCTTCCTCGGCTTCCACGCGCGCGTGCTCACGTGCACGCAGGCCTCGCTCGGCTACATCACGTACCTCACGCAGATCCCGCTCTCGGAGCACGAGTCGTCGCAGGGCGGCGCGTACGCGTTCGCGCCGACGAACCTGCGCTTCACCGCGGACGTGCTGCGCGCGCTGCGCGCGTCGCTCGCGGCGGGCGTCGGCATCGTCGCGCAGTCCGCGGCGACGTCCTTCTACGGCGCCGTCTTCGCGTACGAGCACGTCGCGCTCCCATACATGCGCGCGCTGATCCAGCGCAAGTTCTCGGGCAATCTCCGCGAGACGCTCGTCGCCGCCGCGTACACGCTCTCCAACACCGTGCACGACGCCGTCGCGAGCAACGCGCTCGACGACACGCTCATGCTGCCCGCGGAGCAGTCGTGCCTCTCGCTCGCGATGCTCACCGGCGACAGCCGGCGCCCGGTCGGCGTCGCCGTGCACCACAGCTGCCTCGCGCTCTTCGAGGGCGCCAAGGGCGCGCTGCGCCTCGGGCCGGCGCTCGTGACGCTCTCGGCCATCACCACGTGCGTGTGCGCGCAGGAGATGCCGCTGCTCGGGTGGGCCGGCGTCGTCAACGCCGACGGCGTGTGCGGCCACATGATCCCCTCGGGGCTGCGCGCGCAGTACCAGCGCGTGTTTGCGCAGACGCGCGGCGCGCGCGGCGACTACGGGCGCCTGTGCGCCACGCTCGTCGACGAGATGGGCACCTCGATCGCCGCGGTGCCCGCCGCGATGTTCCGCCACCTCGAGCTCGCGGCCGCGGCGACCGCGGGCATCCCGCAGCAGCTCGCGGCGCTGCTCAACATCCCCGGCATGCAGCAGTGGTCGTGCGGCGCCTACACCTCGGACATCGGCGTGGTCGCCATCGTGCCGCAGCCCGTGCGCGCGTACGCCAAGTGCGCCTACACGCGCACCTGCCGCGCGGCGTGCGCGGAGAGCATCGACTGGTTTGCCGCGGAGCTCGCCAACAGCCACGTCACGACGCGGCCCGCCGCGACGGGCAGCGTGCGCTTCGAGCTGCAGGTCCCCGACGCCGAGGGCGCGCTCTTCCGCCCGCTGCTCGTGCAGGACCTCGGCGCGCGCGCCAACGGCTGCCGGCGCTGGGTCGCGGTGCTGGCCGAGGAGGTCGAGACCGGCGCGGCCGCGCGCGCGCACTCGATGCGCTTCCTCTGCCAGTCCGCGCAGGACCACGCGCTGCTCGAGTACAGCCCGTCCTCGGCGGCGGCGCTGCCCATGCTCGCGGACGAGCACTTTGAGTTTGGGCGCGGCGAGGGCGCGCGCACCGTGTACGAGATGTGGCTGCTCGCGCCGCCCGCCGCGAGCACGCGCGTCGCCGCGGTGCTGCTGCTCGCGGCGCGCTTCGACGACGCCGAGGACGGGCTCTACGAGGTCGTCGTGTACGACGACCGCTCGACGCGCGCGCGGTGGGTCGCGCGCGCGCACGAGTTCGTGCACCCGTACAGCCCGTGCGCGCAGGCGCGCCAGAGCATCGGCGACAACGTGCTCGGGGGCGGCGCCGCGAGCGTCGACGCGCTCGTGCTGCACGACCGCGGCGCCGAGGCGCCGGCGCGCTTCCACAAGCTGCTGGTGGTCCCGCGCGCCGCCGCGCAGGGCTACGTCGTGTACGCGCTGCTGCGCGGGCGCGCCAGCACGCGCGACCGCCCCGCGCTGCGCGCGTTCCGCGTGCTGCTCACGCTCACGCGGCCCGAGGCCGGCGACGCGCGCGCGGGCTTCGCGTGCGCCGCCAGCATCTTCTCCGCGGCGCCCGACAGCCTCGCGCAGTTCCTGCTCGTGGGCATGCGCGACCGCGCGGTGTTTGCGACCGCCGCGCAGCACCTCATCTCGCTCGGCGCCGCGGCCGCGGGCGCGTACGAGGCGACCTACCACGAGGTGCGCACGGAGTACGACCACGAGCGCCTGGTGGACCGCCTCGTGTGGGCCGCGAACCGCACGGTGCCGTGCGGCGACGCGGCGGCCATGTTCGCGGTGATGCGCCTCACCGCGGGCCGCCGCCGCGCGTACGCCGAGGGCCGCGCCGGCGGCACCGAGCAGGAGCACGCGGGCACGCTGCTCGGCCTGCCCGCGCAGGACACCGCCGCGTTCTCGCTGCTCGCGTCGTCGTCGCTGCGGCTCTCGGACACCGCGGTGTGGCTCCCGCAGGTCGTCTTCGACGCGGCCTCCGCGGCGGGCGCGGCCGCGCTGCAGGACCCCGCGGCCGCGGCCGCGCCGCCGGACCCCGCGGCCGCGCTGACCGCGACGCGGCACCTCGCGCCGACGGAAAACTTTGCGGCCTCGGTGCGGCGCGTGTGCAACTACATGGACTGCGCGGGCTGCGCGAGCCTCGAGCTGCAGCGCTCGTGCTACCAGGCGCAGCGCTGCGCGCTCACCAACTGCGTCGGCACGGTCGTCAACGTCAACAACGTCATGTGCGTGGTCGGCGGGCTCGCGCAGAGCGTGCAGGCCTTCTCCGCGTTCCAGGCGCACGAGGCGTGGCTGCTCGGCGTCGAGCTGCTCATGGGCGTGCTGCGCAAGTGGACGCTGGGGCAGACGCGCGGCGGCGACGCGCCCGTGAACATCATGGGCCTCTCGAGCATGCTCGTCGCGCGCACGTGCGGGCTCAAGGACGTCTTCGCGCACCTCGCCGCGCTGCTGCCGACGCTCTACTACACGCTCTACGTCGGCATGCTCGGCGGCGACGCGAGCGTCGCGCCGACGAGCGCGTTCCGCCAGCAGTTTGTCGTCGTGCGCGAGGGCATCCAGCCGCTGCTCAAGCTGCAGACCACCGAGCTCGTCACCGCGACGACCGCGCTCATCTTCCAGGTCATGCTCGTGCTCGTCAACGTGCGCTGGAACCTGGTGCGCGTCGCGCTGTGCGTCGTCGACGAGTTCGCCTCGCTCACCAGCGGGCAGGTCAACGTCGTGATCAACACCATCGGCGAGGACCGCGGCTTCTGCCTCGGCGACAAGGACGACGGCGCGGACGACGCGCTCGCGGAGTCGGACAACGCGATGCTGCAGCGCGTGATCCTGCAGGGCGTGCTCTCGCCGCAGTCGCAGTACGCGACGGTGTCGTCGTCCGCGCAGCTCGACGCCGTCGACTACACGACGAGCGCGACGGGCGCGCTGCTGTGGAAGACCAAGATGCCGCGGCTGCTGCTGCTCTCGTCGGTCACGACGCTCGTCGACTGGGCCATTGGCGTCACGCACGGCGTCGCGCGCGTCGCGATGGCGACGCAGGACGACCGCTGCGCGCCGCAGGCCGCGTACCCCGAGGCCGTCGTCGACTGCGTGTGCGGCGACCGCGCGCTCGACGTGGCCGCGCCGCAGCGCGCGCACCTCGCGCGCGACGGCGGCCTGTGGTGCGCGGGCGTGCTGCGCATGGTCACCGCGCAGGGCGAGCTCACGTACGTGCACAACGCGCTGTCGTTTGCCGCGCTCAGCGACGCGCTCGCCGCCGGCGGCGCGATGCAGGCCTTCCTCGCGTGCATCAGCAGCAGCCCCGCGGACGCGTGCGCCGCCGAGCAGAGCGCGGTCGACGCCGTGCAGCACGCGGACTTTGCCGCGCGCGACGTCTCGGCGATCAGCGTGCTCACGCGCTGCCGCGAGAACTACGCCAGCAAGACGTGGGACGACGGGCTCTTTGCGGTGTACAACGCGGAGATCCGCACGAGCGTGCTCGTCGCGGGGCTCATTGCCGCGGAGACGCTAGATTTACTGAAAAGCGACATCGACGACCACGTGCAGCACGACGGCGCGGTGCTCGCGTGCCTCGCCGCGGGGCCCGAGCTCAACACCATGCAGCAATGCATGTCGCTGCACTTTGCGGCGCAGGGCGCGCGCGCGGGGCTCTCGGGCCGCTACGCGGCCGCGGTGCGCGCCAACGCCAACAGCGTCGCGCCGGCCACGCCGCAGGCGCCCGCGGCGCTGAACCGCATGGAGTACTTTGCGTACGCGCACCGCGCGCCCGGCGCGCCCGGCGGCAACGCCGACGCGTGCCAGTGGGCCTCGTCGCCCGAGCTCAGCGCGGAGCTCGCGGCGCACTGCAGCGCCGGCGTGCAGCAGTGCCAGAACGGGCAGCTGCTGAACCCGACGGCGTGCACGCTCAACATGGTGCAGGCCACCGCCAGCGCCGCGGGCACGCAGAACCCGGTCTCGATGTTCATGGTCGACGAGCCCGCCGTCGCGCGCAGCGAGCCCGCGATCGCGGCGCGCTACGCGGCCGTGCAGGCCTGCACACACACGTACGTCGACGCGTTCGTCAGCGACCTGCGGCGGCGCAACACGCTCGCGGGGGTGCGCTACGACCTGGCGTCGTTCGAGGGCGACATGCTGCACCAGTACGCCGACTGCGTCGTGCTCGGGCCGCGCGAGAGCCTCGACCTGATGCCGTCCGCCGCGGCGCTCGGCGTCGAGCAGATGACGTACGCGCGCGCCGGCCCGCGCGACCCCGCGCCCGCGCCCGGGGGCTACGCCAGCTGCCACGCACACACACTCACAGACACCGAGGGGGGCACAGAGGTGAGTCGCGGGCGCCCGCTCTGCGGCACAGGCCCGCGCATCGCCGCGCTGGCCTTCCTGCAGCGCGACCTGCTCGCGCAGGGCGACGACGCCACCACCGTCATGCAAAGCCTCATTTTCGAGCGCATCGCGCGCATCAGGGGGGAGGTGGGCAAACTCAGCAAGTACGGCTGCGAGGGCGCCGGCGGCGCGGCGGGGTGGGCGCAGTGCTGCCCCGGCGGCGTGTGCGCGGGCTTCGCCCCCACCGCGCTCGACCTCGACACGCGCATTCCGGTCCAGGACATTCTCACCGCGCTCAAGGTCGACTCCGTGCAGGCGCACGCGCTACATAGCACTCCGTAAGCCCGCCCCCCCCCCCCCCCCCCCCCCCCACACCCCCCCCCCCCCCCCCAACACGCGGGACGCCCCGCCCCGGCCCGGGCTTTCCCGTCCCGGAAATTTCCCCCGCGCCCAAGGTTGGCTCCGTGGCGGGGCCGGGGGTAAAAACGCCCCCGGGTGGCCCCCCCCCCCCCCCCCGCGCGCCGCGCATGCGCGCGTGAGCGCCTCAAAGAGCGGGTTGCTGCGCACGTTGCCGCTCGTGTACGCGAGCTGCATGTGGTCCGCGAGCGTCACGTCCGAGATCCGCGCCAGCTCCTCGTCGCCCTCGCGCAGCACGCTCGCCATGGCCTCGAGGAGGTGCGCCATGTGCCAGAAGAGCAGCACGTTGACGCGGTCAAACGGGTCCGCGTACTCCGCGTGCGGCGGGCAGATGGCGCCGGGGAAGCGCAGCGCGCTCCGCGCGGCGATCTCCTGCGCGGAGGTCTCGGCGTTTTGCGCGAGCAGCCGGCACTGGTACGCGCGCAGGTGCTTGACGAGCTCGCTCTTGGGCATGGCGGGGTTGGGGGTTTAGACGGGCGCGCGCGCCTCCGTGGGGCGCTTGTTCTTTTTTGCCCGGGCGCGCGCGCGCTGACGGCGGCGGCGTGCGCAGGTTCTGGATGCGGTACCGCACGGACGAGTACAGCGCGAGCGTCGCCGGCTACAACGAGCAGACCCCGCAGCTGCGCGAGGTCAAGGCCGAGGTGCCCGTCGCGGGCGTGCTCGACAACAGCGACCTCTCCTTCGCGTTCCCGTACACGCGCGCGGCGCCGCACAACGCGAGCCTGCTCGAGCAGTGCCACGGGCTGCTGCGCGCGAGCGTCTTCTCGATGGAGCTCACCGAGTTCGCCGGCACCGAGCGCGACGAGGGCATGCTGACGCTCCCCGTGCTCGAGGCGTGGCTGCTCGGCGGCCAGGAGTGGAAGCCGCTCAGCAAGGGCGCC
>Ga0105051_10002818_pt1 | contig 21707 bp, 18 predicted proteins | sample FRY02_FD_78383 | JGI IMG/M metagenome (GOLD analysis project Ga0105051, IMG submission 78383) | Freshwater microbial communities from Lake Fryxell liftoff mats and glacier meltwater in Antarctica - FRY-02 (megahit assembly) | ecosystem: Environmental > Aquatic > Freshwater > Ice > Glacier... | reverse complement strand
ATTAAAGGATCACCATTCAAATTCATCTGCAACAAAGCTGTTTCATAAGTTACATTTGAATTACCGGTTGCTAATATATCTTCAATAGTATTCTTAATTTGAGTACTTATTGACTCGCCATAACTTTTATTTGCTATTTGCTCATAAAGTTTATTTGTGTATTGCCCTAACGCGATGTCTAAACCTTGTTCTGTAGAACCTATATAAGCAATTGCACCACCATTCGGTACATTTACATATTTAATAATTGCTACAGATTTATTATTAATAAACATATTACCATTATGGCATGAATTAGCAATAACTAAAGGATACTTCCCTGTATTACCCCATTCGGAAGGTTCATCTATATTGATATCAAATCCTCCTAAATACCCATGTCCAAAAAAAGTCATTATTGAAACTCCTTCTCTAATTAAATTTGAGATTGTAGACAAATGAGTTGGATCAAATGGAGTAGACACTTTTTTATAAATTCTATAAACATCCCCTCCAAAAAGTGAATCCTCGATAGAAGATTCCATATTATTCAAAAACCCTTGAAATACATTTTGAGCCGCAGCTTGATCTCCTCCACCAAAATGGATTACTTTTTTCTGCCACAATTTTGAATTCGAATCATAGACAGAATTTGGATCTTGCTGCATTTCATATTGAACTACTTTGTCTAAATAATTTTGTAAATCAACAGTATTATCTACAGCAATTCTACCGACCGGAACTAGAGGTGCTCGATTACCATTTTTAAAATCTGAAGTAATTGAAACATCACTTGCAGGAAAACCGAATGTAGGTATGAAATTATTAAAATAATTAGAGACATTAGTTCTTGCCGAAGAACTTGTAATAGCTTTCCCCATTAAAAAACAAGCTTTAGGCTTAACTGTTGCGCTAGAATAAACGTAAAAATTAAACCTTCTAATAGCGTTTATATGCTTTTTCACACCTCCTCCAAACTGAAAATACAATTCATTTATATTTGCAGCTATCACATTATTCCCCCCTCCCGTTAAGGACTCTCTATATGTTTTATAGTCTTGTACTGTATTCTCAAGGCTGTCATGAAATACCATAAGTAAAGCGTCCTCCAAATTAACAGATGTAAAATCGCTAAAATAGCCAGTACTCGTAACAGGTTTTAATAAATTCACAACTGTTGCGGAACTAAGATTTTGAATAATTACCCTTTGGTCTGAACTAGTCAAACTATTTGGGATTAAGGCAGAAAAAATAGCTCCCGTCTTAATTAACACTGGTTTAGTTGGCTTGTCTCCTATAACAAACATTACAGGATTAGTGAAATTTGCACTCGCCAAATCTAATCTTATCTTTCCTTGATTGATCTTGTTTTGAACATAAAAATCAGCATTTGTAGCATTACTCAAGTTAGGGATTCGAGGGTAAATTAAGGACCAGTAATTTAATGATTGAAAATCAGAGGCAGCTCCTTGATCATTTACAATAGACCATTTAAAAGGTGAATTTCCGTTTATTAAGTCTAAAATTGAAACCGTTGAATTTACCTTTATTAATTTATAACCTAAAGTTATCTCATCATGAAGAACTGTATTGTTTGAACCAACTGTCCATCGTGTATGATGGTTACCAATTCCCGTATAATTTGAATTCGAATTTGTAGTTGAAATCGCATTAAAAATTGGAGATGGAGCTTCATTTCCCAAATATGGTGATCGTGTTAAAACATTAATAGAAAGAGTATATCCATTAACACCGTTTACTTGCTCAAGACCGTACCCCTCTCCTCCTTTATAAAGAGAACTTGATGCTAACGATGTTCTATCTGCTCCTTGGTTATAAAAACTAGCATAAGTAGAATTAACTTTTTGTAAAATATAATCAAGTGGTGTATAACTTGAAAAATCACTATCAAAAGTAGCATTATAACGTAAATTAGAGACGCTATTGTTCCATGAAACAAAATAATGAATTGTATCACTAAAAAGACTATAAGCAGGATTCCCTATCCATGTAGAATCTTCATATAGAGTAGAATCTAACCATCCATCATTTTTATCTGCATAAAAAAGAATATAATCTCCAGAATCCAAAGACGAATCATTTCCATCCTCAATATAAATCGGAATTTCTTTATCTCTACCAAAAACTTGAAGATTTTCAGATTGAATAGTTGATAAAGGTATTCCAGCTGTTTCTAAAACAGAATAATCGATTCTAAAAATTCCTGACTTCGTAACAGGGAATGAAAAATATTGTCTTGAATAATCAATCCACTCATTACCAAAAGTTTGACTAATTGTTTTAGAAGCAAAAAAGCAAAATAAAATAAATATTAAATAAATTTTATTCATTTCAATTTGGTTTATCAAGTTTAATTCTGAGTGATATCACATGCGAATATAAAGCTACTGACACATCACCTAAATCTGTAAATGCGTAATCAAGATAAAAATTCTTCACATTTAATCCTAATCCTATATTTGGCTGAAAATTTAATTTTTGTGAATCGTCAAACTCTTTCACATACTGAAAATTAGAAACACCACCTCTTATTGATACATAATTTTTAAAACTAAATTCAATACCCACATGCGGATCAAATGAAAACAAGTCAGTCTTCATTAAAACATTTCTTCTTCCATCAGAAGAGATGTGTACATCAATTTCCCCTGCAGTATAAAACCCTCTATTTCCAACAGGTAATTTGCCATAAGCAGCAAGTATAACCTTTGGTAAAGTCAATTCTAAACCATTTGAAGGAATTGTATTCCCGGTTTGAGCAAAAACGTCTTTAGTTTGAGTGTCAAGCGTAAAAACCCATGCATTAAAAGTAGAAGTCATATCCCTAACCATTACTCCTAATTTATAATTCTTACTTGTATACTGAGCTCCACCATCTAAGCCAAAACCCCAAGACTTTGCAAAAGAACCGACTTTACGATGTACAATTTTAAAATTTCCCCCAACACTTAAGCCTTTTATTTTTAATTTTCTAGCATAAGACAATAAAAGTGCATAATCAGCTGCAGTAAAAGTTGTAATTCTATCATAATCAATATTTCCCTGCTGATCTATTAATTGAGTAGTATTTGGAATGTCATCTACTGCAAAACGAATAAAAGTTCCTCCAATAGTACTCTTTTTATCTATTGTATGCGCCAGAGCTAAACAATCGTATTTAGCAATTCCACCAAAATAATCTGAGTGCATCAAGCCTACATCTAACCACTTATTAATTTGAGTTAAACCAGCAGGATTCCAATACCCAGAATAAGCATTATCAGTTTGAGCGACTACAGCATTTCCTTTACCAAAAGCCTCTGCACCAACTCCAATGGACAAAAACTCATTTGAATATTTAGGTGCTACCTTATCGTCTTGAGCTAAAGCGCTCAATGAAAACAAGATAATACACATAAAAACAATTACTTCTCTTTTTTGTTTCAATTGTAAATAAAAATAGTTCACATTATAAACGTACATTTCTACAATAAATTATAATTCAGTTCTTAGTGACAAAATTAGTTAAAATCATTCATTACTTTTGTATACAAACGCAATAGATTTAAAAAGGATGTTTCATTTACCAAATTTAATTACTGCTTCAAACCTACTATGTGGTGTTTTAGCAATCATTTCATCACTAATGGGCAGAATAGATCTTGCCCCTTTTTTTATATATGCAGGAGCTATATTTGATTTCTTTGATGGCTTTTTAGCACGAAAAATGAACAAGATGGGAGAATTAGGTAAACAACTTGACTCGCTTGCTGATATGGTAACCTTTGGAGTGGCACCTGGAATATTTATGTTTGTTGTTTTAATCGTTTCTATTCAGGCGACAACTTTTAATAATTTAAGCACAAGTGAAATAAATGACTTTTTAACCAATTGGAAAAACTGTGTGTTTTACGATGTCCCAAATTTAAAAATGCAAACAACCAAATACATACCTTTTTTCGCGTTATTCATTCCTTTCATTTCAATATTTAGACTAGCTAAATTTAACATTGACACTAGGCAAAGTGAATCTTTTATAGGTCTAAACACACCAACTAACACCATTTTCTTTTCAGTTTTCCCATTAATTTTATTTCTAGAAACTAGTAATGATTCAATAACTTATTCAATTTCACTATTCATCTTCAAACCTTATTTTCTAATACCGCTTATAGCAACTATGTCACTCTTATTAATTGCAGAAATACCTATGTTTTCTTTAAAATTCAAAACATTCAAATGGCATCATAATGAATTAAAATTTAGTTTCTTAATAACTTGTTTATTACTTATCCTATTTTTATTAGTCTGGTCTATACCAATTATTGTAATTTTGTATGTAATTTTATCGTTAATTGATAACAAAATAAAAAGTAAAAGTCATGAAATTCAAAGCTGAAATCGATGTTATGCCATTAGATGCATTATTAGACCCACAAGGAAAAGCAGTATCTAATAGTATGAAAAATATTGGATTAGAAGAAATTACAGGTGTTCGTATGGGTAGACATATCCGCCTTTTTATAGATGCTAATTCAACTGAAGAAGCTAACAGTAAAACAGAAGAAGCTTGTAAAAAACTTCTTTCTAATCAAATCATGGAAAGTTATACATTTTCAATCACTGAAGCTTAGGCCTCCGTATTCTTTTCTAAAATGTCTGAAATAAACGAAACGTCAGCTAAAAAATCCAATGGGGTTTTTATTTTGATAATAATACTACTCCTATTTGGACTAGCTATTATATCTTATTTCTTCTCTCAAAAGAACAACCAGTTAAACGCTTGTGCCAATGAAAACAAAGCGTTAAAAACTGACATGGGAGGAATGAATGAAATGATGTCAGGTTATGTTGGGAACATGTCGAACGATCTTACGAAAGACTTTCAAAACATGCTTAACACTTATGACGAATTAATAAGTAAAGACAAATCAAAAGCTGACAGTTTAAATATTCAAAAGGAAAAGATTTTAACCTTAATGTCTGATTTAGACAAATCTAAAAGAAACGGTAGTTTAAATGCTCAAAAAATAGCTCAACTAAACAAAGAAAATACTACTTTGAGAAGTATTATGAAGAGCTATGTATATCAAATAGATTCTTTAAACACATTGAATCTTAAGTTAAATACTGAACTCAAGCAAACTTCTACAAAACTAGAAAGTACGTCATCGGAAAGAGATCAATACAAAAAAGAAGCTGAACTAAAAACAGAACAAGTAAAAAAAGGATCAAAATTATTAGCTTTCAACTTTCACTCTACAGGACTGAAAATGAAACTTAATAATACAACAGACGAAACCGACAAAGCTCGAAACTGTATTCAAATTCAAAGTAGCTTTACTCTTTCAGAAAACTCATTAAACTCTGCAGGAAGTAAAGTAGTTTACATGCAAATAACTGACCCTAATGGGAGAGTTCTACAAACTAAAACAAATTACACGATTGATACCGACCAAGGCTCAATAGCTTACTCTGACAAAAAAGAGATCAATTATCAAAACAAACAAATTGATTTATCTATCTATTTTGACATGGGTAATAACGAAGCTCAAAAAGGAAACTACAAAATAAAAATATTTTGTGATGGCTCTTTAGCCGGTACAGACACTTTTGTACTTAAATAATAACTATAGAAAAAACTATGATTAATTTATTTATAGCAAACCTTGATTGGGACATCACTTCTGAAGATCTATTGGCAACATTTTCGTCTTTTGGGCCTGTTACGTATGCACATGTAGTATATGACAATAAATCCAAGAAATCAAAAGGATTTGGGTACATTGAAATGGAAGACACAGACCATGCAATCAATGCAATCAATGCGCTTAATGGAATGGAGATAAATGATAGGAAACTAGATGTAAAAATAGCATCGCCAAAAAGTAATAGACCATTAAAAGGTACCAAAACTTTAAAAAAAGAAACTTTCGTGAAAAAACCATTTAAAAAAGAAAATAATTTCAAAAAAGAAGTAAACAAACCTAATCCTGTCGAAAGAGATAGTGAAGGTAAAGTTGTAAAAAAAAATAACTAAATGGAAGATATACTAGATCAAGGCCATGTTCATTCATTCATAAGCGATCTTGGAATAGCAACAATTGAGTTTGGCCATCCAATGAGTAATTCCTTACCGGGGAAAATTCTATCGAAATTAGCAAACACAATTAAAGAATTAGGTAAATCTAAAGAAGTTAAGGTCATCATACTTAAATCAACTGGAGAAAAAGCATTTTGTGCAGGAGCAAGTTTTGACGAATTAATTGAAATAAACGATTTAGAAAAGGGAGAAGTTTTTTTCTCAGGCTTTGCGAATGTTATAAACGCATGTAGAACTGCAGAAAAACTTATAATCGGAAGAGTTCATGGAAAGGCAGTAGGCGGAGGAGTTGGTATTGCTGCAGCAGTAGATTACTGTTTTGCAACAAAAAAAGCCGATGTAAAATTATCTGAGCTAGCTGTAGGGATAGGTCCTTTTGTTGTTGGACCAGCAATACAACGTAAAATTGGATTGTCAGCTATGAGTCAATTGGCAATTAATGCTACTGAATGGAGAAGTGCTAGTTGGGCAAACAAAAATGGTCTATACGCTGATATTTACGAAAATGAAGCTGAAATGGATGTTGCAATTACATTATTGTCCGAAAAACTTGCGAATTCAAATCCTGAAGCAATGTTAAAACTAAAAGAAATCTTTTGGAAAGGAACTAGCCACTGGGATATCGTATTAAAGGATAGAGCTGAAATAAGTGGGGCACTAGTCCTTTCAGACTTCACTAAAAATGCAATAAACTCATTCAAGAAAAAATAAATCACCAACTTAAAAGATTAAAAACAAATCTATTTCAAAAAACATTTGTTAATAAAATCTATTAGTTATATCTTTGCACCCCCAAATATGGGGATATTGTCTTATTTAATAAAAAATTTATTGTGGATACATTAAGTTACAAAACCGTATCTGCGAACAAAGAAAATGCTAACAAGCAGTGGTTCGTAGTAAATGCAGAAGGCCAAACAGTTGGTCGTCTTGCAAGTAAGGTTGCGAAATTAATCCGTGGGAAACACAAGGTTAATTTCACACCTCACGCAGATTGTGGTGATAACATTATCATCATCAATGCAGAGAAAGTTGCTTTTTCTGGAACAAAGTTAACGGATAAAGAATATGTTCGTTATACAGGATATCCAGGAGGTCAAAAATTCACTTCTGCACAAGAGATGTTAAAGAAACATCCTGAGCGTTTAATTGAAAAAGCGATCAAAGGTATGTTACCAAAAAACAAGCTTGGAAGTAAATTGTTCACTAATTTAAAAGTGTACAAAGGAACAGAGCATGGACATGAGGCTCAAAAACCTCAAGTATTTAATCTTGACACATTCAAATAGTATGGAAGTAATAAACGCATTAGGAAGAAGAAAAACTTCTGTTGCTCGTGTATACTTATCAAAAGGAAACGGGAGTATTTCAATTAATAAAAAAGATTACAAGGAAGCATTCCCTGTAAGTGTTCTTCAAGCTAAATTAGAACGTCCTTTCGAATTAACTGATACAAAAGGTCAATATGACGTTAAAGTAAACGTTTTCGGAGGTGGTATTAATGGACAAGCTGAAGCTATACGTTTAGGTATTGCAAGAGCATTGGTTAAAATTTCTGAGGAAAACAAACCATTGTTAAAGGCAGAAGGTTTAATGACACGTGATCCAAGAATGGTAGAGCGTAAAAAACCAGGTCAACCGAAAGCTCGTAAGAAATTTCAGTTCTCTAAACGTTAATATTATATTTTGGCGATTGTTTAGTACCCAAACAATAGAGAACTTGCGAATGCCTCTCTACTTGTTGAATACTAAAGGAACGTAAACAATTAAAACAAGAAAAAATGTCAAAAATAACTTTTGAAAATTTATTAGAAGCAGGTGCACATTTTGGACACCAAAAAAGAAAATGGAACCCGGCAATGGCGCCGTATATCTTTGAAGAAAAAAAAGGTATCCATATCATTGATTTAAATAAGACAATAGCGCATCTTGATCAAACATGTGCAGCAATGAAACAAATTGCTAAGTCGGGTAAGAAAATTCTTTTCGTTGCTACTAAAAAACAAGCTAAAAGCATTATTGCTGAAAAAGTAACTGAATTAAACATGCCTTTCGTTACAGAAAGATGGTCTGGTGGAATGTTAACAAATTTCCAAACTACTAGAAAATCTATCCGTAAAATGACGACAATCGACAAAATGAAAACGGATGGTACTTGGGAGACTTTAAATAAACGTGAACGTTTATTTAAAACTCGTCAAAGAGAAAAACTAGAAAAAAACTTTGGTTCTATTGCTGACATGACTAGACAGCCAGCAGCAATATTTTTAGTTGATATTTTAAAAGAGCACATCGCTTTAGCAGAAGCTAAAAAATTAAACATTCCTACATTTGCAATGGTTGACACTAATTCTGACCCAAGATTGGTTGATTTCCCTATTCCTGCAAATGATGATGCTACAAAATCAATCACATTGATTTTAGATGCAGTTTGTGGAGCTATCAAAGAAGGTTTAAGCGAAAGAAAAAATTCTAAAGATGAAGCTGATAAAGCTGATTCAAAAGAAGAAGTTGTAGCTGAAGCATCAACAGAAAAAGTAGATAAAAAAGATTAATATAGAAATACTATGGAGGCTATGACAATAACAGCTACAGATGTAAACAAATTACGTCAACAAACTGGAGCAGGAATGATGGACTGCAAAAAAGCACTTGTTGAAGCTAATGGAGATTTTGAAGTTGCAACTGATTTACTTCGTAAAAAAGGTCAAAAAGTAGCTGCAAAAAGAGGAGATAATGAAACTAAAGAAGGATACATTTTAGCTCAAATTTCTGATGATGCAAAAACTGGTGTAATTATAACTTTGAACTGTGAAACTGACTTCGTTGCAAAAAACGAAAGTTACGGAGCGTTCGTACAAGAAATAATGAACATAGCAATGGCTAAACTTCCTGAAACTTCTGAAGAATTAGTTCAATTACCATACAATGATAAATTAACAATTGAACAAAAAATTGTTGATCAAATTGGAGTAATTGGAGAAAAATTAATTTTATCTAATTATGCTAAAATTGCTGGAGAAAAAGTGGTAGCATACAATCACCCAGGAAACCAAATAGCAACGTTAGTAGCATTAAATAAAAATGTTGAAAATGCAGATGATGCTGGAAGACAAGTAGCGATGCAAGTAGCGGCAATGGCTCCTTTAGCGTTAAGTAAAGAAGGTATTGATCAAAACACAATTGATAGAGAGCTTGAAGTAGGGAAAGAGTTAGCAATTCAAGAAGGGAAACCTGCTGAAATGGCTGATAAAATTGCTGCTGGTAGATTAAACAAATTCTTTCAAGAAAATACATTATTAAGTCAACCATTTGTTAGAGATAACAAATTGAGTGTTGAACAATTTTTAAATTCTGTTGAAAAAGGTTTAACTGTAGTAAACTTTAAAAGATTTTCAATGTCTTAAAAGATTAAGAAGATTATACAAAAAGTCGAATCGAAAGGTTCGACTTTTTTTGTTTGGGCAAATATTATTTTGATGTGCTAGGTATAACTAGAACTTGATTATGAGATTTCGGAAGAGTTTCTTTTACCATTAAGATTAAAGACGTTCTGAGTATAAAGGCATTTGATTTAGAATAGTTAGCCCTACCGATAGATATCGGTATTAATTTCCCTTAAAAATTGACAAAGTCAATCTTAATTACGCTTAATTCACTCATCCTTGACACCTTAATGGTGAAAAAAACATTTCTTACAGAGGATGACACGCCTACAAGATAGCTCATATGTACTTAAAATAATGAGGTTAAAAAAAATAAAAATTTCACTTAAATATTAACACAATATCTTAAAGGTAAAATAAATAGTCAGTCATTTTCACCATTATTATTAAGAATATTCTGGGTGTAAAGGCATTTAATCCCCAACATAATTATATTATAATCCAACGTGAATACATAATCGGCATTTAAAATCAACTATTTGATTGAAAAATGATTAGAAATTTAAAACATAAATTTTATTTAACACCTCAAAATAAAATAAACCCTTTTGTTTAATTAATTATATAATATAAGTCTAATATATATATCTTTACGAAATATAAAAATGAAATAATGAAATACAAACGTATACTTTTAAAACTAAGTGGAGAATCTTTAATGGGGACTAAACAATTTGGTATAGATAATAATCGTATCAATGAATATGCGCAAGAAATTAAAGAAATACATCAACTAGGAGTAGAAGTAGCTATTGTAATTGGTGGAGGTAATATATTCAGAGGTGTACAAGCCGAAGAAGGTGGTATGGACAGAACGCATGGTGATTATATGGGTATGTTGGCAACTATGATTAATAGTATGGCACTTCAGGCTGCTTTGGAATCTGCGGGTGTGAGTACAAGGTTACAGTCTGCAATAGAAATGAAAGAAATTGCTGAGCCATTTGTACGAAGAAGAGCAGTAAGACATCTAGAAAAAGGCAGAGTTGTTATATTTGGTGCTGGAACAGGAAATCCTTTTTTTACAACCGATTCAGCTGCATCATTAAGAGCAATTGAAATAAATGCGGAAGTAATATTAAAAGGAACTCGTGTTGATGGTATTTATACAGCAGATCCGGAAAAAGATAAAAGTGCAGTAAAATATGATCGAATAAGTTTTGATGACGTTTATGCAAAAGGATTAAACGTAATGGATATGACTGCTTTTACACTTTGTAAAGAAAATAACTTACCTATCATTGTTTTTGATATGGACACACCTGGTAACTTTAAAAAACTAATGTCAGGAGAGAAAGTTGGAACAATTGTTAATAATTAATATCATATTTAAATAGAATACAATGACAGAAGAACTTCAAATGATTTATGATGAGTTTAACAGCTCAGGTAATAAGACTATATCTCATCTTGAATTAGAATTACAAAAAATAAGAGCAAGCAAGGCCACACCTTCTATGTTACAATCGGTTATGGTGGAATACTATGGTACTCCTACACCACTGTCTAAGGTTGCAAACGTTGGAACTCTTGATGCTAGAACTCTTACAGTACAAGCTTGGGAAAAAACAATATTAAACGATATTTCAAAAGCAATCATAAACGCTAATTTAGGGTTTGCCCCTCAAAACAATGGCGAAATGATTATTATCAATGTACCAGCTTTAACTGAAGAAAGAAGAAGAGACTTAGTTAAAAAAGGTAAAGCGGAAGCGGAACAGGCTAAAGTAGTTCTTCGTAATCACAGAAAAGATGCTATTGATATGGTTAAAGACCTCAAAAATGAAGGTCTTTCTGAAGATATGGCAAAAGATGCTGAAAATGAAATTCAGAACATCACTAATAATATGAGTAAAAAAATAGATCTCCTAATGGAATCTAAAGAAAAGGATATTATGACTATCTAACACAAAAAAAGCGGTTTAGAACCGCTTTTTTTTTATATATAGCTATACTGTAACCTAACTCAGATTACTACTCAAGAATCTTAACCTCTACCCTCCTATTCATTTGTTCTTCGTAAGAAAATTTCGGTTCAGGATAAATCGGTTCTTTACTCCCCTTACCTACTGTTGTCATTCGATCTCTATCAATTCCATTTTCTACTAAATAATTATACACTCTTTTAGCTCTAGCTTCTGATAAAATTTGTCCAACCAAAGAAAACCCTTTTTGAGAAAAAACATGTCCCTGAATTTCAATTTTAACCTCTGAATTTAAAGCTAGAAAATCTTTTAACCTCCTAAGCTTTGGAGTAGACGAAGGCATAAACTCACTTGTTCCTGGGTGAAATTCTATTTCTTCGAGCTGTAAACTCTTTCCTTGAGCTAAAGGCTCTAACCAAAACGTTACTTCTGCTTCAGTATTCGCTAGCAATCTTTCCTCTTTATCTTCAAAAAAATAGCCTTTTGCATCACATCGCATTAATACATTAGCCATTCTTTCTAGCACAAAATAAAAATCGCTTCCTGAATACAATCCTGAAATTGTTTTAGAACCTTCAATTGATAGTGCTGCTATAACAGGTAGACCAGTTGTAGCGTCACGAATTAAAATATGTGTTGAAGGAGAGAACTCATCATCTCTTAAATCAATAATTTTTGACTGACTATTTAATTTTAGTGATGCTTTATTTTTTGGTTCAAAATCAAAAGTGAAATGAAGAACTTCTTTGGTCTTCTCAACAGTATTAAAAAGGATTGCAATCTTTTCGCCTTCTTTTAACTCTAGACTAAATAACTCATTTCCTTTGGGTTGTTTATTTAACCCTACCGAAGGTTTGGAAATATCTAAGGACAAACGCTTAATTTCAGCAGCGCCATTATGGATTTCTTCACACAAATCTCCTAACCCTTTTTGGAACAGAACCATTTGAACTCCACCATTATTAATATAAGCGGAGAAATTTACCCAACCATCAAATGGTGCTATAAATGATACCCATAATGAATTTTTCTCTTCAACCTTTAGTAAAGATGGGTAATCAATGATGTCATTATAAAGTCCCCCTGAACCTGTAAATTGAATAGAATAATTACCCGGTTCCAAAATATTAGTCGCTCCCTCACAATCTGCAATTATATCAGATATTACATCATTTTGACTCGAGCAAAAAAATGCACTAAAAAAAAGAACTGAGAGCAATAACAATTTCATATCAAAAAAAGAATATTCTTTTAATTTTCAGTTATTTATATTCATTTTAACAATACAACAAATAAATAAAATATAATTACTTAAACCAAATTTTAATCGAACTAATATTGCTTTTAAATTCAAATTAATACTTTAACTAACTACTTAGACCTTACATTATTTAAATTATTTAAATAATGTAACATACAGTTTTCTGAGAAATTAAAACTTCAATATTAAATCAATAGCTTCTTTAACTTTTTCTGAATTTGTTAGTAAAGTTGATTCTAATAAAGAATTAAGAGGAATTGCTGGTGTATCTAAAGAACCAACAATTTCAATCCGAGCATCTAAATACTCGAAATTATCTCTTTGAATCCTACCTGCTAAACCCAATGTAAAACTGGACTCAATCGATTCCTCAGTAACTAAAACTACTTTATTATGAATTTTAACTCTTTCATTAATCGTCTCCATATCTAACGGACTCAAGGTCCTCAAATCTAAGATTTCTACTCTTTCTCTAACATGCTTAGAAGCTTCTAATGACCAATAAACTCCTCTACCATAAGTTATCACTAAACAAGTAGACAAATCACTAAATGTATCACAAGACTGAACAATACGCGCTTTACCTATCGGTATTACATAATCCTCATCTGGCTCAATAGACATTGCGCCTTCAGTACCAGGTATTTTAGACCAATACAAACCTTTATGTTCTAGCATTACGACAGGATTAGGGTCATAATAAGCTGCCTTCATTAATCCTTTTAAATCTGCTCCATTAGATGGATATACTACTTTTATTCCTCTAATGTTTGTAAGAATTGACTCTACACTTGATGAGTGGTAAGGACCACCTGAGCCGTAAGCTCCAATTGGAACTCGTATCACGCAGCTTACCGGCCATTTTCCATTCGACAAATAATAAGATCTACTAACCTCTGTAAATAACTGATTCAATCCTGGCCAAATATAATCTGCAAATTGAACTTCAACAATCGGCTTTAATCCAACAGCTGACATTCCAACAGTACTTCCAATAATAAAAGCTTCCTGAATTGCGGTGTTAAAAACTCGATCATTCCCAAATGTTTGAGCTAACGTAGCAGCCTCTCTAAAAACGCCACCAATTCTAGCTCCTACGTCCTGACCATATAGCAGTGCCTCTGGATGTTTATGCAATAATTCTCTTACTGCAAACAAAGCACTATCCACCATTACTGTTTTTTTCTTGCCTTTAGGCTCCCTTTCTCCTTTCTCTTCAGTAATAGGAGTAGGTGCAAAAATATGATCATAAATAGAAGAAGGCGAAGGATCTTCAGCAGCTAAAGCTTTACCGTAAGCAATGTCAACCTGTGACTTAACTAGTTCCTCTATAGCCTTAATTTCAGACTCTTTAACTCCACTTTCTATTAACAGTTTTATTATTTTAGGGTATGGGTCATCTTTCATTGCAATTTCTAAATCATCTCTATACCATTCTTTTCTAACTCCTGATGTGTGATGACCTAACAAAGGTACTTTAGCGTGTAATATAAATGGTCTTCTCTCTTCTCTCACAATATCAAAAACTTCATTAACTGTATTGAACGACTCTGCAAAATTTGAACCATCAATAGACCTAACATCTAACCCATTAAATCCTTCAGCATATTGTGCAATATCCTGTGCTCTTGTTTCTGATGCAACTGCAGAAATATCCCAACCATTATCTTGAACTAAAAACACAATTGGTAATTGTTTCAATGCTGCCATTTGAAAAGCTTCAGAAACCTCTCCTTCAGTGCAAGAAGCATCTCCTAAAGAACACACAACAATTGATTTCTTTTCTTCTTCACTGGCAATTCCTGTTTTTTCTTTATACTGAATTCCCATTGCGATACCAGTAGTAGGAATCGCCTGCATTCCAGTTGCAGAAGATTGATGAATAATTCGTGGTTTATCAGCTCTATTTAAAGATGGGTGCGAATAATAAGTTCTACCTCCTGAAAACGGATCATCTTTCTTAGCGAAAACCTGAAGCATCAAGTCATAAGGAGTCATCCCAATACCTAATAAAATACTATCATCTCTATAATACGGAGAAACCCAATCATTCGAATTTAATTGTAAACCAACAGCTAGCTGAATTGCTTCATGCCCTCTGGAAGTAGCGTGAACGTATTTAGATGTCACTTCTTTATTATCTTCGTATTTTTCAGACAAAGTTTTAGCTGTACACATTAAACTGAATGCGTTTATCAATATTTCTTTGCTAATTGATTTACTTATTGATTCCTTTGATTCTAGTTTTTTACTCATTTTTAAAGAATAATCTTTGTTTGTTCAAATATAATGAAATCAACCTAAATACTAACAATACTAATCACTAAATCAAATATAGTATGCTATGATTATGTCTTAAATTAACATTCTGTCTAGAGAAATTTTGTAGTTTTGATCCAAATAATTAAAAAAATATGAAGGAAATAATAGCAGCAGTCGAAAAGTTCCACGATTCATTCGGGATAGAGAATAATTACAGTCCTACAACTAAAATTTCTAATAACGATATAGAATTAAGGCATCGATTAATGGAAGAGGAAAATAATGAATACTTAGAAGCGGCTAAAAAAGGTGATCTTGTAGAAGTTGCTGATGCTTTAGGAGATCAATTATACATTCTTTGTGGTACAATTTTAAAACATGGTCTGCAACATAAGATTGAAGAGGTATTCAATGAAATTCAAAAATCAAACATGAGTAAATTAGATGCTAATGGAAAAGCGATCTATAGAGAAGATGGGAAAATTTTAAAATCTGATTTATATTTTAAACCAGACATTTCAAAAGTTTTAGGATAAAAAAATTAGATTACAAAGATTGACTAAGTAAAAAAGTCCATTCATTATGAATGGACTTTTTAATTTTAAAGTGTTTTCTAATCAGAATTTAACTAAACCGTTAAACACCAATTATTTGTATCTTCAATTTTACCAGCTTTTAAATCATCTAAATGTTTTTTAACTTTATTAGAAAAAGTTCTTTCTGCAACTGGACTTAATTCATAAATATCACCTCTAAATCCAATCTTAATTATGTGCGCAATCGTTGCAGCAGTTCCAGCTCCAAACACTTCAGTTACTTTTCCAGATTTTATTCCTTCAATAATTTCTGCAACTTCAACTTTTCTTTCTTCAATTTTCATTCCCCAACTTTTAGCAACTTCCAAAACTGTTCTTTTAGTTGTTCCTCTTAAAATTGTATCTGTATCTTCAGCAGGAGTAACTAAAACCCCATCAATCATAAAAAGTATATTCATTGTGCCTGATTCTTCAATATACTTGTGTTCTTTACCATCAGTCCAAATTAATTGATGAAAACCTTCTTTTTGACAAAGCATAGCTGGATATAAAGCTGCAGCATAATTCCCTGCTGTTTTTGCAGTTCCTACACCTCCTTCAGCCGCTCTTGTATATTTCTCTTCTATTTTAACACTTACAGGTTCTGAATAGTACATCCCAACAGGACATGTAAATATTACAAATCTATAAGTTTCTGATGGCTTAACTCCAATAAAATCATCCATTGCAAACATAAAAGGACGAATATATAAAGAGTAATCTTCTTTAGAAGACACCCAAGCTTTATCTACTTCAACTAATTTTCGAATTAACTCAACAAAGACATCCTCATCTATAGTAGCCATGCACATTCTTTCGCAAGATTCTTTAAATCTTTTTGCATTCATTTTTGGGCGAAATAAAACGACATCACCATTTTCAGTTTTATTAGCTTTCATACCTTCAAAAACGGACTGTCCATAATGAATTGCTGACGTTGCAGGATTAAGAGAAAGATCACCATAAGGCAATATCTCTGGCTGCTGCCATTTTCCATCAGCATAATCCATTACTAACATATGATCAGAAAAAACCCTTCCAAATAGAATGTTATCCCAATTAACTTCATTAATCTTAGAATGAGTTATACGCTTAATATTTATAGATGAGATTTCATTAATCATGAGCTATTATTTTAATTATTTAAAGCATAAAGATAATTAGAATCATAATAACGAGCAACGTATTTATAAAATTACATACATCAATATTTTATTTAATTTTACAGAGCCATAAACAACAGCATGAATAAAGGTAGAGATATATTAAAAAAGTATTGGGGATACGATCATTACAGACCTCTTCAAGAAGAAATTATTGATGATGTCATTTATGGGCATGATACTTTTGCAGTACTGCCTACTGGAGCAGGTAAGTCTATTTGTTTTCAGGTGCCGGGAATCGCAAGAGAAGGTTTAACGTTAGTTATATCGCCACTTATTTCACTCATGCAAGATCAAGTTAAAAATTTAATATCTAAAGGTATAAGGGCTAAAGAAATCACATCAGGTATGACGTATCGAGATATTGATATCATTCTTGACAATGCTAAATTTGGCGCTGTAGATTTCTTATACACATCGCCTGAAAGATTAAAATCAAAACTATTCATTGAGCGATTTAAGCTAATGTCTATTGGCCTAATTGTTGTTGATGAAGCACATTGCATTTCTGAATGGGGACATGATTTTAGACCTGCCTATAAAGATATAAAAGAACTGAGGACATACCATCCCGAGGCTCCCATCATAGCATTAACTGCCACTGCCACTCCTAGTGTAAAAAAGGACATAATTAAGCAATTGGACCTTAAAAAAGTTAGAATTCACGAAGGTGATTTTTTTAGACCAAATTTAATCTACCAATTAGAAAAAGTAGAAAACAAAATTGCTCGCATCCTCAATTTTTGTGAGAAACATAAACAAGAATCAGGTATAATTTATTGTCAAACTAGAAAAAGTGTAAAAGATGTAGCTAAACTCTTGCATGTCTCTCATTTTAATGTGGGAATATATCATGGAGGCATGAATATGCAAGACAGAAAAATAATGCTCGATGGATGGTTAAATAATCGAATTCAAATTATGATAGCAACCAATGCCTTTGGAATGGGTATTGATAAACCAGATGTGCGATTTGTTTTACATTATGAAATGCCTAATAATTTAGAAGCTTATTTTCAAGAATCAGGAAGAGCAGGAAGAGATGGTAATGATTCCATCTGTAAAACGTTTTGGGAAGAAAAAGACCTTTTACTATTAAAAGAAAACATTACTCGTCAATTTCCTGAAATAGAAACTGTAAAAATGACTTATAGGGCGTTGTGCAATTATTTAAAAATAGCTATTGGATCTGGTAAAGACAAATCTTATCATTTAAACATTCAAGAATTAGCACATAAATTTCAGCTTAATCTAAACACTACATTTTATTCTTTAAAGATGTTAGAACTAAATAACGATTTAGTTTTTTCCGAATCTGTTTTCCATCCTACACGTGTTAAAATTGCAATTGGAAATACAGAACTATATAGCTTTCAAATTAAAAACGAACACTTATCATCAATTATAAGTATTTTAACAAGATCATTTAATGGTATTTTTAATGAGTTTTTTAATATTGATGAGCTTGCTATATCAAAAAAGCTAAGTACTTCAAAAGAAATTATTTTAAAACAATTAAAAGAACTTGAAAAACTTGGAGTAATTGATATTAACTGGTCTTCAATATTACCAACAGTCACATTAACTCATGAAAGGTATCCTGATGATTACCTTCAACTTTCAAGTGAAATGTACCACGATCGAAAAAACAATGCGATTTACAGACTTAACAAGGTAAATGAATACATTACTAACGCTTCTGTTTGTAGAAACAAATTACTAGTTGAATATTTTGGCTTCCAAATAAAAGAATGTGGTAAATGTGATGTTTGCAAACAACCTGAAATAGTTTATCAAAAAGAAATAGAAGAAATAATACTAGCATCATTAAATGTTCCTTTAAATCTTTTTCAGATATTAGATCAGATAGATGCTAAAGAGTCGCATATTAAGAAAGCGATAGAAGCATTACTTTTAAGTGAACAAATATTTTTTGAAAATAAAAACTACTATTTAAATAAAAAAGATAGGTCTAATTTTTAACAACTTCTTTTAACTCATAAATTTCTTTTTGAAGCTTCATCAACGTTTTTGATAAATCACGATCATCTAGTTTAACTTCTGGTAATTCCGACGATATATAATTTACGAATTTCCAAACTTCTAAAATATCATTTACATTTACGATATATGGCTCATAAAAAGTATTTGTAGAGCATAATTGAAAGCATTGTTTTGATGCTAATAAATTGAATACTATTTTAAAAACAATCCCTTCATTTTTAGTAATAATAATGCAAGGCGTCTCATCTTTAATTGTCATCCAATTTTGGATAAATTCACCAACAACATAAGAGCCATCACTAACAGGAGGCATTGAATCTCCTTTGATAGGGAATGATCTGTATTTTTTTTCTTTTGATAAAAAAGGTAAATTAAACGTAGGTAATACTCTTAAATAATCAGGATCAGAAAACCCTGAAGTATATCCTGCACTCGCTTTCATCGAAACCATTTCTATCAACTCTTCATTCGATTCAGAAACAACAGAAGCAAGTATTCTTAAACTTTGACCTTTAATGTCTGTTGTTAAACCATTTGTTAATTTCCCTATTTCAAAATCAGTTAATACACTAAAATCATTTTTAACTAAATTATCAATCGTAATCTTATAGTAGGTGCTAAAAGAAATTAAACTCTCTAAATTTGGCTGAGCAACACCATTTTCATATCCGCTATAGGAGGAGCGAGTTAGATTTAAATCCTTTGCAACTTCTTCCTGAGACTTTTTCAATCTCTTTCTTAAAACCTTTAAATTATTTCCTATACTCATACAAATGATTTTATGTCAAATATAGTTATTCTTAATAAATAATCATAAATATGTTTATTTATTAACCTATTAAACCACAAAAAAGGAAGCCGTTACAGCTTCCCTTTTTAATATTAGAACATTATTTTATCTTATGATACTTAACTCTCCAGCTTTTTGAATTAACTGTTGAGTGCTTGATGATTTCAAAATAATAGTCCAAATATATGTACCCGACTGAACTTCTTGTCCGTTTAATCCTAATTGTCCATCCCAACCTTCGTTTATATTATGTGATTCAAAAACAATTTGACCCCATCTATTATAAATAAACATTGAGTAATCTTCTTCCGAAACTCCACTGCCTATTACAGGCTTAAAAACTTCATTCAAATTATTTCCATTCGGAGTAAACGAATTTGGAATATAATATACCATATCCTCTTTTACTCTCACTTTTACATAACTTGTATCTAAACATCCTTTATCAGAAGTAACAATTAAAGCAACATTGTATTCTCCTTCAAATTCTGGAAACTTATGTGATGGTTCAAACCCATTCTGCTCAAATGATGATAGAATAGCGTCATCTCCATAATCCCAAATATAATCCGCTCCATTTATGGATTGATTACTGAAAGAGATTACTGGTTCTAAACTAGTTATTTCTTTTGTTGAAGGAGTAAATAATGATACTGGTTTAGGATAGACCTGGAAATCTAAAATATAATCAGAAACACATTGACCAGCTGCTGGTATGAATAAATAATCAGATGAACTTATATTATTTAATATCGCTGGATTCCATGTTCCTGAAATATTATCATCTGAAACTGTTGGAAGTAATGCCACTGCATCTCCATAACAAACTCCTTCAGTTAAATTGAAAACTGGAAGAGAAGGGTTATTTACATATACTTTAATCTCTGCACGATTACTTTCACAACCTGAACTAATTACTTTGTCGGAAACATAAAATTTAAATGTTCCTGAAACAACTGTTGAAGGTGTCTCCGGTGTTAAAGAGTATGTACCACCTGAACTACTTGACCCATACCATAACAATTGTGTAGGCTCGACATTATAAGTTGAAATAGCTGTAAGGTTTTGAGAAACATCTCCTTCACAATAAATCGGATCTACTGTAGCAGGCATTGTAGGTAAATCATTTACTGTAATTGCTCCTGATTTTGATACTAAACCACAACCTCCCGTCAGAGCAATATTATAAGTACTAACTGCAGAAACTGAAGGTATACCAGTTATAGTCACCAAATTATTTAAAAAAGAACTAGTTACACCTGAAGGCAACCCTGTTACATTTACACCTGTCGCTCCTGTTGTATTGTATGTTATATCTGTAAGAGAAGAACCACTACAAACTTTTTGAATATCTGTAGCTGACCCCGATGTTAAACTCACTGTATTCAAGCCATTTACAGTAATGATTCCAAATTTTAAAGGTATTGTTCCACAACCACCAGTGAAATTAATAGTATAAACTACTGTCTGTGTTGGACTTCCTGAAATCGTAAATACTCCATTAGCTAAAACACCTGTAACACCTGAATTTGATGGAACAGTACTTAAAGTAGCACCAATAGGACCTGTTACTTGATAGACGATATTATTAATTGGACTATTTACACATACCGTTGGAGATGTAGAACCTGATGATGTTGCCAACATTACAGAATTTGCAGCTGGTACAGTTATTCTTCCAGTTTTCTGAACTACTCCACACCCTCCTGTTAACCTTACGATATAATTAAATGGACTTCCTGTTGATGTTGTTGGAGTTCCGCTAATTGTAACAACATTGTTATTCCAAGAACCATTTACTCCTGCTGGTAAGTTTGAAAATGTTGCACCAGTAGCACCTGTTGTACTATAAGTAATATTCGTTATTGGTGTATTTGAACAAACTGTTTGATTATCTGTCAATAGAGCTGAAGTTAAATTTATAATATTAGTAGGATTAACAGTAATAGATACAATTGCACTATTATCGTCTGGACAACCTGCAATCACTACTACTCTTCTAAAATGAGTTGTTTGCGTTAAAGAACTTGGCGTGTAATCTTTTGCTATTGCTCCTGTGATTACTGACCATGTTGAATTATCCAAACTAGACTCCCATCTGTAAGTTGATGCAGTTGCTGGAATAACAGAAGGAACTGACCCTGTTATTGTTGCAGGAACTAATCCTGAACAAATTGTTTGTGCTGAACTGATTGTATT
>Ga0105051_10002809_pt1 | contig 21740 bp, 8 predicted proteins | sample FRY02_FD_78383 | JGI IMG/M metagenome (GOLD analysis project Ga0105051, IMG submission 78383) | Freshwater microbial communities from Lake Fryxell liftoff mats and glacier meltwater in Antarctica - FRY-02 (megahit assembly) | ecosystem: Environmental > Aquatic > Freshwater > Ice > Glacier... | reverse complement strand
TTTTTTTGTCCTCCCTCCACGCTCTTAATCCGAATATCCCCGCCCTCTCCGTGACCACCATCCCCAAATCCCCACTCTTTATCCCAATCAAATCTCCCGTGATTATCCCGACGCGCTACAGCAAGGCGCTGGGCGTCTCCGTCGCGGAACTGGTGGAAGACGAAAAAGGCCCCGGCAAACGCGGCCCCGCCCCCAAGCTCCAGCGCCAGCTCGACCAAGTGACCCTGCTCCCTCAGGCCAAGCAGAAGTTTGTCAGCGAGCTCCTGGACACCGTCCTGCAGGCCCAGACGGCGGGCTAAACCGCGCCAGCGGCTAAAAGACAAGCAGCGCAGCGGCTTCCCTGGGCGGCTCTGCTTCCTGCACCTTCAAAGACAAGCACCGCTTGTTTTTGCTAAGCAAAACCCATACCAAAACACACGCGGCGGGCGAGCCGCAGTCAAGGAGGGGCACCTGTCAAAAGTTTGGGCGGGGGTGGCTTGGCTGACTCGCAGGACTTCACCGCCCAAAGTTTTTACGGGGAGGATGCCTTGACGGCAGCGCAGCCGCCGCGACCGCGACGAAGGAGCGGGTGACTTTGAGCGGAGGCAACGAAGGCGAGGCACGAGCCGAAGTGGTGCGCAGCAGCCGCAGCGTGGGGGCCGCAGGCACGGGGTGTCAGGAACGAACCCGGTGCCGGAGGAGGGGCGCGGAACCGGAGGCACCAGTTCGGGCAAAGCCGCCGCGGAGAGCACGACCGCCCCCGGCCCTGCGGTGTCTCGATACCCTCGCCCCCATTGTCCGACTGTCGGACTCCCGCCAAAAACCCGGCCCAATTGGCCCCTCCATCGACATGGACAGGTGAGACGCTTACGCTGGACCGCTCGTCCTCCCCCAAGCGCTCCTTCACCAATACCGCCAGCTTCTCAAAGCTCGCGCGCAGGTCACAGGGCTCCACCTCCAAACACACCCGAAGGCTCTTGGTGAAGATCAGCATGCTCCCTCCCGGCTGAAGAACCGCACGCGTGCCCCTCCGGGCAGCAACAACTCCGCCACCATCACGCCAGCCCCGTCGACATCCTGCCTGCCCATGGTTTGCATCGCGGGCAGGTCGCCTTACACGAAACGCATCGCCGAATCGTCGGCCCTGCCTGACCCCAGATCCGCCTCCCGCCTCGCCAGACTACCGACCGACACTCCGTGGCGCCTCGCGTACGCGGCCCGGCTTTCCCCGCTCCCGGCCCACCCGGACACCAACCGCAGCTTCTCCTTTTCGCTATAGCGTTTGCTCATCCCTCGGTTTTCGCCGAAATCGGCGGGCTGGGCCAATCTTTACCGATGGCGTTTCCCCGGACGCTTACCGCTACTCGACAAAGCGTGAAACTGTACAACTACCCGGTTTTTGGATAGCCTCTATACCACTACTTAATCTCCATCGGCCACATTAATCCGCATCATCGCTAACAGGGATGACTTTTGCATAAGTGGTGTGCTCTAAATTATAGTCACAAGCAAGTAATTTGTCCGAGAATTCACCGCACAACATTTCAGAAATAAGTATTTCTGCAGTGTCGTCATGGATAAAAACCATAATTCTTCCATCAGGTAATACGCCGACTACATCGCCGCTAATAAATGCGCCAAGTATGGCTATCTCTCTTGTATTTAATTTCTTTTCGAAAATCTGCGCATGCCTTTTAGCAAAGTCTTTCGCCGAATCATTTGTCCATATTATAAATAAGTTTGTATCCTCGTTTTCGATTAATGTATTCGTTTTTAACGATTGTAGATTTTTGATTGCTTCAGGAATCTTATACATAAGCGCGACCATATATTAAAGAACCGGCACTGGGCCAAGCGGGGGATTAAATGGCGGAGGAGCGGGTAAGTTAGGTTGCTCGCCACGGCCAGGCCGCCTTCCCCCAGGAACACTGGTATCTTTTATAGCATCAAACATGACTTTTAAACGTTCAAAAGCAGATCGTGCGTATTGCTCGGCCTTTTCAAATTCACCAGGGCATTGCTCACAAGCAGCGGAAATTCTCGTCGCAAAATCCCCGGCAGTACTGGGCCCGCTCTTTCCATGTCGGTGGTAGTGCGGTGGTTTAGGTTTTGACCTAATCGGATGGAACGGATCATATCCCTTGTAAGCTCCCATCCTCTTGTTCACATCGATCATAACTGTGACCGCTTCGGCCACCGCTGCCGTCGCCGTGAGAAGCGCGCAGCATCGGTATTGCGCTGGAACGGCAGAGGCAATTGCATTATACATTGATTTCCATGCAGAATTATAGTTCGCATAATGTTCAACATGATAGTGAGGTGTTCCTGGGGTGGTTGATGGCCCTACCATTGACGTCGTATAGTCATCTATATCGAGAAATCCTGCCCCGCAGAATGCATTTACTGCACCTTGCCCCTTTCCCAGCGGAAATCGTTTGCTAATCACGCGGGGAAACCAATGATGATCATCAAGCCCTAGGTAATCCAACCTGTCCACCGGATCGTTTCCAACCATTCTATAAAGGTTCAGCCCCCCCTCCTCCCCGATGGGGTCGCGGTTTAGCCACTTTGGGCGACCCGGTGCGGGTTCGTAGCCGCGAGGCATTGTTTCCGGCACGCGGTCAAGGACTTGCAGCGGTTCGGGCCGGGCGTGGGGGTGGTCGTTGGCGGCAAAAACGCCGGACGCGGTTTTTTCGCTGCACGCGGCGCGGGCCATGGCGCGCGGCGGCACGCCGAGGACGGCGAACAGGGCGAAAAGGATGGCGGCTAAGCGGAGGCGCATGGCTGCTTCTTTTTAGCTGCTGGAGCGACTAATGGGAAGCGGCTTTTTGCTCGTCGGATGCTGCGGCTGCTTCGTTTGCGGTGGCGGGGAGCTGGCTGGCGGGGTGGCAGCGGTCGTGGACGAGCTGGAGCTGGAGGATGGTGACTTCGGTGTAGATGGCGGTGGTTTCGAGTTTTTCGTGGCCGAGTAATTGTTGGATGAACCGGATGTCGGCTCCGCCTTCCAACATGTGGGTGGCGCAGGTGTGGTGGAACAGGTGGCAACTGCCGGGGCGTTGAAGTCCGGCTTTTTTGAATGTGGCGGTGACCTGGAGGCTGAGGACGTCGGGGTTGAACGCGCTGCCGTAACTGGTGAGGAACAGGGCTTGCTCGGCGGGGTCAAGGAGGAGGCGGGGGCGGGTTTCGGCGAGGCAGCGGGCGGTCCAGTGGGCGGCGCGGTGGCCGATGGGGACGACACGGTCTTTGAGCCCTTTGCCTTTGCGGATGCGCAGGGTGCGGCGCTCAGGGCTGAGGTCGCTGACGCCGAGCCTGGCAAGTTCGGCGCGGCGGATGCCGGTGGCGTAAAACCCATCTGCGACAGTTGTGATCGGATTTTTTGCCATTCTCCAGTGTAGGACGAAGTGCGAAGTGAAATTTGTAGTGCCACGCGACGTGATTTATAAACTTATTTAAATTGCGTTTCCCAAAAACTTGTGTTGTCCTGCCTGGAGCCAGACGCACCACGTTTTTCCGAGTTAAAGGAACAGCCGCCAGGAAGTACCTCCAGATTGCCGAGAGCATTCGCGAGGGCACCAAGGTCAAGCAGCGAATCATTGCCACATTGGGTCGGCTTGACGAACTGCAGGCCAGCGGGCAGTTGGATCGGCTGTTACGAAGCGGACTGCGGTTTTCCGAGAAGCTGCGGGTACTCGATGCGCATGCGGCGGGGGAAACCAAGGAAGTATCGGTCAAGCGGATCGGGGCGGACCTGGTTTTTGGGCGGCTGTGGGCGAGGATGGGGTATGCGGAGATCATCAAGGGGCTGGCGGCCCAACGCCGGCATGATTTTGATCTGGAGCGGGCCGTGTACCTCACGGTGTTGCATCGGCTCTTCGCCTCTGGCAGTGATCGCGCGGCGGAGGTGTGGAAGGAGAACTACTCCATCCCCGGAACCGAGGACTTGGCGCTGCATCATCTCTACCGGACGATGGCGTGGCTGGGCGAAGAAATCGGCCCCGGCGCGCTCGGCTCGCCTCGGTGCATCAAGGATGAGGTCGAGGAGGCGGCTTTTGAGCGGGGGCGGGATTTGTTCAGCAAGGTGGGCTTGGTCTTTTTCGATACGACTTCGATTTATTTTGAAGGCCAGGGGGGAAGCACCCTGGGCCAGCGCGGCCACAGCAAGGATCACCGGCCGGATCTGCCCCAAATGGTGGTTGGCATCGCTTTGGACTTTGATGGGCGGCCTCTTTGCTGCGAGATGTGGCTAGGCAATACCGCCGATGCGAAGAGTCTCCTGCCGGTGGTCGAGCGGATGCGGGCAAAATTTCGAGTGCGCGAAATGTGCGTTGTCGCCGACCGTGGCATGATGAGCGAAGCCACGGTGGAAGCGCTGGCCGCCATGGATCCACCGGTGCATTACATCATGGGGGTACGCATGCGCCGAACCAAAGAGGTTGGCGAGATCGTTTTGAAAAACCGCTCGCCATGGAAGGAGGTGACCGGGGAGCGAGAAGGCTCCAAGGATCCCGCGCCTCTGAAGGTCAAGAAAGTCGAAGTCGAGGGTCGGGATTATGTAGTCTGCCTCAACGAGGAAGAACGTCGGAAGGATGCCCATGATCGGGCTGCGATCGTTCAATCCCTCCGGGAGCAGCTCAGCCGCTCTGACAAAGCCCTGGTAGACAACAAAGGTTATCGCCGCTTCCTCAAATCAGACCCCGCCCATCAATTTGCTCTCGATGAGGAGCAGGTCCTCCAAGATGCCCGTTACGACGGGCTCTTTGTCCTTCGTCACGATACGGGCTTGGACCCGGTGACCGTCGCTCATGCCTACAAGATGCTCTTGATGGAGTAGGACACCTTCCGCACGGCCAAAAGCATCCTGGAAACCCGGCCCGTCTTCCACAAGCGCGACGAAACTATCCGCGGCCATGTCTTTTGCTCGTTTCTCTCGCTTTGTCTGAGGCGCGAACTCCAGCTCGCCCTAGCAGCCTGTCGGACTTAGAACGAAAAGACCATCAATCTCAACAAGGAGGCACTAAAGCGCCTCCAGTCTCAACTCTACGAAGGTCGTTGTGAAGCGGATTTCCTACAGCCGATTCTGAAGGCCTTAAATCGCCAAGCCCGACAGGCTGCTAGAGAAAAAGAACCTGCAAACCGAGTGGAACGAAATCATCCGCGGCCTCGAAAACCTCCACGAAGTGGAACTCCAACTTCAGGACACGACTTTTCTCCTGCGCAGCAGCCTGCGGCCATGCCGGCCCCGCCATCCGCGCCGCCGGTGCGCCCTCCCGCCCACCATCCGCCAAGTGGACTGAACCGCGGTCGCGATCAAAGAAGGGCACTAATGTAGTGCCACAGCGCTCCAGCATGTTCACAAGTCGTTGATCTTGAATACTGCAATTCTTGCAACTGTCGAAGATGGGCCTAAATCTCCCATGGTGCTCGCCCGGACGCTTACGCGACTAAAGGGGGACGCATATCCGCTGATGAACAGGCGCCAAGGGAAACCCGCCGGATGCGCGGTCAGCCGGCCGCGCAGAACGCAAGCAGCGGATTGGCGATGATGAAAGGCAAATTCATGGCGTGGGCTGCGGGTTCGGGGCATTGCAAAGGGACGGGCAAAGTGTCACGGTAGGCGGATTCATTCTTCAACAAATCGCAATCCACTATCAGCAGAAATCTGCAAAATATTATCAGGGAAGTCTCCTGAGATCAATCTCACTGAGACGGTATCTATCGATATCATGTCCGGCCGAACTCTCGCAAGTTTAACATACTTATAACCATCTCGTTGCTCGCAAATAGCCGAAACAGGCTTCCATTCACTCGCAAAGTCACTTAATTGAGACGAAGTCATATCCCGAAGATTCGAATCGCCTGCGCTGCGACAAGAAACCCCGAAAGCCGAAACGAGAAGTAGAATTTGCAACTTCATTTTCGTTGGCTAGATGAACTTCCTCCCGATGCGCTTCCTCCACCAGAACCAGAATGAATTTTCTTTCCAACTTTAAGACAGCAATTAGAGAATACCCTTCTATTGTTTGTGCGACAATTATTCGTAAGCGGTGCAAACGTTTGATCTTCGAACGTTCTGTTACTTGTTCTTGTGGCAAGGCATTTCGCAATCTCAAGGCACGTCACTTGTGAGCATGGTTTTCCATCTATGTTTCCAGATGTATCAAGCTGCGTCTCCCATTCATCATAATGCGAGGAATCATCTGGACTGGGCCTTCCGGGTGTTGAATCCGAAACCCTGTTTTCATCAAGCCATTGACCACCACCTTCACCCGAAGGGTAATATCCTGTATTGCCATTAAATCCTCCATTGCTGGTCGTAGGAGAGGCGTGTATATACTCATGTGCTGTCAGATTGCTATAAGCACTTGGTAGATTTGAGTATCGTCTGATCGTAATTCCACATATTAATCCCAATCGATCCCATCTATTCACTGCGCTATTGCCGACCATCGCATACAGGTTCAGCCCGCCGCGTTCCCCGATAGGGTCTCTGGATGGCCACCTCCCATCGATCGGGTCATAGAACCGGTAACCGTAATAATTGAGTCCTGATTCGCGGTCGGTGAATTTGGTGCTGAAGTGGAACGGGAGGGCGTCGACCCATGGTTCCTCCGCGGCGAGGCCTGGGGGCGGGTTGGTGGCGTGGGTTTTGGGGCCGGTGGCGCGGACCTCGCGGCCGAAGGCGTCGTAGTCGAGGTTGGCGGTGATCTGGCCGGTGACGGTGGCGGCGGCGGCCCCGGGGCCGGTGGTTTTGATCTGGTAGTAATGTCTCACGTTCCCCATGTGGTCCATCAGGGGGATGTGGACTTCGGCGTTGCCGGTGACGGATTGGTAGGTGTACATGGCGACGGTTTGCGCGATACCCGTCTGCATCCACGCCAGCCCGCCGACCCCGCCGGCTTTTTGCCAGGAACTCCGTGCGTAGTGGCGGCTCCCGATGTCCGGGCGCCAGACGCACGACCATTTCCGGGCGAGCGGGGCGCCGCTGACAGGGCCAAGGTTTGAGATCATGACGACGTTCCAGCCGTCGTAAAGATACCCTTCAAGCGACGTCGTACCACCTTTGATTGTCTTCTTCTGCACGCGGCGGGAGAGGCCGTCATAAACGAATTCCAGCGTGATGGCGGGGAAGGTGGCGTTGGCGAGGTAGCCGCCGGCCGGCTGGGTCCAGGCGACGCTGACCATTTTCACCAGCCGGTTTTCGCCGTCCCAGGTGTACGTCCAGCGGCCGTCGCTGAGCAGGTTGCCGTCGAGGTCGTAGCGCGGCGGGGTGGCGGTGACGCTGGGCGGGACGAACTGGATGGGATCGTCGGTCAGGTCGACCGTGGGGCCGTTGTTGATGGTCTGGGTCACGGTCACTGGCTCGAAGATGTCGCCGGGCACTGGAGCGGGAGTATTGGCGACCTCCTTGCGAAAGTACAGTCCGGTGCCGTTCGGCTGGTAGCCGTTGGATGGCAGGGTGTCGCCACTGACTGTGATGGCCGCGCTGGTGCTGGTGCGTTTTCCGCTGACCTCGAACGCCTGAGGCCGGGTGATGGTGTCGTACTGGTTGAGGGAATTTGCGGCGTAGGTGGTGGTGCGCAGGCCGTTGCCGAGGGTGCTGCTGCCGCCTTCCTGGAGCTGGGTGCGGTTCCCGATGTCGTCGTAGGCGTAGACGCTCTGGCTGCCGGCGAGGACCTCGGTAGCGAACTTCCGGTGCGCTCCGGTTACCTGGCCTTTGGAGTCGTAGGCGTAATTCCACGTGGTATCGCTCTCGCCGCGGGTGGAGAGGCGGTTGGTGTCCCAGGCAAACGGAGTGTCCCTGATGGTGTAGGTGTACGGGGCTCCGCTGTAGTAGGCTGTATACGAGGCGAGATGACTCTGCGGTTGTCCGTGGGCATTGCGCAGGATGCGGTTGTAGGTGCTTTGGGGACTGTAATAGAGCCCGGTGAAGTTGACGGTGAGCGCGTCCTGGCTGGCAGTGCGCGTGATGAAGCCGGACATGCCGCCGGAAGCGATTGAGTTCAGCCGATCCGCCCCGGAGTAGGCGTAGGTCACGGCCGGGGAGACGGTGTCGTTGCCGGTGGTATTGACGGCGGGCCCGAGCTCGCTGCCCCAGGCCGACTCGAGGCGCATGAGGCGGCCGGAGGCATCGTAGCTGCGGCGGAGGTGGCGGCCGGCGGGCAGACCGTCCTCCGTGAGCGGACTACCGTCGAAGCGCCAGGACATGGAGGTCGTGCCGGTGGCATCGGTGCGGGTGCTGACGAGGCCGCTCGGTTCGTAAGTGAACGTCACTGATGGAGTGTGAAGGGGGTGGCCTGGTGCGTAGGATTGCACGGCGGTGGAACCGTAGTGGGTGGCGGTGAGTTTGCCGGCATTTGAGTAGAGCCAGGACGTGCGGAGGCGGTGGGTGCCATCGGAGCGGGACCAGTCCCGGGTGGCGAGGGAGCCGTCGGGGCGGTATCCATAAATGATCGACTGACTTTGCCCGGGATAGCTCTTGAAACGTGGAAGATTCACGGCCGCGTGAAAACCGTAGGACCAGGTGGTCAGCTCCACAGTGGCGGCGGATTCGGCTGTGGTGATCGCCGCATCGATATTTGCCGCATCCGGCAACGGCAGAGCGGGTGCGGTGCGATAGGTCCGGAGATTGTTCATACGTCCAACCCCATCGTATTTATAGAGGGTGGTGGGAGATCCGGAGCCGTAGGAGGCAAGGATCTGGCCGCGCGGGTTGTAATGGTAGTAGGTCACTCCCTTCTCGGGCGGAGTGGTCAGCGTGGTCCATGTGGTGGAGGATTTGATACGCCCCGCCCGATGATCGGTCGCGGAGGTGAAATGGGTGTATTTCTCGGTGAAGATGGAACTATTCGGGAGGAGCCGTGCGGTGATCAGGCCCGTGCCGGAATTGACTTCAAGTTTCGGCCAATGCGGGATGGTGTCCCAGGAGAAATCGGCCAGCGGTTCACGCCACGGGTTATAGGGCATGGCGACGTTGCTGGCGTCCGGACTGGTGAATGCAACGTCCAGGCCGTTGCGGTTGACGATCTTGCGGTACTGGAAGCCGGAGCGCAAAGTGCGGGTTTCCGTGGAGAGGACGTTGTTGATGAGACCGGTCAGGGGCGTTCTGGCGACGGCCCGGGTAATGACGTTGCCGCCGTCATTGAGGTAACCGAGGGGAATGGCCCCGGCGGTGTGGCCGGGCCAGGCCGCAACCGAGGACGAGACGGGGCGGGCGCTGAGCGGCGTCTTGCTGATGCGTGCGGCAGTGGTTTCCCATCCGCTTTCGGGTTTGGGCAGCCATTCGGTGGCCGTGCGCCAGCCGAAAGTGACGGTTTCCGTGGTCGTGTCTTCGGCGACGGGATCGAAGAAGCTCACACTCAACCAGGGAATGCCGGCATCGATCGCGTTCGAGGTCTGCGATTTTCGAAGGTCCATGGTGGCGGATGCCCAAAGGGTTTCCGGATTCGAGGCGTCTGGGGGCGTCGAGTCCATGGAAACGCCGGTCTCCACGGTCACTCCGTCGGCAGCCCAGGTATAACGTGCGACCTCCCAGACTGAACTGCCATTGGGCGAGGGCCGGCTGCGGGCGACCAGATTGCCATCTTCATCATAGAGATGGATCGAGGTGAAGTAGATGGCAGTCCCGCCGCTGTCGATGGAGACGGGGGTCTGCACACTGACGGTGCGACCGAAGCCATTGATGGTTGTCGCCTCGGCGATCTGCCCGTTGACGTAGCGGGTCGTGGTTTCCCGGTAGGCGGCGGGAGCAGAGTAGCTCCAGAGTTGCGGCGTCTCCGCGGTGCCGCTGATCGACTTGATGCGCCCGTCGTTGTGCCACGTCGTGGTGGTGAGAGCTGAGCCTGTGGGCACAGTGCCAGCGTAGACTGATTCGGTGCGAAGGAATCCGGATCCGGAGGAATAGGCCCATGACCGGGCTCGGTGGTCCGGCGTCTGTTGAGACACGAGGCGTCCGGCTCCGTCATAACGGCGGGTCGACACCCGGGCTGCCGCCCCGGCAGGCTGGACGCTCTCGGCTAGGGTGTACCCGGGAAGAGTCGTATTCTGAGGATTGAACGCGGAGTAGGTCCAATTGGTGACGATGGCGGGTTGCTGGGCGACAGCCGCTCCATAGACGGTGGCCGCCGGAGCCGTGGAGAGCGTCTGAGTGACAGGGCGATCAGCGGCATCGTATTCGGTCAGCGTGATGGCTCCACCCTCAGCCCGCTTTTCGGCACGCACCGCATTCGCGTGGGTGGGCTCGGGATAAGCCCAGGCCTCCACTTCAACACCGTTCACCTTGCGGGCGAGCGGCCGACGGGCTCCGGCCGATTCATAGACCCATTCGGTCATCTCAATCAAGACGTCGTTCGAGGCATTGTTGAGGTATTTTTTAGAAAGGAGGGGCCGGCCATCGACCTGATCACGCCAGGATTCCTCCACGGTGCTCTCGGTTGAATGGAAGTCCGCCTGACGGCGCGTGCTGATGAACCTGATCGTGCCATTGCCGACCGGCTGCTGGGTCGTGTACGAGGAATCGATGAAGTCGTTGCTTGAGGGGATTTGATTGAGGCGTCCGATCATCGATACCTGGAAGGTGCTGCCGTTACTGGAATTGAAGGACGTCCATCCGGCATCCGCCGAGTAGCGTTTTTCGGTCCCGTTCCACGACTCCAGGAAATCAGGGGCTGCGGCGGGTCGCACCTTTTTCTCCGCGATGGTGTTGCCGATGTTGCGCTGATAGCTGAGCAGTCGGCCGCTGACCGAGCTGCTGCCGACACTGGGGGCGGAGAGAGTGGTGGATTCCGCGGTGTGCACATACCCGTTTTGACCGGCGGCGATCAGGCTCAGTTCATAATACGGGTCGTTCGTTGTCTGGCTAACATTCGGCGGAGGCGCCGAGCCATATGGACGCACGGTGATGAAGTTGACGCCGGAATTCAAAGCTGAGAGCACCCAGGAGCCGTCGGGATAGGTGACTCGTTGCACTCGCGTGTGGTTCAGATCATTCGGGCTGTTCCAATAGGTGTAGGTGGTGGTCAGGTCGCCAGCACCTCCGTCCACCACAGCGGTGGATTGCGTCAGAATTTCCCCACCGCCGGTCCACGGCGCCACGCTGTACGTATCGACCGTTTTGCGGACGAGGACGCCTTCGATGACGCTGTTGAAGGTGACGGTGCGTTGCGATCCGCTGATGACGGAAATCCATTCGTTGCTTTCGATTCCGGAAATGACCTTGGTCTTCGCCGTCGTGGTGGACGTCTGGGGATGGCTCGTCCAGACCTGGGTGGCGTTGGATTCGCCGTCCGGGTAGGAGACGGTGAAGGTGTAGCTATGAGTGTAACCATTAGTGGGGGGTGCGGTCACCTGGCGTACGATCACGGTGGTTTTGATCGGGGCCGGCCACGGGGGGCCGCTGGACGAGTCGTGCTCGTAATACCGAATGGTGAGGACGTTTGCCGCTTGGGTGAGGGTGGTCGTGGTCGGCTGGACGATACCGGGACCTGTGATCGAAATCGTCCGGACGTCCCCACTTGTGGAGTCGGTCGCCACTGGCTTCTGGGAATCGAGAGGAGTGAATTGAATCCCCCGAATGGCGTAGCGACTCTTGTCCGAAGGATCGAAGAGAGCCGCCCCGTCAGGAAGGAGCGTCGCGGCCACACCGGAACGACCGCTGGCCGAATTGAAAGTCTCTCCGAGAGAGGCGGAATAATGCGCAGCGGGGGGAGTGAGACCTGAACCGGTTCCGCCAAGGCGGTCTGTGGGCGCCGGGGAGATGTTGTCGTTTCCTAAGACTTTGCCGGTCCTTGAGGTTCCTTTCTTGTCCAGATTGGATTCGACCGACGGGCTGCCGTGCCGCTGGGAGGGGCTGGAATTGGTTGACTGCGCTGGGGCTCCGGATGGTACGGGTGCCGGCGGGCAGGTTTGCTCTTTGATGCCGGTAAGGGCATGCCCTCCAAAGGGAAGCTCTTCTCCCGGCTGCGGGGCGAAGGTGTTGCCCGTGCCTCCATAGGAAACCGGATGGGTGCCGGGGGGAATCGAGGCCTGAATGCCTCCGAAGGAAACCTGCTGCACGCCACTGACGGTGTTCACGACATCCAACTGGAGCGGTCGGTTCAGCGGTCCGATCATCCGGCTGGCGGGCTCCGGCGGCACACCGCCCGGCGCGCCGCCACCGCAGCACTGCGCATGAGCGCTCTCTGAGGGAGAGAAGGAAGCTGCAAGAATGACTGGAAGAGCGCACAAAACAGAAGCGCGGATTGGAAATTTCATCGACAACGGATGCTTGGTAAAAGGGTTGGCCGGGACAGCGGAAGCAGATGCGGCATGTAGAGCCGCAACTCAGCGCAAGAGGAGAACGGGGCGAGTCATGCGATCCGACCTGCGGGCAGGAGGGCATGGACGGAGGCCGCGGGAAACGCTCAGGGGGAGGAAACGACGGCACGCCGCGCGGAAGCTCCGGCAAATCGGTTGAAAACCTCCGCGGTGTTCGATGCCACCGAACGCCGGATGTCCTTTGTGGTCGGGTCGCTTCGAAGCAGAAGTTCATCGAGGGCCGTGAGCCCGTCGGCATCAAGGTCCGAAACCGCGTCTGCCGGATCTTGCGCATTCAACCCGTGCGCGATTTCCCAAACGTCCGGCAATCCGTCCGCATCCGAATCGAGAGGCGCGTCCGCTTCGGGATCGGGCGGGACACCGCCGGGGCCACCTTCATCGGGAAAGGGTGCCGGAGGCGGTGAATCCAGATCGGCCAGGTCCGGCGGGTTCTCGACCGACACTCGCAGATTATCCAGAATCACCGGCCGCTGCGGATCCCCGAGAATGAAGAAATGGGACTGAGTTTGTTCCGGAGGATACTGAAAACTGAGGCCTGCTGCGGTGAGCACTCCATCCACCCACAAGTTCCATGTCTGATTGGATACATCCTCCCTGATCGTCAACCGGGTCCAGTCGATCGTGGCCTCGGTAAGGGGATCCAGCGCCGCGGCGACCCCGGTATTCAGCCACATGCCATCCCCCTCGCCATTTCCGTGAAAGACATGCCACTCCGCGAGCGAGGGGTCGTCGGTGGTGCGGAACAAGCCGATCCGTGCGCTGTCGATATCGAAGGTTTCATCGAGGACCAACGATTCGGCGGCAGGGAGGCGCACAAGAAAGTCGAAGAACAGGCCGGAGTCGGCAGAAGCCGGTCGGGTCAAGGTCAATCGGCCCTGGGAAAACGGTTCCGTCGGTTCAACGGACAGGGCTGCAGAGCCGTGCCATCCGAGGCCGGAATGGACTGTCGCCATGCCCTGATCCACCTGCCAGCCTCTCTGACCATCAACGCTCCCACCATGGAAATCAGGACCTTCGAAATCGAAAAGACCGGGAGATGGAAAGGGATCTTCCGACGGATTCTGAGCCTGAAGCGATGCGGCCGGAAGGCCGATGGCGAGAATGGTCAGACACCTCAGGCGGGTCGGAAAACGACGCCATCGGTCGGTAATCAGTGCGTGGCGCGTGCTGCCGGGGCGCTCGATTCGATCAACTATCCGACTGGAAGGCTTGCGGGGGGGGGGGCGACATAAGATCGAGCGGGGATTGTTGATTTCCGGTGCTGTTCATTAGAAAAGAGATAACCGGAATCGGAGGCAAGATAATATTACGTGCCGTGGGAATTTTTTGAGTTACGCAGATGACTGCCCCCCAAACCGTGCGGCACACGCCCATCCGTTGCGGGCCCGCTCGAAGAGGCGGAATTGGTGGCCCGGCGAGCAACCGGCTTGGAACAACGTTCGCACCGGCCATACCCCGCCGATCACCGTTGTGGGTTTTTGGACAGGTCCGGCTCCAGGCCGGTGGGTGGCGTCTCCGGCCGGGTGCCCAGCACGTGCAGGTCGAGCACGACGAGCACGCGGGCCAGCCATTCGCGGGAGCGGGCCTTGAGCGACGCCCGCAGCGGCACCGGCTCCGCCCGCACACCGACCGCCTCCAGGCCGATCCGGTCGGCAATGAACAGCGCCCGCGGCACATGCCAGGCATCCGAGACGATGGCGCAGGACTTCGCGTGAAAAGCCTCCTTGACCCGGACAACAGAGTCGAACGTCCGCACCCCCTCAATATCCTGGACAATGGCCGAGTCCGGCACCCCGCGGGCCATCAGCCCGGCGCGCATGTCCCGCGGTTCATTGTAGAAGCGGCCGGCGGTGGCCCCGGAAACGAGCAGTTTCTCCACCTTGCCGGCGGCGAAGAGCGCGGCTGCCGCGTCCAGGCGCCGCTGGAAATGCAGGTTCGGCGTGCCGTCGGGGCGCCGCGGGGAGGTTCCCAGCACCAGGGCGACGTGCCCCGGCCTCATCGTTTCGCTGGCGGGCGGATGCAGCCGGCCGCGCGCTCCCTCCAGCACCCAGGCATTGAGCGCGGCGATGACGGCCACGGGCGCGAGCCCCACCCCGGCCGCCCAGCGTCGCCAGCGCCGCCACCGGCGGCGCGTCCGGCCGTTCGGCTCCCCGCGCGACGGCGTAGCGGCCCCGGGGGACGGGGCCGCCGCGGCGGTGTCAGGCGGGTGCGGGGGCATGCCGCCTTCTCTACGTGGCTCGCGCCCCGATTTCATCCATGAATCTTGCCCGACCGGTTCAGCGCAGGGAGAAGCGTGCCCGGAGGTGGAGGTGCGGGGCGGCGGAAAGCGGCTGGGCGCTGCGCCACGTCGCCGTCGCCGACCGGCCGTCGCCAGTGCTGGTTTCGCTGACGAACACGGCATCGGCGGCCCAGTTGCCCAGGGATTGGGACGATTCGACGACCAGTGCCACGCTGTCGGCGGCGGCGACGCTGCGGCGGATGTCGATGGCGAAGAAGTCGACGCCGTTGATGCTGACGATCCGTCCCGTGGGCAGGGCGGCATCAGGGAGGTCCGGACGTGAACCGAGGGCGAATTCACCGAAATGATTCAGACCATCCCCGTCGGGGTCGGCTAGGGCGTCGGTGATGCCATGGGTGGTTTGCCAGTCCGCGAAGCTTGTGCTGTCGCTGCCGCCGGGGGTGCCGCCGGGACGCGCGCTGGCGCGCCAGCTTTGCGGCCGGGTGTGGTCCGGGTTGGTGGCCGGGGCCACCAGCACCAGAGAATGGCCGTCGTCCGCTGCGGCGGGCGGCCAGGGCAGGGCGGTGCCGTAGGTGAAATCGCGAATGACTCCCGTGCGGGCGCTGGCGAGGACGAGTTGTTCGCCGTCGTTCGCGAGGTTGCCGGTGAAGGTGCCGGCGATGGCGGTCTCCGGGTGGCGCTGGGCGAAGGCGTCGGCATTTTTCGCCACCACCACACGCGCGCCCGGCGCGAGCAGCGAGCTATCGGCAAAGGTGAACTGGATGCCAGCCGCAAAGCCGACGCCGGTCAGGTCGATCGTCTTCGGCCCAATGTTCTGGAGCTCGACGAACTCGTAGTCGTCGCGGTCGGACGACACGGCGATCTCGGCCGGTAACGAGGGTTCGGGCGGCCGGTAGTTCAATTCGGACACCACCAGGCTGTCGGCACCGGCGACCACACTGTCGATGCTGAAAAAGGCCTGGTTCAACGGGCTCCATTCGCCGGAACCGGTGTCGAACGAGCGGGCGCTGAGCAGGGTGGGCGCGCTGAAGAAAAGCGGGGCGCTCACATTGGTCCCGCCTGCGCTGACTTCGCCGCGCAGGAACATGTCCATGCGCACGTCGCTGCTGGTGCCGGAACCCTGATGGACTTCCACGGCGAGAGTGTTCAGGCCCGGCACGAAGGGGGTCACCTCGAGCGGAAAGTCCTTCCAGGCGGCCTCGCTGGCGACGGTGGTGCCGGTGTAATAGTCGTGGGCGGTGCCCGGCGGCAGGCCCGTGGTGCGCACCACTTCCGCGCCATTGACATAGACCGCGGCCTCATCGTCGTACTTGAGCCGCAGCATGAAGCGCAAGAAATCCTGCGGGTTCGGAATGGTGACGGTGGAGCGGAAATACGTCGTCGCGTGGAACGCGCCCGCCGGGCCGCTCGGCACCGTGGTGCCCGCCCCTTCGCCGTCCGAGCCGTAGCCGAGCGGTGACGGGCCATCCGGCCAGGACGCGTCGTCATAACCTGCCGCCCGCCACGCCGTGCCCTGGTCGCTGCCGTCGGCGAGGAATTTCCAGGCATGGCCGGTGTCGATGGAGGTCACCGGCGCGGGACCGCCGGCACCGAAGCTCGCGACCAGCGCGGACGGATGGGGGGCGCCGCCGAGGAGGCGCGGGTCGGTGCCGTCGAGGGTGTAATAAATCCTGTTGGCGTTGGTGGCCATGGTCACCGGGGTCGAGGGAACGACGGAACCGCCCTGGCGGCTGAAGGTGGGGGCGTCGGTGGCGGGATAGAGCCCCGCGCCCTTGAGCACGGCGAGCAGGCCGGGGGTGCGCACCGCGAGGTAGTTGGTGCGCACGGCGTTGTAGGCGTTTTCCCACTGGGCGAGGGTGCGCAGAGAGCCGTGCTGGTCCCCCCAGCGGGCGAGCTCGGGAATGAGGAAGCGGCGGTGGTCCCTGGTGATGGCTTCGTAGCGGTCGAGGCACGGTTGCGGGGTCAGCGGCCCGCCGTGGAACAAGGCGCGGTGGGCGCGGTCGCCGAAGCGGACCCGGTATTCCAGGCTGTGGCGCAGCCATTGTTGCGGAGCGCAGGCTCCGTTGAAGTCGCCGGTCTTGTCGTTGGTCGAGTTGAGCAGCAGCGTCCATTCGCTGTCCCACACGAACCAGTGCATGCCGGTGCTGGTGCGGCGGCCGGTCAACGGCGCCGGGTCGAGCAGGTCTCGCTCGCGGCCGTTATACCAGTTTCGCGACGGCCAGTCGGCGTTGCCGGTGTACCAGTTGACCAGCAGGTAATCGATGAAGTTGTCGACGTTGATGTGGTCGGCCCAGGCCGGGTTGTCGGTGCCGTCGGGGTTGAGTCCCTGGGCTTTCATGTAGGCGGCGGTGCGGGCGGCCTCGGTGCCGGTGGGGGAAATGTCGTCGACCAGGCCGAGCAGCGTATTCCACGGCACGGTGCTGCCCTCGTTGGTGGCGGTGCCGAAGTTGATGCCGTCCCACAGGTCCTTGTCGGCTCCGAAATAACTGGCACCGAACGCGGCGTCCGGCCGCTCCACGACGTTGAAGACGCCCCAGTAGACGCCGTTGATGTAGGCGTGGATGTAGCGGCCGCGCGGGGCCGGGATGCCGAGGTCGAGCGCCGTCTGGCGCGCGAACTGGTCGCGTGCATACTGGACGTCGGTGCGGTTGTCCCACTGGTAGCCGTCGTTCGACTCCATGCGCATGATGAGGGTGTCGAACTCCTCGGCGGCGTCTTCGCCGAAGAGCGGGTGGCGCAGTTTCGTCGGGCCGTACTTGCCCTTGAACAACACGCGGAAGGACTTTTTCAGAGTGAGTCCGAAGCTCCGGAACGCGCCGCCCTGGATGCGCAGGCCGCAGTTGAGCTGGAAGTCGCCGCGGCCCTCGGCCGCGCCGGGGTCGATCATCTCGAGCGAGATCGAGCGCTCCCAGGCGTCGCCGCTGCTGTTGGGATTCGCGTAGATGCCGCTGGGCCCGAAAAGGTCGGCCTGGTTGCAGACGATCGACCAGGTGGGGATCGCCTTGAGGTCGTCGCGGATGGTGGAGGCGTGGAGGGAGGTGACGCGCGGGTCCAGTCCGTAATCGGGCGCCTGGCTGCCCCAGCTCGCGGGCAGGCCCCAGGTCGACTGCGTGCTGGCCGCCGACTGGGTGACGACGTCATCCGGGAAAATGTAGGTGTGGGTGTCGACGTTGGTCGGTCGGTGGCCCGCCTTGTAGGCGATGGCGCGCACGGGCATGGTGCGGCTGATGGTGATGGGGCCGGTGTAGAGGGTGCCGGCTGATTCGCTGGGCCACGAGCCGTCGGTGGTGTAGCGGAGGCTCGCGCCTTGGGTGTTGGTGGTGACGGCCAGCGTCTGCGGGGTGGTGAAGAATCCGCGGTTCACGCTGAACTTTGTGTCCTCCACATACCCCTCGAAGCCGGCGGCGTTGGCCGCCGCCGGGGTGGGCTCGGCGAAATACCCCGGCTCCGGCGGGTCCGTCCTCATGCCAAAGGAAACCCCCGCCTGCTGCCTCGGGTACGGGGCGCCGCCGGGACCGAATTCCGAGACCACCGTCACTCCATCGGGTTTGACCAGGGCCAGGTACTCGCCGGCCGTCGCCAGGCTGAAGTTCGTGTGCCACTCGGAGCCGGTGCGGTTTTTGCCGGAGGCGAAAACTACCCGGTACGCGCCGGATGCGAGGGTCAGTGCGGGCAGGGTCCACTTCTGAAGGTTGGCGGGGTCGTCGGTCAGGAAATATCCCCCCAGATTGGCGGGGCTGCCGCCGGGGTTGTGGAGCTCGATCCAGTCGGACGAGTCGCCGTCGGCGTCCTCGAGCGCGGCGCCGTCGTTGTCGGCCATGAATTCGCTGATCGCAGGCACCCCGGGGACGACCACGCTCACCGTGGTCGCGCCGGTCACGGAGCCGTTGGCATTGGTCGCCCGCAGCGTGTACGTCCGGGTGGCCGCCGGGCTGACCGACCGGCTGCCGGCGGCCACCGGCGTGCCGTCAAGTTCGACCGACGTCGCCGCCGCCACCTCCCAGTTCAGCACGGCGGAGTCAGCCGGTCCGATGATCGGCGGAGTGGCGGTGAAGCGCCGGATGATCGGCTGGTTGGTCACGGCGACCGTGGTGGTCTGCCTTGCCGGCGTCAGCGGATGGGTCGCGTTGAGCGTGTAGGTCGTCGTGGTAGCCGGTCCGGGATCGATGCGCACGCTGCCGGTGCCGTTCACCGTCATCGGCATCACGTCGCCCACGCCGCTGATGGTGGCCGACGTCGTCCCGGGATCGAGCCCCCACGACAGCGTCAGCGGCTCGCCGGGAAAAATGAGGGGCGGGTCCGCCTCGAAGCGGCGAACCACCTGCACCGGCACCCCGAAGAGCTCGAGTTCGTTGATCTGCAGCAGCGCGTTGTCATTCGTCTCGACCCGGTAGCGGAAGCGCGACCACGGCGACGGCGTGGGAAAATCCACCCCGTTCCCGTTGAATTGCAGCACCTCGAACCGCTGAGAGAACGGTGATTGCCCGCTCGTCCATCCGTAGATGATCGTCCAGGTGGTCCCGTCGTTCGAACCCTCGATGAACCACCGTGTCGGATCCCGCTCGGCCGCGTCATTGCCGGCCGCCAGGGTGAAATGCGTCAGTACATACGGCCGGTCAAACTGCACGGCGATGCTCTGCGGCGGCCCGTCGCAGCACCACTTGTCGTCGCCCGCACCCACCTTGTTGTCGAAAATGTTGTATGCCCCTTCCGCCGACCACGTGTTCTCGCTCGTTGCGGAGATGGATACCCAGTTCCAGTTCGTCATCGCCCCATCCACCCCGTTGTCCTCTGGATCGGTCAAGTCGCCGCCGATGAGGGCGGTGGTGCCCGCGCCGCGCACGGTATAGGCGCTCGCCGGGCTGGAAGCCAGAAACAGACAGGCAAGGACAGCGAATAGATACGGATGTCGGGTCATGGCTCGGGGGATGAGCGCCCGGGGTGCATCCGCGGCCGCAATTCGTTGAGTGTGCCCATTTCGCCTCATCAACACAAGCCGGGGCTTTCACCCGTCCAGAGGTGGGACGGGACTTCCAGGCCCGTCAGCGGCGGGAGCGTGCGCGGAAGATCCCCGCCCGCGCCTTCGGCGGTGGGTCCGAACGTGAGGCCCGCTGGGGGAACGGTTTGAGGCGGCGGGACAGTTGTTGGGCCGCGGGACGTCCTCCCCGCCTGCGCGCCCGGAGGTCGCGCCCCACCTCGGCAGGCCCGATCACGAGACCGGAGCCGGGCGTGATGGGCTGTGGTATTTCCGGCGTGCCGGGGGCCTGCGATTTCATCCATGCAATTGCGCCGGGGTTCGCTAGGCTGCCGGTTTCCCCGGATTTCCGGGAGCCCCCGCATGAACAATATTTTCCGAGTTTTCACCTGGGTCCGCCGGTATCCGCTGCTGGCCGGGTCCACCCTGGCCTGCGCCATTGCCGCGGTGTTGTGCGGCCTGGTCTTCCCCAAGGCGGTGCAGCAGATTATGGACGTGGTCATTCCCGAGGGCCGGGGCGACCTGCTCGGCTTCTGGGTGTTGATGACCCTGGCCGCCTACTTTACCCGCGACCTGCTCAACGGCCTGCGCATCTTCCTCAACAACACCTTTGAGCAAAAGGTCATTTTTGACCTGCGCAGCGACCTCTACGCGCGCCTCCAGCGGCTGCCGTTGCCGTGGTTCGACGGGCGTCCGACCGGCGACATCATGACGACCGTGGCCGAGGACGTGACGGCGGTCGAGCGCGTGCTCATCGATGGCATCGAGCAGGGCCTGGTCGCGATCATCCAGGTCGTGGCCTTCAGCGTGCTCCTGTTTCAGCTCAATGCGATGCTCGGTTTCATCGCCCTGCTGCCGCTGCCGCTGCTGGCGGCCGGCGCGCTTTTTTACACGCTGACCGCCAAGGAGCGGTATCGCGGCGTGCGGCAGGCGACCAGCGCGATGAACTCGCTGCTGATGGACAACGTGGGGGGCATCCGCCAGATCAAGGCCTACACCCGCGAGGCCGCCGAGCACGCCCGCTTCAACGCGGCCAGCGGCCGCCTGCGCGCGACCACCCTCAAGGTCATGAAGGCCTGGTCCTTCTACAATCCGACGATGATGTTCATCGGCGCGACCGGCTCGGTGCTGGTCCTCTGGTTCGGCGGGCGGGAATTGCTGGCGGGGACCATGACCAAGGGCGAGTTGACGGCGTTTCTGGTCACGCTCGGGCTCGTCTACGAGCCGATCGGGCGCCTGCACAGCCTCAACCAGATCTTCCAGGCTGGCCGCGCGGCGGCTGAACGCGTCTTCGACATCCTCGATGCCGAGGAGGAGGAATCGCTTGATGACGAGGGCGGCCACCAGGTGCAGCAGCCGGTGCGCGGCCACGTCGTGTACCGGAGCGTCTCGTTCGCCTACAACGAGCGCATCGCCACCCTGTCCAAGGTGGCGCTGGAGGCGAAACCGGGCGAGACAATCGCGCTCGTCGGCCCCACCGGCGCGGGCAAATCGACGATCATCAACCTGCTCTGCCGGTTCTACGAACTGCCTAAAGAGGGCGGCGGCGAGATCCTCCTCGACGGCCATTCCATCCGCGACATCACCAAAAACAGCCTGCGCGGAGCCATCGGCTACGTCACCCAGGAAAGCTTCCTCTTCAACGGCACCATCCGCGACAACCTGCTCCTGGCGCACCCCAAGGCGACCACGTTCGAATTGTGGACCGCGCTCGAAGCTGCGAACGCCAAGGAGTTCGTCCAGCGGCTGCCCCAGCAGCTGGAGACCGAAGTCGGGGAGCGCGGCGTGCGGCTCAGCGTCGGCGAAAAACAACGCGTCAGCATCGCTCGCGCCCTGCTGAAAAACCCGCCGATCCTCCTGCTCGATGAAGCCACCGCGAGCGTCGACACCGAGACCGAGCGGCAAATCCAGCAGGCGCTCGACCGCCTCATGCAAGGGCGCACCAGCTTCGTCATCGCGCACCGCCTCAGCACCGTGCGCCACGCCAGCCGGATCTACGTGCTCGACCAGGGCCGGGTGGTCGAGCAGGGCACCCACGACGAGCTGCTGGCCCGCCCCGACGGCTTGTATGCGGAGCTGTGCCAGCACGCCTTTTTGGTCGAAAAACCCGCGCCCGACACCCCGGCCGCGGCCGCGGCGCTCCTGCCGCCGGCCGAGGCGGCCGCGCGCGAGGCGGCTGACGCGGCCGCCCAGGCCGCCCTCGAGGCGTCCGAACGCGAGCGCGCCGCGGTCGCG
>Ga0105051_10002803_pt1 | contig 21786 bp, 22 predicted proteins | sample FRY02_FD_78383 | JGI IMG/M metagenome (GOLD analysis project Ga0105051, IMG submission 78383) | Freshwater microbial communities from Lake Fryxell liftoff mats and glacier meltwater in Antarctica - FRY-02 (megahit assembly) | ecosystem: Environmental > Aquatic > Freshwater > Ice > Glacier... | reverse complement strand
TCGTTTTATCAAGCGGCTCCTATCGTTCGGCGTTCCACGGACGACACCGACGAGATTCGCTTTGCGTGGCCTGTTACCGGTGCGACGATCACGGGGCAAGTATCAAAAGGCGGTGCGGCCTTTGGTGCGGTTGCAGGTGCGATCACGTTCTTGCGGACGGAAGCCGGGAACCACATCTACCAGATTGCTTACAACGCAGCGGACAGGCAAGAAGGGTCAGTGCGTTACCTGTTTACGGATGGCACTTACACGCGAGCCGTGAATCTGGAAGTGTTCGGGGCGGTGTCGGGTGGTGGTGGCGGTGGTGATGATATATTAGACGCAGTTACTGAACTATCTGATAAATTTACTGGAATTGATAAACTCATTAAGTGGTTACGACAATGACAAGAACACTCAGAATTGAAGAACCAGAAGGCCTAACCCTTAAAGTATATCTCACCCCAGTAGATACAGGAGATGCTGGTAATGTAGATGGTTATGAATTAATCGAAACAGCAGATAGACAATATGAGATTGTTTTAACAGAAAGTGGACTCTACGGAAGATACAGAGTTCTTGTTGAATTTTATTCAGAGGTACTAACCTCTAGTATTGATAGTGGTTATGTTTCTCTTGATTCTGCTGATGGTATTTATATCATGCAGAATAAGTTACCTGAATTAGCAATAGCAACTACTGTATCTGATACAGAAGCCTTTTCTGCGTATGGGCCTAAAAGAGTAAAAACTAAAGAGATGGAAATAGAACAGTTTTCACCTTTAGAAATACAAAAAGCAAATGAAAGAGCATCGGCTACCTTGCCTACTTTCTGTAGTGGTCCTGCTTGCATAGGAAGATATAAGAATGAAAAGTGCCATTAAAAGTATAGTACGTAAAGTATCAAACTACTTATACGCTAGTCAATGGGGACAAGAGTTTAGCTACGACCTCCTACCCCCAGAGAAAATCAGGGCGATAGCAACGATCAATCCGTTGATTAGAACTGAATTAGTAAAGTTTTCTCGAAGTGAATATGATAGAAATCCTTACTATCAATCAGTTATCAATAAGCTCGCATCACACACAATAGGTCCATATCCTTCTATTATTGGATTATCTCCTGAAATAGAATGGAACGATACCTTAGAAGATAATTATCTTGATTGGATGCGAGATAATAAAATTGGTTGGGTTTATCGCCAAATAAGAAAAGAAGCAGCTTTGACAGGAATAGGCATTGCTATTCCCTTCAAAAATAAAAACACCTTAAACCCTGTATCTTTATCATACAAAGTTTACGGCTCTGACTGCTTAAAAACACCCTACGACGCTGTCCCTTCCGATAGGATATACAGTGGCATTGAATACGATGAGAACTGGGAACCTTACAAGTTTCACGTAATAGATAAAGACTACAATGAAACATACACCCCTTCCTCCAGGAAAGATACGAAGGAGTATACTGTAGATGAATTAATCTATTGGAGTCGTGGATACGAAAACGGTATGATAACAGCACTACCTGAGTGTTATGCCGCTTTCAGTTTTTATCCATTCATTCGTAGATTTTTACAAGCAGTAATTGAAGGCGAAGAGTTCAGAGCTAGTTTTCCAATGGCAATTGAGCTAGACGCTTCAGTCTACTCACCTAATGCAACACAAAGAGAAAACCCGCCTTATGGTGAGTTTGAGTATGAACCAAGAACTATTAAAACATTACCAGTAGGTGCCTCTCTTAGAGGATTACCTTCTGGTACAAGTAGTTCAGATAAAGATAAGTTAATCAAAACCTTTGCGGGTGTTTGTGCAACTACAGTAGAAATGCCTTTTAATATAGCTGTTAGTGATAGCAGTAACAGTAATATGGCTTCTGCTCAAGTAGACGTACAACCTTGGGCTAATAAGATCGAGATTGACAGATTTGATATGGAACCAGAAGTGTTCCGTAAATCAATGAAACGATGGTATTCAATAGCTATTCTTAAAGAAAACCTTTTTGCAAATAGATATAGAATACAACAAAGATACCCTTTTGGTTTTCCACATACAAATGTATTTGCGGATATTCATAGTCACCCTGATCCTGCTAAACGTGCTAATGCTAGGGCAATTGATCTTGCGAGTGGAGCAACAACACTCAACCATATCTACTCCCAAAACGGAAAGAATGCTAGACGGGAACTAAAACGTGATGCTGATCTGTTTAACGTAAAAGAAGATCAGTTCCTTGAAACTATCCTAGTATCAAGATCAAATCAAGTAATTAACATTTTAGAAGGAAGTGATGAAAATGACACTGTTCAAAGTACAAACTCAAGCAAAGATTAACTTATCGGAGAATAAAGATGATGGATTACCTAGAGTAAACATTCTTGGTTATTCTGGTGCAAGTGTTGATCTTAATGATTACGGTATCGAACACCCTGTAGTTTATAAACTATCTGGTATCGAATTAAGTAAAGAAAGCATTCCATACTTACTCAATCATAGTCCTTTCCATGTCCTAGGGCACACGGAAAAAATAATGAGTAATAACAAGCTACACGCACTAGCCGTACACTCCTATCCTTCCCAGGAAAGTAAAGACGTTGCTGGTGCTATAGCTAATGGAGTGCCTTACGAAGCAAGTATGGGATTGGAAATCAATGTTGATTCCGTCACAACCCATATGGAAGGGGCAATAGAGGTAAACGGCAGAACCTTTAATGCACCAATTCACGTAGTTCATGAAGCTACGTTAGTTGAACTTTCTGCCACTCTTTTTGGTCGTGACGGAGACACATCAGTCACTAAACTCTCTAAGGATACTTTGATGCGTATTAAAAACAACAAACCTGGTGAAAGTCCGGTTACTCCTGTTACTCCAGAACCTCCTGTAGTAATTGAAAATGCTGCTACTGTTGTTGTTCCTTCTGTTGTTCCTGTTTCGCCTATCGCTGTGAATAATCACAAAGAAACGCCTACGGAAGATCAAAAGTTTGAACGGTACATGAAACTAAAGAAGAACTTTGGTGAACATGAAGAACTCGTTATCGAAGCAGTTCAAAATAGCTGGGACGATGATCGAATCAAACGAGAAATCGAAATCAAGAAGATTGAGAATGGTTGGGGAGCGGTACCAGGCACCCACATCCCAGGGACGAAAGTCGAACACGAATTCCTAGCACACTTTGCTTTGAGTTGCGGTATTCGTCCTGAGTTCCTAGAAACCAAACTAGGTAAAGAAGTTACCGGAAATGCTTCCGAGAAGGCACGTCTAGGCTTGAAAGAAAGCCTGATGATGTGTGCTAATGCCAACGGTGGACGTTTCAGTGGACACAGTGATGAAGATGCACTTGTCAAACACATGAAGCGTATGCACGTAAGTAACGCATACAGTAGCGTAGATTATTCCAATCTGATGCACCAAGTTACTAAGTGGACTTTTGAAGACGCTTGGTTGCTTGACCCTCCTTTTGCTCCAAGCATTTGTATGCCTGTTAGTAATAAGGATTTCCGTCCTACGGGCCATATCAAGCCTAAGGGTGGTTCGATGTGGAACGGTCTTAATAAGGAGCAAAAGATCGAGCACGCTTCGTTTGGTAAGGAAGACAAGTATATTACCTCGCTAGCAACCATTGCTCAAATGATGATTCTCAAGCGAGAAGACATCATTAATGATGACATTGGTTGGATTGAGCAAAGTCTCCTTCTAATGAAGGAAGGTGCATGGATGTACCCAGATTACCAATTGGTCAATCTGATGTACAACGTAGAAGCTGCTGATGTTCTAGATCCAGGTGAAGGCGTTTACGATCTGCCTTTCAGTGCAGTCAACCTAGAAACCTTGCACAACTTCGTTAAGCGTCGAACTGTTACGAAAGGCGATAAGGCTGTTAATGCACGTCGTCAAACTAAGTTCAAGCTGATCTATTCCAGTGACTTGGAAAAGCAAGTATGGGAAGTTCTTAATCAAAGCAACTTTGTTCAAGGACCTTCAGGTATTTATGTGGGTGAACGTAATTACTGGTTGGATAAGTTTGAACCAGTTATGTTTGATCAATTTGATAACGTCACCTATAACTCAGGTGCTGTTTCTGGAGCTTGGGGTTTGCTTCCTTCTGCTCCTATGTTCTCTCCTTTTGCTATCACTTACCTTCGTGGTAAGAAAATGCCAACCATTGAAGTTGTTGATCTTCCTGCTGATGAACTCGGCTGGGGCATCCGTGGTTACTTCGATGTAAACATTGATTATCGTACCGTAGAAAACAATAAGCTACAAGCAACCGCTTTTAGCTTCCCAACTGACGCAAGCTAAAACCAGGAACAATTACTATGAGTATTACAAATCCATCCCGTGATAAACACGGACAGTATCCAGAAAGTCCAGTCATCGGTGAATACCGAACTGACAATGAAAGAACACCACGCTTCAATCCAGAAGCTAGCGGTGTTATGTTTCTTGCAGGTGAACCTATCCTGTTGACTCTAGCAGGTGCTCGGTACGCCTTCATGCACCAAGGAACCATCCGTCCAGGAGAAACAGGTTATGCTTTGCGTAAGTTCTCCGCAGACTTTCCTTGTATCCTAAGTGCTAACGTCCTTGAAGGTACAGCAATTTACTGGGATATCGATGAAAACGCCGCAGGTTTTCCTGTAGGTGCCGCTAAACTTGCAGGAGATGTAACCAACGGTTACATCCTAGGTTACGCCACGCATCACTATATGAAGAATCCTCTACCAGAGATTAGCGGTGGTAAGGTAATTTGTGGAACAACGGCATCAACGACAATCTACTTGACGTCGATTCCTATCGCTTCCACAGTTAAAGGTACTGTACCAGTAGCATGAACATTCAATCATGGGGGCTTGCTTGGTTTCAAACTCAACGTGAACAATATGTTTCCGAAAATGTTACTATTGTCCACATCGGGGGAACACTCTCTGTCATAGCTTCTGTGATTGAACCAGACACGGAGCTTAGTCGCGATGGTGTACGAATACGGTCAGATAAAACTCTCTTTATTATTAAGACGAGCCTTCTGACTGATATTAGAATACAACTTGGCACTAAGCTCCTTCGTGGCGGGGATACTTACGAAGTAGTAAGAGACAAAGGAAAGCCTCACTACTTTAATGATCCAAATAAACTCGACACAGTTATTCCAGCAAGACTATTATGCTCCTAACAGAAGTAGCAGAAGCAGTAACCACATCACTCAACCTTTCCCCAGGAAGTTGGAGCGGTGATGCTACATTACGTGCTAAAGAATCATTAGATTGGGTTAGTTGTCTAAGAAAGACAGAGTTACAAGTATTAGTCGTTCCTGATACTTGTGCCTATAACCTAGAAACTATTAGTTCTAGACGTCGTGTTATTACAACAGAGTGCGTAAAGACTCTTGTAATTATGGTTGCGAAAGGTTTTGTTGGATTATCAACAGAAAACGATGTAGCTCCTTGGACAGAAGTTAAAGAGTTACTCAATATCAGAGAACGCATTTCTCAATACTTATTAGCTACTCCTTTAGAACCATTGAAGATAGTAGGTATTGAAGAAGTTGCAGTTGATGAACTAGAAATAGATCATAGAAACTTCATGGCAATGACCCAAATTAGTTATCAGGTGATACAATGCGGTTCGGGACCAGGGTTACTATCTTTATAGATAGGTTCAAAAGAAGTGTAAGAAGGGGAACAAGAACAGGGCTGAACAGGACAGCAGCCTTAATCAGGAAAGAAGCAAGAGAAAGTTTACGGATACGTAAGAAAGCTTCTGCTCCTGGTACACCTCCTTCTGCACACACTAGGGCTGGTTTAAGAGAAATAAATTACTTTGTTGAAAATGATTTAAGAGCCTATATTGGTCCTAGAAAATTCAAACGAAGTTCATTTACAAATAGACCTGTCCCAAACATACATGAAAAAGGTGGAACAGTTTTAGATCAAGTTAGACGTAAGTCTGTGATCAAACAGTTTCCAGAAAGATCATTTATGTGGCACGCTGTTAAGAAGTTAAAAGCTAAGGGCAAGCTTAATTCACAATTCAGGTATACCGTAAGGGGTTAATATGTCAACTGCAACGCCGCTAATGTGCGATCTACGTGGTATGGAAGCTGGTCTGTACTACAACACCGGAGACGACACCTCCGAAGTTTGGGTAGAACACGTAGGTGTCATTGGTGATCTAACTGTTACTGAAACAGAAGATGAAAATGAACTTACCACCCGTAACCGTAACCGCAAGGTTAAGGAATACACGGAAGGTGAAGTCGAAGTTATGATTGGAGGTACTCAAGTTGTTGATAGCGAATATCAAGGATGGCAGGTACTGTACTCAATGCGTAAAGGTGGAGAACCTTACGATATGATGTTTCTTACCCAAGCTATCAGCGAAGTAGGTGCTGTTGGTTGGCGTGGTAAGATGCGTAACTTCGATCGCACGTTTAACGCTCCCGCTACTGGTACACAAACGCAGAACTTCTCGTTGAAGCCTGCTGCTTGTACTGATGTGTCTGTCCGTGAAGTCAAGATTGCATCAGCCGATACCGTTTCTGACTTCGATCCCACAATCGTAGAGGCTCTAGACGCATCATGAACAAGTTAGCTTTTTATCTCCGTAGAACAGCAGCTAAAGATGTAAATGTAAAATTTGATCAAGTTGTTGAACTAATTGGAGAAAGTAAAGCAACGGAACTTGCAAACTTTGTAGTAAAAAAACAAGAGATACGAACAGGCCACGCAGGTCGTCGTAGTGCTATTCCTGCTGCCAAGCGTATTAGTAATGAAGGTCTCTCAGGTTTTAACAGAGTTAAGCTACTAGAAGCAATTCTAGAAGCTAAAGGTGAAAACTTTCAACTATTAGATGCTAGAGGGTTTGCCCCTGAACCACTCCCTCACGAAGCACCTAATCCAAACATTCTTCCCAATGACAAACAAAGGAAAGATTTAACGGATAAGTTGATAGCAAGAGGACACGAAGTAGTATAACCCCCCCCCCCAGGGAAGCAGGTCATTTTGGCCTGCTTCCCTCTTTTTAGAACAACCCATGATTAAAAAGACATTTAAGTACGGTAGCCGTACAGTTCCCATGTTTATGGGATATCGCCTAGCTAACACCACAATGGAGGATCTTGGTGTAGATGTACTAGGAGCTATGGACGGAACCAGTACAACAGTTCAAACTATTATGCTTAATGACAAAGTAATGCTACGTGTATGCTACTACTATGTCAATGAAGATTCTGCAATAGATTGGTTAGACTTCCTAGACGAACTAGATGTAACAGTAGGCGGTCTCCAACAATTCAAGGATGGGTTCTGGGACATGGTGCTGGGGTTTTTACCCCCACAAGCAACACCCGCCTTGAAAGCAATGCGTCGTCACGTGGAGAAGCAACTAAAGGACCCGGACATAAAGACGTTGTCGGATTCGTCCTTAGAATCATCGGTAGACTCGGAATAGACCCTTCTGATTATACAATAGGTGATCTACTTTCTATCAATGAAAGTTATGAAATAGAAAAAGCTATTGATAGAGCATGTGCGGCACAATCGCCTGAGATGCTTCCTGAGATGGCTCCTAGTATAGAAGAAAAGGCTGCTATAAAGAAGTCTATTGAGACTCGAATCAACGCTAAGTTTGCAGGACAATAATGGCTACAAGATCAGATATTCTAGCAGGACGCGCAGTTGTTGTCGTCGATATTCAAGACGCAACAGATAAGGGCCTTCGTGTCTTACGTTCTAAACTAAGAGTATTCTCCAATTCCATTAGTGAAATTGGAGGGGATTTATTTCGTGGTGGGTTAGCTGGAACAGCAGCTTCTATATTTCCCGTCAAGGAATTTATTAGTTTTCAAGATCAACTATTATTCCTGCAAACTAAGTTACAAGTAACTGATCAGGCAATGAAGCCTCTTGAGTCACGTATACGCCAACTTGGTATGTCAACGTCCTTTAGTTCACAAGAAGTAGCTAAAGCAGCAACAGCATATGCACAGGCAGGGTTCTCACTCCAGGAAACAAGTGCGGCATTACAAGCTGCGTTAGACTTAGCTCGTGGTGGTCAAGTTGATCTGGCAACAGCTACTACCATTCTATCTAACTCCCTTCGTACTTTCAGTGCTGACGCTAGTGAAGCCGATGCTTACGCTAGTAAGTTTATTGCAGCAGCACGTCTAGGTACACTTGACTTAGTTGACTTAGGTCAATCTCTAACCTATTCCTCCGGCACCTTTGCCACCTTAGGTGTAAATATAGATGAAGTTTTAGGTCTTATCACTAACTTATCAACAGCGGGTATTAAAGCCTCCTTAGCTGGTACTTCTCTTCGAACAGCTTTCGGTAATTTGACAGGTAGTGCTGAAAAACTAAAAGAAACTTTAGACATTACCTTAACAGAAGAAGATTTCACAACCCCTGTTAAAGGTCTACGTAAGTTAGAAGAAGCTCTACTAAAATTGCCTCTTCTAGATCGTGTCAAAGCTGTTCAAAGTCTTGTCAATATTCGAGGCGGTAGTGCCGTCTTTGGTCAAATACTTTCAGGTACCGATCGTCTTGCTGACACTACTAAGAAAATAGCAGAATCTACAGATGAAGCACGAAGCTCAGCAGCAAAATTAGATAGTCGTTTAGGTGGTGTATTTCGTCGTGCTATCAGTGCTTTTCAAGAATTCAATCTAGCTATAGGTTCTACCTCTGAAGGTCCATTAACGTCTTTTGGAGAAGGTATTGCTGCGTTCTTCAATGACATGAGTCAATTATCTTCTAAGAACTCTAGGTTTGTGCAAGGTTTATTGTTAATAGGCCCTGTTAGTTTAGTTGCAGGAGCTGGACTACTATTTATAACAACTGTCATGAGTAAGATGGTTATGCTTATAGGGCCTCTGATTTCACTTAACGCTGTACTATTCAAAACAGCAGCAGCCATAGTAGGTCTTCAGGTAAAGACAGTAAGTTCTGCTTACTTTGAAGTACAAAAAGCTATCATAGCAGCAACAGCCGCTTTAGGTCAAGGTGGTTTTTGGAATACACAAATACAATTAGGAAATGTATTTGCTGCTACTCTAGCACGTATAAATGTAAACTTTGAGATTTTTACAAGACTATTTAATTCTTTTCAAGGTAGTCCTTTTCCAGTACCACCAGATAATTGGCAGTTTCCTTTTAGAGACGGGAGCATGGGAATGCCTGGAATGGCAGGACCAGCTCTAGGTTTTGATCCCCGCGTATGGTCGCCTGTTGGTGGCAGAGATTTACCTAACGCAAACACTAGAGAAACTTCTGTTGATTTTGCTAGATTAACTAGAGAATTTGTATTTAACTTTCAAAGGGCCTTAAATGCTCCAATTAGACAATCATTAAACTATTTTGGTAGAGGCATTTCAACTGAAGTATTCAGAGGTTTTAGAATTGTTACTCAACAACAACAATTATTAACAGATCAAAGAAGAGATCTAGCCGCTTATACCCGATTTGTAAATGCAAGACCTCAAGGACAAAGACTACTAGGAGGTCCTCCTACACCATCAACACAACCGCAAAGACTACTAGGAGGTCCTCGTAGTAACCAACTTGGTCCTATCGTTCAAGGACGTGTTGTTGGAAGAAATGCGGAAGCCTTGTCCAAGTGGGGACGAGCTGGACTAATGGTAAGAAACATTGCTATTCGTTTAGTTTCCAGTCTAGGTTCCCTTGCAAGAGCATTTACACTTTTTTCTGGTGTTGCTTTTGTTAGAACATTGCAAACACTACCAGTCCTATTTTTAAGCATAGGTCGCGGAGTAAGAAATGTTCTAACATACCTTACCAGTTTTAACTACCTAAGAGGTTTTATTACTTTTAGCACTTCAGTATGGTCTGCTGTAAAGGGTATGTTCCGTTTAGCCAATACTGTTCGTCGTTTTGTCTTTAGCTTCAGTGGGTTTTTAACAATAGTAGAACTCCTATTCCTATTCGGTGATAAGATACCGGGAATTAGTAATCTACTAGAAAAGCTAGGCAACGCCTTTTCCAGACTATTTGGCAGCATTGGAACAACACTTAGCAACACACTACCATCACTCCAGAAAATGGGTGATGCGTTAAAGAATATCTTTACAGGTAATGCAGAAGGTGGCTTAGCTGAATTACAAATAGGTTTTGGTGAATTAACCAATACATTATCAACAGGTTTAAGTAATGCTTGGCAACAATTCAAAGCTGATCTAGAACCAATTACTAGCGTAGTTAAACAAATAGGTTTATCTTTAGCTGCTGGTTTTCAATTAGCTATTGACTTAATATCAGCAACCTTTGGTAATGTATCTAGTGGTTTTAAGATCATCATAGGCTCAGAAGGTAGTTTCTTAGAAACATTGCAACAAGCATTCTCGGCAGAAAATATACAAGGATTCTTCGCTACCATAGGTGGGGCCTTTGTTGCAATGTTTAAGGTACTTAATGTTGTACTATCTTCAATCATGGAAGTTATCAACCTATCAAAGAACGGTATCATAGAACTTCTCAAAGCAGTATCCCTTCTCCCAGGAGGCGGAGGGGCTAACGCAGTCTTAGACGAAGCAGATCCTAGAAGAAAAGCGGCAAGAAACAAAATCATAGGTTTACAAAACAACAAAGATTTGGATCAAGAATTTGTACGAACAAATCCAGGTAACGCTGCTGGAGTAGCAGAAGCTCGTGCTAGACTACTTGCTGCTCCTGCTCTAATAAAAGAAGCACAAGCTGAGTTTGACAATCTAGGTCCTATCATAGGAACCTTTGCTTTTAATCTTGAAGAATCTAGTATTAAAATAGATGAAGCCTTAACACGCTTTATTGATTCTCTAGGTAGGGCAGTACCTATCATAGAAGCTCTCCCTGTTATAGGAACAACACCAGAAACAAACACACTAGACGCCTACATCGCTGCACTACCAAAGACGGACCAATCCGATAAGAGAGGTATTCTGGAAGAACGTCTTAGAGCTTGGGAAGAAGAACTTAATAATACTACTGTAGACCAGCCAGGGTACATAGAAGATGTTCAGGGAATAATAGACGATATTAAAGGAGACTTATCTGCCCTAAATGGTGATACCTCTGAATTTGAGGTTGGTAAATCTATTGACCAACAAATGAAAGATCAAATTCAAGAAGACTTTAACCCCATGGATTGGTTTAAGGCAGATTTAGATAAAGCTTTTGCTGACGTTATGAAACCACCAGAAGCAGAAATAAAGCAAGCAGAAGCATTAGCTGGTATTGTATCAAGAGCTTTAGTTGGTAACTTTAATTCAACGACAGGTAATAAACTACAAGGTATGCCTCGTGCTGAAAAGTTAGCAGAAAGAACAGCATTAGCAACAGAAGAAATAGCTAAAAACTCAGACCCTGCAAAACAAACTGTAGCAGCTTTCCAATGACAACTGAATACACTAGAGACCAAAAGTCTATTAGAGCGGCTATGTTGTTATCGTTATGGTTAAAGACACATAGAAGAACAGTGTCTGTTACCTACGATGATCATCAAGTATTACTATACAAACTAGAACCTATTCGTGTAGTAATTGAAAAGATAGAAGAAAATAAAGAACCTAAATATCTCTTTGTTATTCACAATAAAGAGAAAGCCACCAAATTCTTAGAAAGTGAATACGGGTTACATAATGCCTGTTCCTTACGTTGAAATACTAACTGAAAGTAGAGAGTTTTCATTAGACTTAACCAGCAGTCAACAAACAATCTCTATTCAATTTAAGTTACCAGTTAACGAATCAGATCCAGACTTATTAAAAGAACCTGTTTTTAACGATCCAGTATTCCTTGGTGAAACCGATGATATACTAGCTTTAGAAACAGCATATAATCTATTTCCCGTAGGAAGGTACGCACCTAATTATAACGGAGATGGTAACTATCATGTTCTTAGTGATCTATCTGTTAAACAAATCAACAACTCAGATTGGTGGTCTGCTGTTGGTACCTATAAATTCAATAATAATACGGGACAGGGAGGTGGACAAGCAGCACCCGGAGATTTAACTTTACCTTACGTAAAGATAGGTTTTGCTGGTGGTGGAGATACTGTACACATAACACAAAGTCTAGAAATAACTTCTCGTGTTTCTAGAGAAACAGATCCCAGACCCTTACCTTGCAATGTAGATAACGCTATTGGTGTTACGGAAGATAGTATAGAAGGTGCTGATGTTTACGCGGGTGGTCTCATATTAAACATCACAGCATATTATTTTCCAAATTCAATAACAAAAGAGTTTTTACAAATATGTGCAAACCTATTCTCTCCTAGAAACTGTACAAACTCCGAACCTTTTTTGGATTTTGCTACTGGTGAAGTTCTTCTTTTAAGAATGACAGGAGATTACACACTCAACGATATTATTCCAATAACATTTGAAGTATCTGTTATGAATAATATTGTTGATCAACCAGACCCCCCCTTTAGTAACTTAAACGCTAAAGGTCACCAACTTCTTGATTATCGTTATGTTAAAGAACTAGATGCTTGTGGACAATTCCTACAAACACTTCCTACGTATAGATTTATCCACACTGTTTATCGTGAAGTAGACTTTGATGATCTAGGCTTTCCTACCGAACTTGAAACACCAACAACAACAACACCAGGCCCCGGACCACCACCATGACCAAACCAGTATCACCAGGTCAGCCGCTGCTACCAGCTTTAACAGCCCAGTGGTACAACAACACATTACGTAAACCACAATCCCAAATCACCTCCAGGAATATTGGTGAGAAGCACCATAACGAGCATAGAGCAACATACCAACCCAGTGATACTTGTCCCGTAGCTAAAAGATTTACAGCTGTTGCCGTAACTAATAAGGTAGACACTCACGGCAACAGCGTAGAGCGTAGTCATTATGTAAATAAAGAAGATCTGGATGAGTATAATTGGGTTGTTACTCAAGCAGATATGCGTGAAGGTTTCCTTACACAATTATGCGTATACTCAGGCATAACATACGCTAAAGTACAAATACTAAACACATCACATAAATTTGTAACTCTTGACAGGAATACTTGGAAATTAGTATCTGCAACTAGAGGAAAAGGTCTTATACTAAGCAAAGGCTCAGAATTCAGCCTTATTAGTCTTGAAACAATAAGCCCTGTTACAATAACAACCAGACCACCAGACCTACCTAATGGTGGCTGTCTTGGTACCTGTAAATTTACCTACACTATAGTAGGTGACGATGAATCATGGGTAGAAACAGAAAACAATTGTGCTCCAACCACAACTAGCACAACTACTACTACTACAACAACTTCAACCACAACAGAGGGATCAAGCTCAACCACCTCAACAACGACAACTTGTGAAGAATGTTTATGCTTACCTAGTGGTACAAGTACAACAACATCAGCAGAATGTATTTGTACAGCACCTACTTTTTGTGACGTAGCTAACGGTGATTGTACTTACACCTTTTGTTCTACAGCTATAACAGAAATAAATTGTAACACTACAACAGAAGAACCAACTACAACGACCGATTGTGATTGTAGTAGCATTACAACACAACCACCACCCCCTATTGGCGGATGCCCTCCTGGATGCTTCTTAGTTACTCCTGCTGACGCAGACCCTTGTGTTAGCGTTTCTAGTTTTTGTGACTGTCCTCAGCCATCACCTAACATTCCCTGCAATGAAACCTGCACTGGATTTTACAAATTTGTTTGCTTAAGTAGCGGAAAATGGCAATACGCAGGAGGCAACTGTCTCATGTTAAGGAGTCCTTCCGCATGCGTCCCTTCCCTCGACGCCTGTACTGTAATCCTACCATCAGGAGATTGTGGTGTATGTGGTGGGGAACTTGAAATTGGTTGTCAAACAATAAGTAGACCAACAACAACAACCAGCGAACAACCAACAACAACAACAGTACCTGGACCTTGCAGCACATCCTGTCGAAAATGTTACGACAACTGCCCACCAACCAGCACAACTACAACAACACCTCTTTGCGGTCCTTCTTGCATACGTAAATGGGACTCAGCAACAAGTATATGGAATATTGAAGATAATAGTGAATGTGACCCCTCTGGCTGCGAATGTCATTCCTATGGAATAGATGGTGTAGAAGATTGTCATATAGTAAAGGTACGCTGTAGCCCAACAACAACTTCAACATCTTCAACATCTTCAACATCTTCAACATCAACTACAAGCACAACAACAACAACAACAACAACAACAACAACAACAAGCACAACTTCAACAACCACTACAGGTATCAATTGCATCGTTCAATCACCAAACAATTGCTTTGGAGTTAACCTACATATATGTCAATTCTCCAATATACCACTCGGTGCAGGTGAAACACTATGTGCAACCTTTGCGTCCAATGAAGAATGTAACAACGGCTGCGTAGCAACTACTACTACCACCACTTCAACAACTACAACTTCTACAACAACAACAACAACAACTACAACAACAACTACCACTACAACCACTACAACCACTTCTACCACTTCTACAACTTCTACAACTTCTACAACTTCTACAACTTCTACAACAACAACAGCAACAGGAGCCTGTTGTGACCTATCCAATGTTTGTTATGTAGCATCAAATGCGACCTGCTCAGGTGAAGGCCATACATACTTAGGAGATGACGTAACCTGCGGCTTAGAATCCTGCGAAGAAACGACACTCGAACCTTAAACCCCCCTTTGAGAAGATAATGAAACCCCCACGAATCACTATCGGAATGGCAACTTACAATGATTTTGAAGGTGTTTGGGCAACAGTCCAAAGCATTTTCCTTCACAATGATTGGGATTCGCCTGACGACGTAGAATTAGTTATTGTAGATACATCACCAAGAGGAGAAGAGCATCAAAGATTAGTTACTGATTTCCTAGCTAAAGGTGGAAACCTTATTAAAGGTTGTAGAACACCTAACATTAAGTTAGTACAAGGACCTCCTGGTACTACAGAAGCTAGAGACATGGTTTTCCGTCTATCTACAGCACCTTATACTGTAGTTATGGATTGTCATGTAATGCTTCATAGTAATAGTCTATTAAGATTATTAAATTGGTTTGAAGCTAACCCAAACACACCAGACCTTATTCACGGACCATTACTGTACGATAACCTTCACGGTATTGCTACAGAATTTGATGATCAATTTCGTGGAGGTATGTGGGGTACTTGGGGTAATCAATGGATAGTAAACGATATACCTTTCCTTTGTATTAATCAAGAAATATCTGATACTCCTAGTGATAGAGAAGATATTGGTACAGTTCTTACCGTCGATCCATTTTCCCTGGAAGTGGTAGATGTTGGTCTTCCTCTTATTGATTGGGCTGGGCATGAAAAGGTACTATTAAACTATGGATGTATTGAATTAGGTAGATGTGACTCAGACATTCCATTCGAAATACCCGCATGTGGTATGGGGTTCTTCGCCGCTTGCACTAAAGAATGGTTAGGCTTTGCTAAGAATTGTTCAGGTTTTGGTGGTGAAGAACTAAACATCCACACCAAATACCGTCAAGCAAACCGCAAAGTATTATGTCTTCCCTTCCTTAAATGGAATCATAGATGGGGACGAGCTGGTGGTAACCCATACCCAGCACCTTTAGCTGCAAAGGTTAGAAACTATGTTCTATGGTGTAACGAACTAGGCAACCCCGTTCTACGTGGAAAACATCTACTAGACAGAATCCACACCCACTTTGCCCACTCCTTCACCCAGGAAAAGTGGGATAAGCTAATAGCTGATCCAGTTAATTATCCAATTAACTTCGATAGACCTAAACGGGTAGGTAATGATCAACATCCTGTTGACTTTATGTTCCTACAATATGGAATGACAAGTCCCGACCTTAAGGAATATGCAGAAATCGTTAGAAGCTATGCTTCTAAGGTAAACTCAATTAGAGCTTTTGTTAAAAGAGCAGCATGGGAACCTGTCCTAGCTGATGGTTTTCCAACAACGCTTGAAATCTTTCAAGCAGAATCTTCTCTTATTACTAAGCAAACTCATGAAGCTGTAAGTCAAAACTCTGTTAAAGATCACAGAAAGATAGTCAACTACTCTACGCATCACGTAGATGTTGATCCTCTACTTGTAGAACCAGCAGATTTTGATTTACTCGTTATTGATAAAGAAAACTCTGCTGAATATATTTCTGCTGTACTCAAACGACACGCAGAAGCTACCAAGGTTGCGATCTTTATTAGAGGATCACACCAATTTGGTGAAGTAAAAGAAAACGGTGACGGTCCTGGTATTTGGTATGCCTTCAAAGACTTCCTCGCAGCTAACCCTAATTGGTTTATTCAGTCTCACTACAACCACCATTACGGAGCAACCATACTTGCAAGAGACCCAGTCACACGTCCTGTAGAACCTATCACTCCTTGGCCTAAAGGTTATGGACCTGGTACAGAACTTAAAAGCATTCTAGGTAGTATTGGTATCAACCCAGGACCTACTTGTGATTGTAATAGGAAAATGCGTGAAATGGATGACTGGGGTATTACAGGTTGTGAAGAACATCTCGATGAAATTGTTGAACACATCAAAAAGAAGGCAGAAGCATGGGGTTGGAATCTAGACATTAGTAAGAAGGTAGAAATTGATGAATCAATAAAGAAGTTTTCATTCTCAGAAAAACTATCTATTGGTTGGAAATCAATAACAACAGGTCTTGTCTTTCAAATTAACTGGCTTGATCCATTCCCAGGTCTAATACAAGAAGCCATCAAACGAGCTAAAGATAAAGAATCATGAGTTACTACCATGAACAGCTAGAAGGCTGGTCTGAGTTTGTAGGCTTCTATGGACAAATGGTTGAACAAGCAAAAGAAGGTGATTGCTTTGTAGAAATAGGGATATGGAAAGGTCGCTCTACTATAGCAATGGCTGAATTCATCCGTGAATCAGGAAAGCGTATTAATTTTGTTGCTGTTGATCACTTCTTAGGAAGTGAAGAACATCAAAAAGATATGCCTACTCTTGACTTATACTCTGACTTTAGTCGACACGTTGAACTTTCTAACACAGGCAATTACATAACTTTAGCTTTAGGTCATAGTGTTGAGGTAGCAAAAAGTCTCTTAACTGAAACAGTTAATTTCATTTACTTAGACGCTTCTCATGATTATGATAATGTTAAAGCTGACCTAAACGCTTGGTATCCTAAACTGGTATCAGGCGGTGTATTTGCAGGACACGATTGGGGAGGCTATTGGCCAGGTGTAACAAAAGCAGTGACTGAATTTGCTGAGCAAAACAGTCTTATAATTATTGATCAAGGATCTACTTGGAGAATAAATAAACCATGAATATAGCCTGTTTAATGCCTACTTATGGTAGGTCACCAGAGCTGCTAAACAATAGTCTTGCTTGTTTCAAAGCACAAAACTACACTGATAAAATGCTTATCATCTTAGATGACTTAGGTACTTTACAAGGTAGTGACTTAGAGACAGACGACAAGGTAGGTATTTATTCAACACAAAGACGTAGATCCTCTATGGGAGATAAGTATAACGTATTATGTGACATAGCAGAACGCAACGAAGCTGACGCTATTTTAGTATGGGACGATGACGATGTATACCTAGAAGACTACATCACATCACACGCTGCTATACTTCATGAAAACCCATGGAGTAAACCAGACACCATCATCACAGCATACACCAACCCTCCCTCCAGAGAAAGTGCGTTGGGTAGATTTCATGGTACAGTAGGTGCAAGACTTGACTTTCTTAAAGAAGTAAATTATTGGGAAGATACACGACGAGGTACTTTCGATCAAGAATTTATAGCCAAACTAGAAAAGAACTGTAAACCTGGAATTCCTTCCTACACACCGCAATATGTGTATCGTTGGGGCACTACACAGTCTCTACATAGTTCAGGCAGAATACATGAAGAAGCGTACTACTTGTATAAACCTCAATATGTTGAACCCATCAAACTAATAAAACCAGAATATGATGCAGACACTATCAGAATACGTGATTACATCCAGGCTAACTCACTGTAATAAATGTTCTGCTAATAATTCAGGTATTTGTTTAGATTGCAAGTTAACACATCCTGATAGAGACTGTGATATACAACAAGGAGTTCAGATGGTAAAAGCGGAATGCCCTAGACTTCTCTGGGATAAGGAGTATAGTATAGTACGGGTCTACCACAACGTAGGTCTCAACGGTTTAGAATACTCAATAAATTCAGTTAAGAAATTCCTACCACATCATAACATGTTTGTCTGCGGAGACCACACACATCTAGCAGAAACAATCAACACACCAAGAACAAGAAACTCAATATATGCAAAATGGCACGACTCTCTAACTAAACTACAACGTATTATCGATCATACAGGAGTAACGGATGACTTTCTATGGATGTATGACGATACTTTCTTCCTAGCACCCAACACAATAAGGAACGTAGCACAACCCAAGTACTCAACCTCTCCCCCAGAGAATAAGGGAAGCCTCTGGTACTGTCAACTAATGCACACACTTTCTTTAACAGAAAGTAAGTATAATTATAGTACACACTATCCGGTTGTTTACAATAAGCATTTACTACAACATGTATTAGATACTTACAAACCTCCATATCTGGTAGAAACATTGTACCTTAACTTATACGGTAAGCACCCAATAGCTATGGATAATAGCTTTCAGTTTAGCCGTGACTGTGTAAATTGGAAACTTAAACCAGAAACAACTGTGCTTAATGTCAAGAGATTCACACCAACGGTTCAAGCAGCTTTGACGGAAATTTTATGATTATGTCAATCTTTGATACATCCGACTGGATACCTTTACTAACGGGGGCTGGTCTAGGATCAGCAATAGCCATAGTTCTTCTAATGCAGCTAATAAAAGAAAGAACATTGGATAGAGAACGTATAGGTGCTTTAGAACGATTTCAACAAACAACACTGATAGAACTAATCAGAAAAGATGCCGCAGCACAAGAAAAAGCAATAATCATCATGAATGAAAACATTAATGCTATAAAACTTAATAGTGAAGTTACGCATAAGTTTCTAGTAGCATTCGACTTACATCAACACACACTCAGAGAAATAACGAGCAAACTTAAATGAACACAATCCTTTTACTACTGACACTACCTTTTCTTCACTCAAACAATCAAGGAGAAATCAGAAATCTATCTAACTCACAAGAAGTTATCGTCTTGTTCACAATGGAAAACTGCCCTCCTTGTGAAATGATGAAAGTAGAACTAACAGGAAGAGCCAACACATACCAACTTAAAAACACTGATAAAATGTTTTATGGTTTTACTAAAGGTTGTATAAGGTCTTTTCCCGCTATAGGTGTATTGCATAAGAGTAGACTAACCATATACCAAGGTGCCGATAAGATACGGTCTATCATTCGACGTAAGTAACCCCCCTCCTAATCAAAGAGCTATTATGAATCCCAATCTCGAAGGCACCGTAGTATCAAACCCACTAGAAGGAGAACAAGGACTGTACCCTATCTATGATGTCGAGTATGTACCCACACCACTAGCAGAATCTGCATCAGAGTTCCTCACCCAGAGAGGTGATTGGCAGCTACTAAAGCAAACCACAGGTGATGGTTTAGGTATTAAAGTAGGCGTTGGTGATACAGGAGTTGATAAACTACACCTAGCAGGAGATCTAAAAGGTGTAATCAATGCTAAGGATTTTACTAATAGCAAATATGGTTACTATGATAGACACAGTCATGGTAGCCATTGCACTGGACATATCGGAGCTAGACGAGATAGCGAAGGTATGGTAGGTTTAGCATCTTCCTGTGAAATGGTACATGCTAAAGTTCTAGGTGATAGTGGTTCAGGTTCGTCAACTGGTATCGCTAAAGGTATCCGTTGGATGATTGATGAGAAATGCCATATCATTAGCCTATCTCTAGGTGGTGGATTTAGCCAAGAGATAGAAAACGCTTGTAAAGATGCCGCAGATGCTGGCGTTTTTGTTATAGCAGCAATGGGTAACGAAGGCACTAGAGGTGATGGACACCCTGGGAATAGCCGTTACACATTTGGCGTAGTCGCTGTTGACTATGAAAAACGACTTGCTAGTTTTTCCTCACGTAGCAAGATGGCTAAATATAGCGGCTATGGAGTCAATGTATTATCATGCGGACTCAATGGTAAGTACGTTAAAATGTCTGGTACTAGCATGGCTACACCAGATCAAGCAGGCTTACTAGCCCTCTATCTTTCCTGGAGAAAGAAGTACAACCTTCCTCTGCCCTCTACTATGGAAGAGTTGGAAGCCATGCTTAGTCCAGCAGTAGAAGATCTAGGATCACCAGGCTGGGACATTGGATACGGACTAGGTTTCATTAACATATGGAAGCTAATCACACCACCATCCACGCCAATCCCTCCCCCAGGAAAAGGAGAGCTAGGTTTAGGTTTAGTATCAACCAGCGACGGTCTTAAACTGTTAGGAACCGGAGCTAAAGCAGAACTAACAATAGATGATAAAACATACTATTCGTAGTTAATTCAGGGGTTAACTTGTTTGTGGGACCAAGTTATATGGGTTGGGACGGGGCCAAGGGAATAAAACACGGAGGTTGTCACACAAAAAACCAATTTACACTTCTCTACGTGGGGCTTACTATGCAAACAATGAGTAATGAACAACTAATCAATGCAATTGATTGGAAACAAATCTTTCCTGTTGCACTTGAATTGATTAAAGAGTTTCTTAAGCCTACTAAGGATTGGCAAAAGATATTCTCGCTAGGTATCGAGCTTGTAAAAATCATAATGCAAGCTGAACAAACAACGGGTTTAGCTATCAACTGGGCCAAGCTGATTCAACTAATTATGACGTTGATAAACCTAATCGGAGCACAGGCAGGACAAAGCTGGTGGCAGTGGTTGATCGAACTACTGATGCAACTATTCAACAGCGACCCACCTTCTATCACTACCACAACCACCCCAGGAGAATCGACGACGAGTAACGACGACGAGTTTACTCCCCTTCCTTAATTAAAAAAACGAATAGCCGGGTACTAATAGGTATCCGGCTATTTTCGTTTATATGCGGCTTATAATCACGCTGGTCGATCTAGTTCTATCGGGTGGCGGGTCGTATAATCGATTCTAACGCATAAAAACGAATAGCCTAGTCGATTATCGCTTTACGGGTTATCGTCGATTGTAGAGCGTGCTAGGTGGCGAGAAAACGATTTGAGGGTCACGACGCCCGTGCTGAGTGGCAGATAATTGAAACGGGGTTTTGCATATGGTGGGTAGGTAGATCGTGGGAACGCTGATCGTATAAGCAGCGTATAAAAAACAATTTGATAGATCTTCACGTATGAAAAAAACAATTTGATAGATCTTCGCGTATGAAAAAAACAATTTGATAGATCTTCACGTATAGCTTTTCTTTTATTGTCTTCCAACAATTGATTTTCCTTTATTATCTATCGATTTATCGATCTATCGATATGTCGCGATCTTCCGATATGTCATTGTTGCTATTGAGAATCATTATCAACAAGCTATTGCTATTGAGAATCATTATCAACAAGCTATTGCTATTGAGAATCATTATCAACAAGCTATTGCTATTGAGAATCATTATCAATAACTTTTCTTCGTCTCATTTTGAGACTTGGCACGGTAATTGCTTCGCGTACGAATAATAAACAAGGAAGGTTTTAACCCCCAAAAGGACTATCTAACTGTCCAACTAGCCCTTTATAGTGGATTGTCTGCCACTATCCCGCTTTAATGGCAGAATGGACGCCCTAAACGAATT
>Ga0105051_10002785_pt1 | contig 21864 bp, 27 predicted proteins | sample FRY02_FD_78383 | JGI IMG/M metagenome (GOLD analysis project Ga0105051, IMG submission 78383) | Freshwater microbial communities from Lake Fryxell liftoff mats and glacier meltwater in Antarctica - FRY-02 (megahit assembly) | ecosystem: Environmental > Aquatic > Freshwater > Ice > Glacier... | reverse complement strand
TTGTTCTTCGAGGAAAAGAGGGTCGCTATAACAAATTAGCTATTGATCTTAATTGAGTGTTATAAGGCTAATTAATGAAATATTAAAAAGTAAATCTTTACAAATTAATATAATTATTATAATATATAATCAAGAGGCCTAAGATTGTGGAAATTAATAAATACATCTCTACTATTATTAATAGGTATCATTACAACTCCGCTTCCGAAAAAACTGAAATAGAGCTCGATAACAACAACGATTGGCATGAGTTGGTGTTTCCTGTTTCGAAAATAAAGACAACCCAAGAGGATTATTAGTTTGCATAATTTGCATAAATCAAATTTGGCGAAAAATGGAGTTGTAAATTATCTCTATAAATCTGATATTGATAATTTTAAACTTGACGCAAGGGAAGCGCTAAATATCAAAAGAGGCCGAGAACTAGCGTATTTAATCTATATCGACGGCTATAAACAGCAAGACGCTGTTGCTAAAGTTTTCCCCAATTCTCCGGCAGAATCATGTGCTAAACATTCTTCTCGAGTAATCCGCCAGTATAAAGTCCTTGATAGATTATACGATTTGCTCCCGGATAAAATCCGTGAAGACGAATTCGAAAAAATGTTCAATTGGCTAAAAGAACGTGCATTTAATAAAAACGATGACAAGATGATCCTGGAATTATTAGACAGATACGGAAAAGCATTTAATAAGTTCAAACAGGATTTTAACGTTACGATTGATAGGGGCGAGGACTACATCAAACGTTTAGAGTGCGCCAAGAAACTACTCGTTGATCAAGGAGTGGATCTAAAGAGGTTAATCGAGTGAGTCCTATAATACTGTATCATAATGATACTATCATTAACCATTATGTATCTTACTAATACAGTTTCATAATACTCGTAACTCTATACGTAGTAATGATTTATATAATACTAGTAATGCCGGTATGTTACGTCCTATAATGTAGGGTATGAGGTAGGGGGGCAGGGGGTGGGTACCATGTACTTATCACCCTTGTAGCCCAACCCTAAATCCCAGTCCTATCAAAATGTAGCAAAATATGGAAGAAGATAACATAGATAGATTAAGTGTGGATAAATTTGACGGCACTCCCCACGCCCCCACGCCGGGTGAATTGGAGGCTGCTACGGCGTTATACCTAGAGGCCGCCGCAGAATCCCCAATGCTTTTATTCGAGCCATACGACGAGAACCAGAAGGCAGTTTTATTGAACGAGAAGAACCGCATGGCTGTTCTTGGGCCGAATCGGCAGGGGAAAACGACGATCGGGATGTTCTGGTTTTTATGTCATCTTTCCGGGCAATACCCGGATTACTGGCCTACCCACATGAGGTTTAAACCGCCGATAAGAGCCAGGATTTTGATTGAAGAGTACCGGATTCACGGGGCAGTAATAAACAATAAATTAAAAGAAATGGCAAACTCCGGTTTTATTACTAAAAGGTACAAGAACCCACAAGGTTACGTTGTAGGTTTCGACTGCGCCAACGGGAGTGAAGTTCAAGTTCTAACGCATGAGCAAAGCTCAGATTCTCAGGAGGGGTGGGACGGACAGATAGTGTGGGCGGATGAGCCACCACCGAAAGACCATTTTATAGCATCAGTACGAGGACTAATAGACCATAATGGCCAATACCTAAACACCATGACACCCCTTAAAGAACCCTGGATTTCTGACGAAATATACGAGGAGAACCCCGGCCTTTGGAACGTTATAAGTCTTGGAAGTTACGCCAACCCATACATAGACAAGAAGGCACTAGACGATTTTTTCGCTTCCGTTGACCCCGACCAATTAGAAGCCAGAAAACACGGGCGGTTCGTCCATTTATCCGGCGCAATATACCAACAGTTCTCGAAACAGAAGCATGTAGTCCCCAGCAAAGTTCTTCCTGACCACTGGCCTAGATTCTGCGTTGTTGACCCGCATGACCGCCGCCCATTCGCAATGGGGTGGTACGCCGTCGACCCGATGAACAGACTGTGGGTATATGACGAATACCCAAACTCAATGTTTCATAAAATACTAAGTACCGATTTAAAGACAGCGGATTTTGCAGTAGTCATGAGAACACACGAAGGGAAAGACGTTATTGCGAAGAGGATAATTGATAGGCGCTACGGCGTTCGTCGAAGCGTCGGAAGCGGGAGGTCAATCCAAGAAGAACTGAACCAAGATTTTAACCTATTCTTCAATCAGTCATACGATGACGCTGTCGGAGGAGTTGAAGCCGGACATATCGCAGTGAAACATTATCTCGGCAGCAAAGATCAAGAACCAAGATTATTCATAATGGAGAACTGCGTCAACCATATCTACGCAATGACCCACTATATCTACGACGAGAAAACAGGGAAACCTAGAGAAAGTGCGAAAGATTTTGCGGATATTCTACGTTATATGTGCGCGGATAGACCCGATTACGATACGTGGCAGGACGATTCAAGCCGAAGATCTGACGCTGATGAAACTAAATTTAAAGATGAGGTCGGACGCGGAGAACCTGTAGTTGACCCATCTCAATATGAAACTTCTTTTGACGAATATTAAATAGTATGGTATATCTGTACTACAACGTCCTATAACATTTAAAGGATAACAATAATGAAACATCCTGAGAATTTGAAAGATAACGAAGCTGTAAAAATCACGCAAGAAATTAAAGATAAGATTACTAGTCTTTCACAGGACATAGAGGAAGCAAAGCAACGTAGGGGCGTTTGGGATACACGCCAAGAAGATTACTACCGCAAAAGATTTCAGCTGAGGCGTAAAAGAAATTTTCCCTGGGCAGGCTACCCAAACTACATACTCCCTCTTATTGATTCAGACATTCAGAAAGCAAAGCCAGCGTATATTAACGCTGCGTTCGGGGTTTACCCAATTGTTACTTATGAGCCATTTAATCCTCAAAGCATCCAGGCCGCAAGAAACCGAGAAGCTCTTCTCGATTATCGAATAAAACATAAAATGGATTTCTTTGAGCCATACTGTATCGGTGTTGATAAGGCGTTACAAACTGGATTCGTCGTGTTCAAGATTATATGGAAATTCGCAAGCCGGAAATACTCAGAGACACTGGACATTTCTGATTTACCTCCAGAAGTTCAGGATGCTCTTTACGACGTTATCACCACAGATGCTATGATTAAAAAGATAGCTCAGGAAGAATTCAGCGTTGACATGGATTTTGCTGAGAATGACGAGGCTCTCGATAAAATGGTTTCGGAATTCAGAGAAGGAAAAACAGAATTCAAAATGACGTTCATGGAGAAAGAACATAATAAAGCAGAAGTGATAGCGTGTGACCCAAAAGAAGATATTGTTGTCCCTGCGGATACTCAAAATATTCAGGACGCAAGATTTGTCGATTACCGATTCTACTCCACGATCAACGAACTTAAGATTGCTATGAGAGATGGGAAGTATGAGAAGTTCAGTGACGATGAACTTATGGAGTGGACCGGAAAAGAAACACGGTCAAACCGCCAGGATAAACTCCACCGTGAGGGAATTACGGAATCAGGATTATCGGAAGAATTAGTTTATCTCCACGAAACATGCGTCTGGCATGACATCGATGGAGATGGAATCATGGAGAGGTGCATTGCAACTTGGCCGAATTCAGCACCCGAGAAAGTCTTAAGATTTATTGAGAACCCATACGATCACGGAAGATGGCCGTACGAGCAGGTTGAACGAGAACTTATCGACGTTGGATTTTATTCTGCTAGAGGAATACCGGCTCTTGACGACGATTTTCAGACTGGAATCAGCGCATCATTTAATAATGATTTAGCGAATCAGTTGATCGTTAACACCCCATTTATTAAGTACACTAAGAACGCTGTAACTAATATCCGTAACAGAAAGTTTATTCCTGGTGAGGCCGTTGAGGTTAGAGACATGCAGGGGTACTCCGTTGAGCAGAGTGTCAATGCAAGCCAGGGAACATTCATGGTTACACAACAGCAATTAAAAGCATGGGCGCAGGAGCGTATCGGCAATCAAAGCGCTGGTTTAACAGCCATAAATAACCCAACAGGAAATGGGCAAGGAGGTAAAAAAACGGCAAGAGAGATTGAAGAAATCAGTTCAGTTTCAGGGCAATCTCAAACCTTAGATATTACAACATGGCAGATGCAGATGAAGTGGGTGTACTACCAGATTGATTCTCTATATTTCCAATTCGGGGAAGAAGAGGAGTTTATAATGACAGGGGAAGAACCACAGAAGGTGAGTCGTCGTGATATCCAAGGACGATTCAACATGGTTCCAACTGGTAAACTTGACAATTCTCATCCTGGACTAAGAGCGCAGAAGAGTTTTCAAGTGTTCGAGATGTTTAGAGGCGACCCTGGAGTAAGACAAGACGAACTATACCAAATGGTGATCGGCGATCTTCACGATTCAAAGACGGCTAAAAGACTTCTTATAAGCAAAGAAGAGAGAGCACAGCAGGCTCAAGCACAGATTCAAGCACAAGAACAAGCTAAGCAAAAAGCCGTTGTTGAGGCAGTGGAAATCAAGAGGCTCGGCTCGATGGTTGAGCTAGAGAAAGAACTCGGCATGGCCGAAATTCACGGAAGGAAATTCGCACCAGACCCACAAGAGGAATCTAAATAAAGAGAGGGCTTAAAATATGGCAGATAAAGTTAAAAGGTCATGCTGGTGGGATGTTAAGATTGAGGAACAAAAAGCTAGAATAACCGAGCTTGAGGGAATCGAATCTGAGAAACCTACTCTTGAAAAATCTTTGCTTAACGAGGCGTATGCCCAAGGATATTACGACTGTATGAGTAAATACGGAGTGATGAGTAAACTTCAGAGACGCAGATTGAAGGAACGTATGGAGCTTTACGGTGCCGCTGCGACAACGAAGAGACGAGAAGGGACAGTGATATCGTGAGTGAAAAATACAAAGAGATGTTAGATAGGATGAGTTCTGATGACGCTATCCATATTGGCGATGCCGTTAGTCGAATGTTTAGAGGGGAATTCTGGGGATTGTTTCTTGCTGTGATTTCTCAATTAAAAAGCATGGAACTACAAAACTCAAGATTGCGATCGGAAAGTTCCGACAAGGTGCTAGGCCGTCTTGAGGCATACGAAACAATTATTGCAAATCTTGAAGGTTATGTTAGACAAGCTGATGAATTAAGAGCTCCTAAAGAAGATGACGAGTTGTCTGCGAATGAGCTGGTAACAGAACAAAAAGAACCGCTAAGAGGCGGAGCAGTTTAACTAAATGGAGAATTTAAAATGGCGGTTGGACTTAGAAAAGTTGGAATAAGTAAAGGCTCAAAATCATACGAGGAGAAATACAAGGAAAATCCAAAAAAGGAAGTTCCTAAAGTTGATAATTTGAAAAAGATTATTAAAAGGATTAGTAAATAAAGAGTCTTGGGTCTCTTAAAACCCATGTGCAGTTAAATTAAAGTCAGGCTCCCAAGCCTTAAAATGCGAGGTTCCACAAACCGCCTCCCAAGGCATTAAATGCGTGAAAGGATTTAATTATGCTACAAGACAATAAACAAACAATCGGAGAAAACAAACCAACGGATGAGTCTAAAGCTGTGCTTGATAGTATGGTGGACGATGTTTTGGGCTCTCCCACTGAAGAAAAAACTAAGAAGCTAGCCAAGAAAGTTGAGGAAGTTGAAGAAGAGGAAGAAGCGCCAAAGGAAGGTCTTGAAGAAAAGAATGAGGATGATGAAACACCCGAGGATGAACCTAAGGACAAGGAAGAAGAAATAGATGAGGTAATCCCGGCATCCAAAGCAAAAAAGATTCAAGAGAAAATGCAGAAGCGTATTGATGATTTAACCAGGAAATTATCCGAGAAAGAAGAAGCTGCCCAAAAAAAAGGGGCAACTCAAGAGGATAAACTCGAAGGGTTAAGTATCAAACAGCTTAACGAGCTTAAAGAGAACGTGGATGAATCTATCCTTGATCTTAAAGTTTCTGCGAAAGTTGACGGCGTGGATGTCTCTGAAAAACTCAACGAGTACCGCGAGCTAAAACGAAATATTGATTCCACTGTTAAGAACGCTCCAAACAAATTCAGAAGTAAACAGATCGATAATCTCAATTCTGTTATTGATGATGTGAAGGAGATAGACGCTGACGTGGTTAGCCATAAAGGCAAACTATGGGAAACAGCCACTACCATTTTTTCTAAGATGCCGAGTTTAGCAAGATCAGAAACTGGCATGGCAGAAGCAATGGCAATGGCAGCAGAGTACATTCTTAGCAATAACAGTGTTTCTTCGGGCAGGGAGAAGTTCAAAACTCTAAATCAGACTGTAACAAAGCTGAAGCAAAAGACAAGTCTTGAGTCGAAGAATAAGAGCGTGGACAGTTCGAGCGAGTCATTTAAGAAGTTAAGAAGTAGAGCTATAAACGGGACACTTGATGATAAAGTCGATTTTGTTGCGTCCCTTATTCCAGAGGATTTTCTCACGAATTAAGGAGATTCAAAAATGAGTGCAAGATTAGATACATATAATGTAATAGGAAACAGAGAGGCATTAACGAACACGATCGCCGATTTGTTTGCTGACGAGACTCCGCTGTTTAGCATGGCGAAGAAAAAACGTGCAACTGGCGTTCTTCACGAATGGCAGGAAGACACTCTTGCGTCAGCAAGTAAGGCTGGTGCCATAGAAGGTGCAACGGTGGTGTACGCAAAAACAGGCGTTCGCGCTCGTCTCAAGAACCCGACGCAAATCCGTATTCGGCCTTGGGAAGTAACTTTCACGCAGGAAGCCGTAACTACGGCAGGGATTAAGTCCTCTGTCGCCCGTGAATTGATGAAAGCTATGAAAGCGCTCGCAACGGACTTTGAGAAGATTTTTCAGTCCACTGCGGCAACCACTGATGGTACGTCAGCATCTGGACGTACAGCAAAAGGTCTTTCAAAGGCGATCACAACGAACGTGGTTTCTAAAGCGGGAGTTTCAACGTTCTTGGATGAAGACGATATTGGACGGATTCTCCAAAAGATTTGGAATCAGGGCGGAAACCCTAATGTCCTTTTCTGCGGTGGTCAGTCCAAACGTCAGATTTCTGAGACGTTCAGTGCAAAAACAGGATTCAGTTTCAACATTGACCAAGGAGCACGTAAGATGATTAGTAATATCAATTCTTACGAGGGGTCGTTTGGAACATTATCTGTCATGCCTTCTCGGCAGATTCGTCCTGAAAAAATAAGTATCGTTCAGTCAGACATGCTTCGCGTGCCTGTGCTTCGCGATATTCAGCAGTACAAAGGTGCGCAAACGGCATCATCCTTTAAGGGATGGGTCGAAGGCGAAATGACCTTTGAATGGGGCAATCAAAAAGCTCATGGTAAATACAGTGGTGCAACAACCGCTGGAACCGTAAGCTAATTAAATGTGTGTGGGGGGAGAGTTCTCACTCTCCCCCTAACCACTAAGGAATACATGGAAGTCAAGATGGAAGATGTTGTTGATAGCGTGATTATGAAAGGCGCTGGAAACGTACTATTTGGCGGTGGAAAAATGCGAGGCCCTAATGCTACAGCAGAATTTGTTTATGAAGTTATGATTAACGTTGCTTTAGAGATGACTGATAAACTCCCGCTAATGTTTGAGAATGAACGGATTCATAACGAACAACTGAAGAGTTATTTTATTAATGATGGGAACAAGGGGAAATATACTAATAGTTTTGGCTGGTCGAAAGGTGGGGAGAATAAGTTCTCGTTTTCTGTAAGCCCGACATTTTTCAATTATTTTCAAAGAATAATCGCCCCGTATCTTGGAGGGGAAATAAAAGGGTTCGGGGACGAGAACTCTAAGATTTGGAAACACATTAAGAAATTGATTATGAGTGGAGACAAAGACAAGATTAGAAAACTTCAGGACGGAATAAGAAAGAACATCATCAAGGAATCTAAAAAAAGTGTTAAGGTTGCAATGTCCACAGAAAGGACAAATGATGGGGCAGACAATTCGAAAGTTATCATCGAGACAGCTTAAGGATAAAGCGGTTTTTGACAATAGGTTTGTTGTTGAGGCTTGCGAGGATTTTCATTTTCATTATAGAAATCTTAGAATTGTCGTTAGTTATGCGGACTGGCCCCAGTTCGCAAAGGGGTTTTCAGACGCTTACCTCCGTTGGGAGAAGATGGGAAAACCATTCGGCGGCCACACTGAACTATGCAGAAAGACAGTTGCAACAATCCCGAAGGGGAATGGTATCCAGATAAACCTTAACCATAATTTATATTCCCCAAACGCCGGGAAGATATTCTCTAAAGGCGAAGATACTCTAAAAGATAAGGAATACATCCATTTAAAGATCAGGGATTTACGTCTTGAAATGAGTAAGGATGAGTTCGAGATTTTTGCAGAATCTGTGGCTGAAGCTAAGGAGAGTTTGTGCCAAACCCAAGAGTAGTTGTATTTGTTAGTTCCTATAAACGCCCGGAGTACACCGCCGCATGTCTTGTCGCCCTAGAAGAATCACAGAAATACTTTGATAACGTATCATTCTTCTTTATCGACGACGGAAGTAACGACGGGACGTTTGAGCTGTTTAGTAGGTTCCCAAGAAACAAGGTTGTTGTTCGGCACAGTGAAAACAAGGGGTTGCGATTCTCAATAATTGAGTTCTTTGGGGCTATGAAGTTAAGTAAGCCTGACTACATATTCAAGGTTGATAATGACTGTATTGTCCCGGCTAACTGGCTAAATGATTTGCTCAAGATCATGAAAGACCAAGACGTTGACATTCTAAGCCCGAATACGTCAGAGACAAATGCCGCGCATAAGTACGGGTTTATAAATAAGAGAAAGGCCGGGTTCATACCGTCTATGATCGTCGGCGGGCTTTGGTGTATGAAGATAGAAATGATTGAGGGGATTTACTTTGAGCAGGCAGACGTTAAGGGAATTAGGTGTGCGTTCAATCTTATAAACCAGATTACGGCGGAGAAAGAACCGAAGATTGGGTGGACTGATGAAGTCACATATCAAGATGTCGGCTATTTGTCTGGTTCACACCACTGTCACATTAAGTCAAAAGCTCATGCGGAATATTCCGCAGAAGTTGGGCGGCCTGTAAGCTGGACTCCTGAGGATTACCCATGCGAACAGGAATGATATTTAGAATAGATGATGTCACATCAAACACTAATTTTTTCGATCTTAGGGCGATAGTTAAGAAAATTCATGAAATGTTTTATGCGAATGTGTGGGCTTGTATCACTCCTTTTAGCTCGCCATCTCCTGAAGGGGCAGTGTACCCAAACCCGCCATTTAAACTAATGGGGAAGAGCAACTTTTACAATGTTCGCCAATTCTTTGACCCGACACGACAAAAAATTGGCGATGTTACAAAAGTAAGTCATGGGCTTATACACGCTGACCACAGCTCTCTTCAGTTTGACGCACAGGAAATGAGTATTGCGACAAGTTGTAAATTTATTGGTGCAAACACTTTCGTACCTCCATTCAATAAGTGGAACCAGACTACCGAAGCAGTTTGCCGGCAACATAACATCAGGCTTGTAAAAAGCGAAGAAGAAGGATGGAGAAGCCTGGAGCATGAACCGTTCGACCCGTCTCACGACCTTTGGTATTTTCACCCATGGAGATTCGATAAGGAGAGTTTTAGTGACGCACTGTCGTTAAAAAGACCTAATGTACCAGCCTAGCCCGTTCGGTGAGGAGTTCGCAACTGTGCGAGGAGACTGTCCTGTCAGATACTCGTATATTCTCAATTCTTTTTCAGACGAGAATGGGATTGCCAATGTTGACGGGTTAAACATATTAGACTTTGGGTGCGCCGAGGGATATTTCGGACTTTCCTTCTTAAAGGACGGTGCAAAATCATGCACGTTCGTCGATCACGACGAGGGGTGCTTGAAAGTTATTTATGATCTCGCCGTAAAACATGAGTATTCCAGCCAAGTTAAGGTTTACCCAAGTATTAAATTGGGAGAGATTTTTAACGTGGTTTTATGTCTTGACCTTTGGAGTGAGCCAAAAGTTCCACAATTAGAGGACTTCTGTAAAGTGGCAGACATTTTATTTATCTCGACTTCTGGAAATGGGGATTCTAAAAGCCCAAAACTTAAAGCTGAATGTGATCTGTATTACGGTAAAGTCACAAAGGTTCACTGTGGCTATGAAAACAGGGTGATTTACAGATGTGAGGATAATAAATGATATTAGCCGCGCACCAAGCAAATTTTATACCCTGGCTTCCATTCTTCTCTAAGATGGAACAATCAGATGTTTTTATTCTTATGATAAATGTTCAGTTTGAGAAGAACGGTTGGCAGAATCGTTGCCAGGTTAATGGAAATTATTGGACGATGCCTGTTGAGGGAGGGACATTGCCCATTAATCAGAAGAGATACGTCGGTGGTCAGAATCTTGTCATGATTAATACGCAATGGATTAATTCTATGGCGGTTACTCTCGGTATCAACACAGGGAAGATTCGATACGATATCCCAACGAATAAAAATGGGACAGATAGAATTATCGAGTTATGCAAGCATTACAGTTGCGACCAGTATTTGACAAACCCATCAGCCATGGAGAAATACCTCGATGAGAAATCTATGAATGACGAGGGAATTGAAGTAATACACCATAAATTTGAACATAAAATACACGTTTTTGAGGCGTTCGATAAATGGGGAATTGAGAAAACGAGAAGGCTTATAAAAAGAAGGGTTGAAGGAGTGCCGAATTGAAAGACATCAAACAATTCTTTGATTACATGAATGATGTTGATTTTAAGTATGTGGTGCTTCGCAATTGGGAGAATCTTCCCTATAACGTTAAGACTGGCCCTCATTCCGATCTTGATTTACTGCTATACGATCTTAGCCACTGGCTAGAAATATTTCCTGAGGCTGAGAGAGTTTACGAATCCCCAAGAGTCCAGTTTCGTGTTCCTATCGGCGATTCTTACATACAGGTGGACGCTCGCTATATCGGGGATAACTATTACCCAATCCAATTTGAAGAAAATATTATTTCAAGTAGAGAATATAATAAACGGGGTTTTTGGACACCGAACCCGATACATCACCGTCTTGGGTTGGTCTACCACGCATGTCATCACAAAGGAAAGAACACATACAAAAAATATCTTGGCGATCTAAATATTCCAGAAATGTTAGATGCTCTCAAGAAGTCCGAAATTGGGTGGGTCCCGCCAGATGATAAGTCAGTTGGAAGATTTAATTCTTACATTAAGGGGTGTACCGCTATCGTGACTGAGCATGGGGATACCGTTAGTAAATCACAGTACCGTTATAAACAGCATAACCTTATTGATAATGAAGAAATGATTTTAAAACTTCTGGATTCTCCGCGCTTTCCTAAACTTATTGAGAAAAAAGATAATTCGATTATTATTGAGCATTGTGGAGAGATGCTTGGAATTAGAAATCTCCCTAAAGACTGGAAGTCTCAATTGCTAGATATCGTTCATAGTCTTTCTTGTTTTTCAGTTCTCCACAGAGATGTTCGTCTTGATAATTTGATGGTGAAGGATGGTCTTATAAAGCTTGTTGACTTTGGGTGGGCGAGACTAACAACTGAGGAAGATGGGGATTATCCCGACCTTCTTGGGTATCCTAACCGATGTCCTCTTGGTTTTAATGACAACTATTCAATGAACCGGGTTATAAAACAAATTGAGTTTGAACTCGAGGAAAGCGAAGTGACTGTATGATTGAACGAAAGATGAGAATACTTGGTATTAGCCGTGATAAAAAGGCTTGCGACCACTATCGCGTAGACTTGCCGCTCACTCATATAGAAGACCAGGAATTAGCGGACGTTACGAGATTAGCATTTGAGACCTCTCTTGATTCTGACGAGGCGATTCAGGCGGCATTTGAGACTGACATCATCCTTCTTCCGCGTCCAAGTTCTGAAGAGTGGTTTAGTTTCGTAAAGGCCGCTCGTAAAGCCGGAAAGATAGTAGTAGCTGATTATGATGACGACCCGTTTACCTGTTCTCCTCTTAACCCATATTATCGATGGATTGGGATTAAAGAGTGGAGTCACCCTGAGTTCGGGAAAGTATGGACAGACGGGGCAATAGAGAAAGACGGCATTGAGTGGTTCAACATTGAGAAGAATATGAACCGAAGAGACATGGTGAGAGCTGCTTTTAAGAAGAGTGATATGGTTACTTGTACTACCCCGGAACTCCAAGAGGTTTTTAAGAAGATTAACCCGAATACTGTCATTCTCCCGAACTACATCAATATCGATATTTACCCAAGAATTGATATGGTCAAGAAGAAAGTCAGAATTGGCTGGCAGGGCGGAGTATCCCACTATGAGGATTTATATAACTTTAAAGGAGTCTTTGAAGAGATTAGTAAGAGAGATGACGTTGAGATTGTTTATTTCGGTGACACAAGAATGTCAAATATGTTTAAGGACTGTAGAAATATTGAGGTTCAGGATTGGGTAAGCCTCCAAGCGTATCCTTACAAGCTAGCTTGTCTAAACATTGATATTGGAGTGTGTCCATTAGTTGATAACGTTTTTAATAGATGTAAGTCTGCAATTAAGTATTACGAGTATTCCGCGGTTGGGGCGTGTACCGTTGCTTCTGACATGCCGCCTTATTCCAATGCGATAACTAACTATAAAGACGGAATACTTGTCCCTGCCGATAATAAATCTTGGGTGGATGCTTTAGTAGAATTAATTGAGAACCCAAAGAAAAGGTTAGGATTAAGAGAAAATGCATATGATAATATAAGAGAGAACTATACGATTCAAAAAAACGCGCATAAGTGGGTTGATGCGTATAAGGAACTCATAAATAAAGAGTGTGAGTTACAGGTGGCAAAATGAGTTATGCTTTCGGAGATCAGCTTAATTTTTTATCAAGTTTACTGGCGGACAGTAACACAGATTCTGAATCTATGTGGCCTTTAGCACAGCGAAAAACTGAGATCAACCATGCCGAAAAACAGTTTGCAAGGGATAGCCGGATATTAATGGAAAACACTACTGGCACAATTACAAGTTTGACCATTGATGTCCCGTCTGGATGGTTCGAGACTTACGTTCTTTATGTGACTGTAAGTGGGACGAAATACAAAGTTACGGGTAGGAGAGAGATTAGCCCTAACGATTTAGAGCGTTATCAGGACTATGGTGGGGATGTCCCTTATTACTACTTCTGGACATTTTCTGGAGTCAGAAAGATTAAGTTGGTTGGGTCGTCTGCTATCAACGGCGGAGCATACGACTTCTACTATTTCAAGCATCCGACAACAGACCTGGCCGCAACCACAGACGTTTCGATTATTCCAGAGGAGTTCAGGAAAGCGGCTGAATATAAAACGGCATCAGACCTCTTATTACAGATTGGGCAGTACAATCGCTCAGAGTTTTTGTCTAACAAATATAATGAGATGGTTGGGCAGGCATTACTGCTTAGTGAGAGATGGTATAAGAATAGCGAGTTGCCGAGTCCAGATTTTAACTTTGTAGATGGCGACCCAGTGGATAGAATCGGAGTTGGAGAGTAGCCAATGGCAATAACTAATAGATCATCACTTGATACAGGACAAGAGAATGAGATTATTCTCGAAATTCTTTCTTATGCTGGCGGCGAGAACACGCTCAGTGAAGATCATGTGATGGAAGCTAACGAAGCAAGAGTAGTCGAGAATTGGGATGCTGTAAGTATCGGGGGTATGCAGAGAAGTAAAGGATTCAATCTAGTCGCTTCGGGGGCCGGTGCAACAGCGTCTGATCTTGCTCATTTTCATTTTGAGGACAGTACTGCAGCCGGACAGTTTCTTGGAATTATAGGGGGTAATCTTGTTAAGGTGAACGGAGCGGCTGTTACGACAATCACGGCTGGCGTATTTACTTCGGGGATTCTTTCTCATGCAGCCGAAGGTGAAGATGATTCTTGGATTACGAATAGCACAAATAATCTTAGGCGTTATACTATTGCCGGCGGATTGACGACACCTGCCAGTCAACCGTCATCTGCGAAAGAAAGAATATACCGGCATAAGAACAGGCTTATCGCAGAGGGTGGAAGCCCACGTATTCATGGGAGTCGTGTTGGTGTAGGAAACTGGGTGGCGGCGAACGCATGGAGTCTTGCGAATGATGCGTGGAACATAGACATTCCGAATAACTCGAAAGGATGTGCGGTTGGGTTTCCGTCAGGAGACACGATTACTGTTTTTGATAAGTTTCGCGCTTATTTACTTTCAGGGTTCCCAAACACTCGATTCGACCCATTGCCAAATTCTAGAGGGTGCGCGGCTCCTCTTTCAATTGCAGTTGGCGACGAGGGGGTTTACTTCTTATCAGACTACCCAACACTAGACGTTATTCTTTGGGATGGCGTTAAATTTATCCCTATTACTAAACGTATAACCGATTCATTCGTTGAGAAGATCGACCTCAGCAAAAGGGTTTTTGGGGTTTACAGAGATAACAGTTACCATATATTTTATAATGAACTTAACAGCGGTGTTTCCTATCCGAACAGATGGAAGATATTCAGCACTAAAGCAAATTCTGCGAGATGGATGAGCAGGATTGTTAACGCTAATTTATCTGATAATATGGGGTACCCCGCACTTCTAACTAAACAGAATAATGAGCTGTATGCATGGTCAAGCAAAAAGAAAGTTATCTACGATCTTGAGACGGCGGACGACAGTGATGATGGAAATGATACGGACGCTAATTATAAGACGAAAGATTATACGAGTAGAGACTTCTTGTCCTCTGCAGGGGCGAGATCAGTCCCGATTGACGAGGCTTTAATTAAGCTCACGAAAGTAACCATTACGTATTTTGGGACAACGGGAGTTCTTACATTTCAATGGACGGCAGATCGTGGGAGAGTTTCAGGTTCTCAGACATTCGATCTAAGCGCCGGCGGAGATTTAATCAACACAACATTTATTGTTAACACTTCTGAAATTGTTGATGCTAGTTCAATATCAGATAAGAAGATTACAAAATCATTGTCTAATTCGGCGGTTGGCCGTACATTCAATTTTCAATTACTTAACAGTGGAACTAGTACAAGACCGAAGATTAAGAAGATAAAAGTTCACGGCTTGTTAGTTACCGAAGATTAGGGAGAACTACTATGGCTTGGCCGAGTTTACACGCAAGGACAAAAGATTGGGGGACAGAGACTTTAACAGATGCTGACTTAGAGGGCCAACTTGACCTACTATCAACATACATAAATGCCATGATGGATTCGGCAACTGGGCATAAGCATGATGGGACAACTGCTGAGGGGCCAAAGATTTTAACGGCAAACATTGATGATGCGGCAGGGACAGCCGGAGATGTAATATATTCTAACGGGTCTATACTGACGCGCCTTGCTATCGGAGTTGCAACAAAGATTCTTGCGGTTAATGCTGGCGCTACGGCTCCTGAGTGGGTGAGTCTGGCTACTGATGACGTTCCTGACGGTTCTGTGGTTCAGGTTGTAAATTTCCAGACTGGTACAGTATCGACAGGAACGACAACTATTCCGAATGATGACACTATCCCGCAAAATGGGGAGGGTGACCAATACATGACTTTAGCGATTACCCCCAAAAGCGCGACTAACAAATTAAAAATTGATGTTGTTTTGATTCTAGCGAGTACAACTGCCAGCGCTTTGGGCGGTGGTGCTTTATTCCAAGACGCGACGGCTGGTGCTTTGGCTGCATCTTTCGATTGTACGTCATCCTCGGCGAGTCAACCGAGCACTCACTCATTTACGCATTGGATGACTTCGGGGACAGCGTCATCAACAACTTTTAACGTGAGGGCTGGATTCACAGCCGGAACTACCACTTTTAACGGACTTGGTGCAGGCCGAAAATACGGCGGGGCTTTAGCATCCAGCATAACGATCACGGAGATTAAATCGAGTTAATAATGGCAAATTCAAAAGAATCTAAAATGGCAATACGAAGAGAAATTGAGCGTCTTAGCGAACAGCGCAACATTTCTGTTAGGGAAATTACTGTTTCTCAAATTCGCCTTGATAAGTTAAAGGGGCGAAGAGATAAACTAACAGATGCAATTGATAGTTTAAAGGTAGATATTCAGTGACGCAACAGATTGATTTTAGAGTAGACCAGATTAATACGCCTGAAGGTGTTATGACTCTAAATAACATGATTAGGTTTCTTTATTCTAAGATAGTAAATGTTGGAGAGGGCGTTGATGTCAGTGTTGGGTATGGCTCTCCTGAGAGCGTTTTAACAAAAAGGGTTGGGAGTATTTATCTACGCCAGGACGGCGGCGCATCTACCTCTTTTTACGTTAAAGAAAGCGGCGATTTGACGGATACAGGATGGATTGCGAAATGATGGGGCTACTAGAAAGAACTCAAAATATTCTTCATTGTGCTGTATTGTTTTCTCAGGGTGCGGTTAGTAATGAGAAATCCTTCGAGGAATGGTTTAAGATTTGCCGGTACTGCCACGAGAAAGGATTTTTATACGTTGGGTTCGGGAAGAATGACAAGATTGATGTTGCTGTGATTGCTTATAGGGTCAAAAGAATTGAAGATGCAATTGGGGACACGATTCCCGCTAAAGAAGAAGGGAATATTTTGTATGTCCAGTCTTGCGCTTCAATATCAAAAGACAAGCTGAATCTAAGCCGTATGATGCATTGGTATTTAAGAAATAATAGACATATTAAAGAAGTTGCTTTTCATAACAGAAATAACGATTCAGATTTAAGGAGATTCAAACATGGGAAAATCAAGTAAACCAAACTTTCCGTCACCACCTCAGTTCCAGGCTGACCCATTCCTGCAAAGTTCTCAGCAGGGGTTGTCCGATACAGGCCAAGCGTTAAGACAGGGGAAATTCTTAAATCCTAATGACCCAACTGTAGGATTCTTAAATCAGTTAGTAAGTCTTAACCCTGAGGCGACTCGAAGAGGAGTTGAGCTAGCTAGTCGTGACACGATAGAGTTTAGGGATAAAGCACAGCAGGACATTATTAATCAGCTTGAAGCGAATAATCAATTGACTTCATCTGTTACAGGAAATCGTCTGAGTGATCTTAACCAGGCGTTTAGCTCTGATATCGCGGATATATCAACTAATTTCTATTTAGCTGATGTGGAGAGATCGCTCACGAACGTCAGGGATTTATTCGGGACTGGCTTAAATACTCTTAGTGACGTTGGTGATCGCGGACTACAAAATCAGCAACAAGTAAATACTTTTGCTGAGAATCGTTTTGCGAGCGAGACTGCACTTGAAGCCGAAAGGTTCTCTCGCCAGCAAGAAGGCGAGCGTCAACGGGCATCAGCGTTCGGTCCAGTTTTCGGTCTCTTTGACAGCGGAGCATCAGGATTTAATCAGGGTATTGACACTAACAATAATCGGACCGCAGGAATTGCTGGGATATTCTCAGGAGGACAGGGCCAAAAGCAAACTAGCGGGCAGCCAGACGGCGGACTTTCGAGCCAGAATGACCAAGGGCTAAACCAAAGACTTCTTTTACAGAACAAAAGAAATTCGAGTGCGAATTTCGGAGGTTCAGCATAATGGCGACAGCAGCAGACGTGCTCATGAACTTAATAAATCAAAGGAACGCAAGGGAAGTGGCTGAGAGTGATCGTAGGCAGAAGGCATCCAGCGATCTTGCTTCTCAGGGAATCGAAAGGCGAAAGCTAGATATTCTTCAACATGAATCTGATTTTAAAACGGATGGGACGCTTACGGATAATCTTATTAAGCTAGGAACTATTGCGGCTAATGCAAAATTGACTAATAACGCTCCTTTGTTGCAGGCTGCTCAAAATGCTCAAAATGCTTTGTTAGGTGGCCAGAGTTCGGCGCTTGACCCAAACAAATTTATCAATAACACGGCTCAGGCTATATCTAAGACAGGGTCTAGTGCACAGGCCACTACTCCTGTTCAGGCACAGGCTGCTCCTCCGACTCAGGCTCAAGGCCAGCCCATTCAAACATCGGCTAGTGATCTAAGCCCGTTCCTTAACGAAAGAGACGTTTTTGGCGATCTTACGGAAAGAGCTAAATTAGCGTCTAAGCAAGCTGAGGCTAAAATTCAAGCGAGTAAAGAGGTAGAAACTGCAAGAGAGAAGGAATTTGACAAAGCTGCATTTGGGGCTAAGATGAGTTCTGATAACTTTAAACCTTTTTTTGGTGCTCTTCAAATTGCTATGGCGGAAGTCCAAAAAGATTTGGGTAAAGATGTGACTGATGCAACCATGCTTGGGTTTGGCTTGCGTCAAGTTCTTAAAGCGAAGACAGCCTTTGGATTACTACCTGAAACCAAAGCATTTACAAATGAAATCGAAGCTATGGCGACTCCTCTTGCTAAGAGCGCTGGTGAAGATCGTCTGACTAACGAGGATATTATTAGATTCACAGCATTGCTTCCATCTTTGCTTAACAGCCCTTCAAAAGAAAATGTTGCTAAAATGAGAAACTTAATTAACAGTTGGAAGGTTAAGGGTGGAGATGAAGCCCAAGGGCAAAGAATAGTTGATAACTTCCTAGCGTCTTTTGATGAGGCCGGCGGAATACTTGGTGATGTCGCATCATCAATTCGTTCTTTTGATTCAGACGTTAAGAAAGCGGGTAAAGAAATCGACAAGGCAAAAAAAATAGGGAATTTTAAAGTGAGGGCACTCTAATGAAATTTCAAGTAGAGGCTCCTGACGGAAGTAAGTTTGAATTAGAGGGAGATAAAGAACCTACTGAGAAAGAGCTCGATTCTATATTCACACAAATTAGTTCAGATAAGTCTAGAAGTAATTCTCAGTTTAACATTCAAGGCCCATCTGCTATAGGAACTTCGCTACTTGGCGGAATTGGTGGGCTTAGAGACGAGCTTATTGCTACCGGCAAACAAACTGGGCGTGACTTATCTGGTGTGGCTGAAGTGGGTACTGGTGGTCTAGCCAGAGTTGGTGCAGAAAAACTTGGTTTTGATTTGCCTGAAGGAAGTTTGCCAGGAAAAGTCGCAGGGTTTATTGTCGGCCCAGGAAAACTAATAAGAGCCGCTACCGCTCCGCTCCAAGGCATTAAGTTTGCAGGGCCATTATTAAGGGGGGCAGCAGAAGGAGCTATCAGTGGTTTTATCGCACCAACAAAAAAAGGAGAAGAGCTTAATCTTAAGACTAGACAATCTCAAGCTCTTATTGGAGGAGCTATCGGGGCAGTTGCTGAGCCAATTGTCGGACTTGTCTCAGGCATCACAAAATTCGTTCAATCGACAAACAAGATTAAGGAATTAAATAGGGCTAAGAACCTTATTAAGATCGGCAAGGATACTGAGAGGATTGGAGAGCTTCAGGGAAGAGAAGCAGTGCTCAAAGAGGGCTTGAAGAAAGTCAAGCAAGGTAAAACCCAAATACTTTCAGAACAAAAAGAAATTATAAACTCTCAGCTCAAGGATTTATCTAAACAGTTGAAAGATGAGGCCGAGACTCAAGCGCAGAATATAAAGAAACCTACTCTTGATTATATGAGAAATTTTAGAGATGCGTGGGGAGATAATTTTGATACGTTACTTGAAAACGCTGATGATGTTGGGCTGACAGTCCGTGAACTTAAAGAAATTGAAGAAGATGTATTGGAAGAACTTTTAGAATCTGGTATTGAACTAAAAGGGGACTCTCTTAATTCAATTAGGTCATTTACGAAAAGAGCTGTTAGTGGTGCTACTAAAGAAGTTAAAGCATCCACTCTTCTTGATGCCTCAGGAAATCTGATAAGAAAATCCAGCATTTCATTCGATGAGAACGCTGTTGTGTCAAACCTCAAAGTTGTCCAAGCGAAGAGAGCTGTTAGCCAGTCGCTCTCGTCTGGTGCGAAAGGGCAAGGGCAATTTAGTCCTGATGATTTAGCAGGGATTATATTTAATAAAAAGATCGCTAGTAGATTAGAGCAGAATATAGAGGGATTGTCTGGCCTTAATCACGCGTATAAATTATTCTCTGACTTAGCAAAGTTTGTGTTTAAGCGGTTAACTCCAAGATCGAGTGGATTTGAAGTGTCGCAAGGAGCTAATCTTATTAAGAGAATCGCTACAGGAAAAGCGACTAAAGGGGAAATTTTGGCGGTTAAAGAAATTGAGAAGGCTACAGGAATAAAGTTTACTGGAAAAGCATCGAGTATAGCAGATGAGATGAACGCTCTTAGATCAGCACCAACGGCAAAGAGAAACTCCGCGATAATTAGAATAGAAAGCAAGATTGCAAAACTTAATCAGGAGAAGAGAAGGCTAGGAGCAGGTAATAAGAAGAAGAGTTTAAAGCTTGACAGGGAAATTCAAGATCTGAATGATATTAAGGCGAGTGTCCCAATTGGGCATTTAGCTCAGAGATTCGCTGGCGGCGCTGCTCTTGCGGCGGGGTTCGCTGCGGCTGACGCTTTAATAGGTGGGAAGTCTAGAGGATTTTTTACAAATATACTTGATGCGTCTACTTAGAGAATATATACGACAAGATTGTGAATAAAATTGTTAATGCTATTAGGTACTTAGCCAATTCAAGAACTGCAGATATGTTCATAACCCAATACTACCACAAAACCTAAAGGCAATCAAGATGGAAGAAAAATCACTAGAAATGCTCCTCAGAGCCATTATCCAGGTTAGAGACAAGCTAGATAGTGTTTCTGTCGATAATTTTGATGAGGTGAAAGCAAGTCTACGGAACGAGCTTAGTCGGGCTATGAAACCTATAGCTATGGCTGTTAAGGCTGGGTCTGAAACTGACATGCAATTGGCTGAGGTTCTTGGGTCGAGCCTTGATGTTATGCTTGTCCGTAAACCAATCACTAACGTTAAGATTGACAATTTTGACGGTATTAAGTTTCCAGACTCCACGAAAGTGAATAACTTATCAGATTTGAAGAGTTATTTTGAGGAGCTTGGGGTAAGTCTAACTTCCGCAATAAACAAACTTCCGGCACCTATTGTAAATGTCAATTCTCCAACTGTTCGTGTTCCTGACTTCGTGATTCCAGAGATAAAACTACCAATATTCAATATCCCTGAGACTAGGGTGACTATTGAGGATAAGGATTCCGCTCCGTTGCTTGAGGCTATTAAGCGACTTGATGAGCAAATAAGTAAAGCATCAGATAAGACGGATAGACAGGCATTAGCTTTCTCAAGCGGGCTAAATGAAAGTTCTGCAAGAAAAGCGTTTAAGGCCGCGATTAACTCCACAACTGGCGGGACTATCGGCGGAAGCGGGGCGTTAGAATTAACGGACGCTAATGCCGGAGTTGTTATTAGCGCGACATCGGTCCCATGTAATTACGTAGAGATTTGTGCAAATGACGGGTTGGCGATGATTGGGGATTCCGCTGTAGTCCAAACAAGCGGGTCTGAGGTTGGAGTTAAAATATATCCTGGGAATATTCCTTATAAAGTCCAAGCTAATAATCTTAACCAAGTATTTGCGTCTGGCGCAAATGGGACAAGGATATCATGGACTTATTTCGTTTAATTAGAAATGTGGTATTTCTTATAATTTTAGCTTCGCCTATCGCCACAGCTGGCGTGTTGGTGGGCGAAGAAGACGGGACTCCGTCTCATCTGTCTACGTCCTGTTGGGCAATTAAAGTTGCGAATGGCAATCTTACTGCAAACTCTGATGGGACTTGCAGTGTTGCAGACCAGAGCGTTGCCGGAAGCGGTGACATAACTGGCGTTGGAGATTGTGCGAGTGGCGAATGTTTTAATGGGACATCCGGGACGACAATTACTTTTAATGGAGCGACATCTGGCACTACGACATTAGCTCCTACAGCTATCGCCGGAACTACGGCTATAACTTTACCAGCTGAAACT
>Ga0105051_10002779_pt1 | contig 21910 bp, 7 predicted proteins | sample FRY02_FD_78383 | JGI IMG/M metagenome (GOLD analysis project Ga0105051, IMG submission 78383) | Freshwater microbial communities from Lake Fryxell liftoff mats and glacier meltwater in Antarctica - FRY-02 (megahit assembly) | ecosystem: Environmental > Aquatic > Freshwater > Ice > Glacier... | reverse complement strand
TTAAATCTCAGATAAGAGCTTGTCAACTTACATTTTATTAAAATCTGACTGTCTTTATAGTTATCTGATAACTTTTTATGCTTTTTCATTGTCTCCTTTTAATCTTTTTAATTAATTAAGTCTTGATTGAATTTATCCTTAACCCTGAGATACTTTTTTTTATAGTTATCTGTTAGCAATTTAAATTTAACGACCTTTTCTTTATGAAGCCTCAATAAAGACTTACTTTTTCTTTCTTTCAGCTTCAAGTTAACGGATCAAATTTCTCATTTGTTGTTATTGCTCGTTTGTCTTACCGTTCAATTTCTAGTGCTATTTTTCTACTTATTATTTTCTTCTTTTTTAATCGTTAAAAACCTTTTAATATTCAGAATATTTTTTTCTGGCGTACTCTTACATTCCCATACTTTTTCTCTTTTCTTTTTACAGTTACTGTCTAATCATTTAGATAGCTGAATCGTCAGGTCTGGCGTTTTCAAGTTATTTGATTCTTCTTATCAAGTTTTCACTTTATCTCTTCATAGATTCTAATAGGCCATAAGCTCTATCTTTTTATTTCTCAAGGCTTTGTGACTGATTAAGGGTGTTTTGCTATTTTTGACTTATCGAATTAATTTAGTTTCTAAGGGCTTATATTTATCTTTCATATCTTTTGACAACATTTGGATTATCAACAACATTTTCCATTATTCGATCCCTTCCACCTGTGTTAAGCTGTTTCTTTAAGCCCTAGTTCTATCTTTCAAGATTTTACAGTTATTACTCGATATCATCAAAAATCCCATCAAGTCCGTCTCTTAGATTTACTAATTTGTTGATAATTTGAGAAGATCTGGCATCGTTCTGCCCGATAACATCCTGAAGAAATGGGAACAAAGCCTATATTTTTTCAATTATGTGATTTTTCTTTTTCATTCCATCTATCACATTCGGTCTTTACTGGTTAAAGGGTAATGGAACAGTTGGTATGTATGATGATTCATAATGTGGCTGAGTAACAGAATCATGGCCGAAGCCTGATGTATTCACTCGTGCTCCTGAAAATCGATTGCTGTACATAAATATATAATAAAAACTGTTAGCTTATTTTTAGATTTCTATAGCAACCAATCGAAATTATAAATTTAATTCGAAAAAATTTAAATTTTATGATTAATTTTTATGTTTAAAAAATCAATAGTAAATGAACATACAATAAAAAGCTATTAAATTATAGCTGTCTAAGATTTGATCCAAAATGTGATAATCTTCATTTTAAAATAGAAATAAAATACGACTATCATTTTTTTGCATAAGATATCTTAAGCGTTGCATTTCCCAAGGTTGTTTAGTTCAAACCAGCTAAGGCAGTTCCTGCTTTAAAATCATCCTCGTATTAAATAAAGGCAAAATTCTTTGGTGCCAAACGAACATCCCTTAAAGTAAAAGAATAAAATACACTAATCCAGAATATCTGATAAAAAAATTAGTTAGCATTTATGTAGTAATTGTGGGATTAAGTCCCTGGCAGAACAAGATATGGTTGGGTGGGTTAGTGCTCTAGATTGATAAAATATATACGTTGTCAGTTTTTTTAAGGACATTCTTTTACCTCTAAACCTTAGCCTTGAGCTGCTGAGGCCTATTAACAAATTTTTCCTAAAACTTAACCTGAAAGTAGTTCTCAGATCTTTCTCTGATCTGAAAGGTGCCATCAATCTTGGCAACCACATCTGATTTCTACTTGGCAAACTGCACTCTCTTGGAATAAAAAACAGCATACCATCGTCTTCCCGTAGAGCTATTTTGCATTAATCTTTCTCTTGGCCTCCATGGCCGAGTTAATATCCCTGTAAATGACAAACGCCTGTCCTCTCATGCGGATATTCTTTTTGGCAACAATCTGCTTTAATAAAGTTATACGTCAATGATCTCACCATACTCTTAGAAGATGTTGTAAAGGGTGTCTTTTAGCTCGTCTATTGGCACTTTTTAGTTCAGATTGCTTATGTAGACGGTGTTGCTTGGAGCGATTTATCTGCTCTTGTTTTCTATTGGGTATCGTGCATTACTTACCTTGCTAATCGAAGGTTTATTAGAACATGTTTGGTCGGATGTGGAATGGGGAAATTTAGGTTGGATATTTGGATTGTATATATTAACTCTTATAAATTGAAAGGAATAATTTGGACTGAATAATTAAGGCGAATAAATCAAAATTAAATAATTAAAAAAAATAAATTAGGCTGAATAAATGTTATTTGCTCATTTTAAAAGAACAGACTATTATTATAAAATACTCTTTATTTTGTACATCAGAATAAAATTTAGCATGCCATTTTACTTTAATCATTAATATCAATTTAACTTACGGGTTTTTGTCAACCTAGTTGTTTAGCTGTTCAAAAATATTGCTTATAGATTAGTTTTTTTAAGCCGTATAAATAATAAATTCGCTTTATTCAGTAAAATATAAATAGCTGAATTTATTTTATTAAAATTTATATTTTTATCGAGCCATATCTTAAATGAGTAAAAAACCAACACCAGTTCCGGTGAAGCAACAACCAAAAGCTGTAGAAAAGAAAGCTTTTAGAGCCGAAGACTTTGCAACTTTAACAATTCCGGTCGAATAAGTCAGAGACATTAAGACGGCTTTTGATATCTTCGATGGTGATCTCAGTGGTGTAGTTGATCCCCAATAACTTAAAAACGCTTTTGTCAGTCTCGGCTTCGGAGGACAAAACAAGTTTGTTTATCAGATCCTTGCCGAACTCGATGATGATCAATCAGGAGGAATTGACTTCGCTGAATTCTTGAGACTTGCCACAGCTAAAGTCTCGGATAAGGACAGCAAGGCCGAAGTCGATAAAATTTTCCAATCATTTGATCTCAACAAAGCAGTAATTTATTTTTATAATTCAAGGGAAAAATTACCACTTTAGAGTTGAAAAAAGTTGCTCATGAATTGGGAGAAGATCTTAATGACGAATAAATTGACAAAATGTTTGTCAAAGCTGATCTTGATGACGATGGATTTGTTACAGCAGACGATTTCTACAACATTATGACCCATAAAGTTTATTGGGAGCAATGATTAATTTGGATCACACATTCATTAATTTTAAAAAATTTCATAAAATTTTTACAGATCATAAATCAACAAATTAAATTATTAAAAGAAATAGAGCCATTAAGGACTGTTTATTCTATATTGACACTAAAAAATATTATGTTTAACCAATGCAACTGTTTTCATATGTGAAGTTGAAATCATGTCTGGGAATTCGGTAAGCTCTGCAAAATTAGATAATTTTTTACAGAATTTTATAATTGTTTTTAATCCTAATTGCTTGATCCATATTCAGAGTTTTATAAATTATAAATCTGAGTTAATTTTATAAATAATTTTTATAAGCTCATAAGTTATACTTTCTCCATGAATGTAATAGTTTCACTAATTCCTAGAATAGTCATTCCAGTATAAAGAGTAAGTCTTTAAAAAGCAAATACGTGGCCAAGATAAGTGAAGTCGATTAATCATTATTTGGTATGTTTATTTTTAATAAAGGAATCAATCCAAACAAGACACAGAACCAAGATGAATTAAAAAAAATCACTAAAATGGTCAAAGAAGAAAACTTCAAACATCCAGAAGTCGGAATTTTACCAATAGGCTAAATCGAAAGAATAAAAGTACAATACATTCTATTATGATAGAACTCAATTAGAAAATCAACCAAACAACAGTCTTAGCTTGAGAAAAAATTAGCCGAATAGGAGAAGTAATACAAACTTGCATTAGCCAAAGCTAAAAAGGAACAAATGCTTAAACTTTAGGAATAAAAAAAAAGAAATATACCATTAAATTAAATAGAAAAGGAAAAAATCCAGCAGAAAAAATAAATTAATAGCAGAGCTGTAGAAATCTCTCAGGAAGGGTTTGATGATGTCAAGTAGATGAATAAAATGGTTGCATATGCTAAAGCTGCTACTATCAGAGAAAGGCAATTAGAAGAAAAACAGAGATAATGGGAAAACTATAAAGTTCAATAAAAGAAAAAAGACAAAATTATGGAACTCTAAAGACTCAAGAAAATTAGATAACAAGGGTAAATATAAGAGGTTAGAAAAATTTAAGCCTTAAAAGGAAAATAAGTTATTATAGACCAAATAAAGGCCAGATAAATCCACCGCCTTATAGCCAAGTAATAACAGGAGAGATAAGCCCAAATTCTGTTACAAAAAATGAAGTAACTTTAAAAAGAGTAATAAAAAAAAGCGATAAAAAAAAAATAATAACAAAAAGTAATAAACGAGTAAATAGTTCAAAGCAACAGAAACACAATCGTAATCGTCGAGAAGAGAAAGCAAAAATAAAGATAATAAGAATAAAAAATAGCAGCTTATTTGCGATAAAAAGCTTAGAAGTAGCTTGAGCTAGCAGATTAACAAAGGTAATCATATAAACTATTTCAGACGTATCAAGGACGAGAAGTAAAAGTAAATTCAACGATTAAGATAACTGCAAGAAAAGGCTTCTGACCGACAGGCCTAACTGGACGCTCTCCGAGCCAAACGTGCTATCTAGGCAAACTAACGAGTAGCCCGCTAAAAATAACGGCAGGAGGCCTAAATACGTTCAAAAAAAGCATCGTAACTAAAATTCGCACGCCTGTAACAACACCAGTAAAAGTAAAAGATGCTAGAAGAGCAGGCACGATCATAAAAAGCCTAATTCTAAACATCAATCCTGAAGCAACGATAAATCCGGTAACTGGAGTAAAAGCTGTAGCAGGAGCGAAAGTAATTACTCAAGAAGCACGCCTTACAGTTAAAAAAGCAGATAGTCTAGAAAGGGGAACTGACTGAGCAGTAAAAAAAGCTAAGATAGGTTGAGAATCAGAAGGTCAAGGAGACTCATGAGGACAAGGCGAGGTTGTTGGAGAAGATTAAGAGGGAAAAGATTGAGGAGCTTAAAAGCCTTAGTGTCCCAGGGAAGTATATTGTGGAGCTGGAAAAGAAGAAGATTAAGTGAGCTGCGAGTAAGGGTAACAGATGTGAGTGAGAGGGTAGGTAAAGGATGTTGCGTGATGTTTTGTAGAGGGATTTTAGATTTTTATTGGTTAGGCGTTATAATTGATGATTGTGATTCATGATTCTACCACTAAGTATGCTAATATACGATCCACTTATAGTTTCGGGATTTGACCTATTATCTTAGCCCTACCTTCCATTAATTCTGTCAGATAAGTAGCGTGATCCCATCCCCTATTTTGTACCCGATAAATTGTCTCAATCCCAATCCAACAAAAAGCATGCCCCATTCAAACCAACTCCATCCACAACCTACTAAATCCCACCAAAATTTCATCGATATTTCCACATGAACGATTGCCCTTGAGTTCAAAACTTATCTTTTAACCCTTTTAAACCCCATACAATTACAGTCTCTCCTAATATAATATATTTCGGCTATTTTATTCTCGGTATTAATGGATTTTACTAACTTCTGTAGGCCGAGCAGTTGCTACCCTTCGCTTCGTATGCATAGCTTCTGATTACTTTTGTAGAGAATTTTGCTTCAGGGGCATTATTATGCATCATGGGTCATGAATTAAAGTTTTCTTATTTGTAAGTCTTCTAAGGATGTTTTGGCTGATGATAGGTGTGTTGTGTTGATTTCGGGAAGTCTCCTGATGGAAATATGTCGATGGTAGTATGTCGGTGGAAATTGTATGATTTATGTAAATGAGAAGATTTATGAATAGTAAAATGCTGTTGAGACTGATCGGCTACTTTTTAGCTATAATATTCGTTGTTTTTAAATTGATATATATGTAGACAGGAAAGAAAGTCATTCTTAGATTTGATCGATTAGATATATTTTTGATTAGGATTTACTCTGATACATTATCATATTCATTATTGCCAAATCTATAATTTTTTGCATAACTTACTGCTACAGTTAATGAAAATTGGATGAAACTTTAGATAAATAGTTTTCTTAAAAACTTATCAATCGCCTAAAAACAGAAAAATATGATCTGTATTTTTATAAATCATAACAAACAAGAGCGATGTGAAAAACTATATCAATACTTTATGTCAAATAAAACAAAGCAATAAAGACTGTTATAAGGCTTGAGAAGACTATGAGTTTTATTGCGTATTTATAACATAATAAATATCCATAATCCTATTATTATATACTTCCATAATCCTCCAGTTATTATATATTTTCATAATCCTACTATTAAATATAACATAAAAAACTAACAATCTAAAACCCACCAAATAAAATAAGACAAAAATTTCATAAATATAAAAAATAACCGTTAACAATCCCTCCACAATTAAAACCCCATGCAGACCAACCCAGCCCCGCAACCCATCCGCCTAATCGCCATCGACTAAAGAACAAAAAGTACGTCTTTTTCTAACCAAGAACTGTCCGTAAACCAATAAGCAATACAATGGCTGCTCCAAAAAGTCAACCAATAAAAGCACATCGGCGTGGTGACAGTAGTCGGCAAGTACCGAACCGGAAAGAGTTACATACTCAACAGGGTGCTGCTTAATCAGAATGTTGGGTTCTAGGTCGGGCCCACCATTAACGCATGTACCAAGGGGCTTTGGGTATGGCCCGAGCTTATTCAGTGCGAGGATGACCCCACCAAGCAGTATATGGTTATGGATACTGAAGGGCTGGGCTCCTTGGAGGAGGGCGAGCAGAATGATACCAAGATCTTTCTTATGGCTATGCTGCTGTCGAGCTACTTTATTTATAACAGTTTGGGCAGTATTGATGAGAAGGCTGTCCAGAGTCTCAGTTTGATCATTAACTTGAGTAAGATGCTTCAAAATGGATCAGAGAGAGATAAGTAGGATATTATTAACTGTTTTCCTACTTTTTTATGGCTGGTGAGGGACTTCGCCTTAAGACTCTAAGATTAAAAGGGCAGGCCGATTGCTCCCATTGATTATCTATAAAACGCATTAAAGCTGCAAACAGGAAATTCGGAAATGACAACTCGTAAAAATAGTGTAAGAAAATAACTTATTAACTTTTTCAGATAAAGGGATTGTTTTACTCTTATAAGGCCCGTTGATGATGAAAAAAAACTTCAAGATATGTCGAAAGTTAAAGACTCAGAAATGAGGCCAAAATTTTTATAAATGGTTAATCAACTAAGATCTAAAGTTCTTACTGATGTCAAAAAGAAAACTTTTAAAGGCAAGCCTTGCTCTCCAGCCATGTTTATTGAATTGTGTCAATATTTCTGCGATTCCATTAATAAAGGCGGGCTTCCAGAAATATAAAGCAATTGGTAGCTTGTATGTAAAGCAGAGACAGGTAGAATTTAAAAGAAAATATTCAAATAATTTAATGCTGATATGGATTCCTTGGAAAGAGCTGATTTAGATACCTTGAACATAAAATAAGTATAATAAAAATTGGCAAAAAAGATTTCATAATGGCTTAAATATTTCTAGAAAAATTCTTTAGGATGCAAAGGATAAAAGAAAAAGTAGATGAAATAAAAAATGTAAGAAAAGTTTATACTAGTTAAAAAAAAAATAGCCGATATGAAAAATTTTAAACTCGATGAGTAAATTTCCTAGCTAAGTAATCTTATATAAAGCGATATTAATTCAAGCATAATCACAAATATCTTTTAAATAGCGTAAAAGTTCGACAAAACAATATAAATTGAATAAATAAAGGCAAATTCTTAAACCCTGTCCTATTTATTTAGAAGATGCTATGAGGGATTAAAATCAGCTAGTTTTACATATTTCGGCAACACGCTCCAGAGCCAAAGACACTAAACAAGCTTATTGAAATAAAAACTGGTATTTTACCATTCCTCCTTGAACAAGATCTCAGGATAAAGGAATAAAAAATACCAGTAATTCGACAACAAATAACGACTACTCCAGCAAAACGTCATTCAACTCGAGCTTAAAGTCAGAGACGCAAACTAATAACTCCGAAAGGCCAAGTCCCAACTAAACTCCATTTATACCTAAAACCATAACACTGTCTAAGAGAAATAAAATTACAATTTTAATGCTTATATGCAGTGAAAAAATAGCTTAAATAAAAATGGTGTTTATCTGATATTTTATTATCGTATTTGCATTTATAATACATTATAAAAAATGCATAAACTTTAATAAAATTAAACTACTTTGCTTACTATTAATTCAATTTCTAACTTATTATTACTTCAATTTTAAATAAATGAATTGTCTTTGTTACTTTATTAACGTTCGATATGTATGCTTCAATATCGATAATGGACATTTTGTTGAGATCTTTTACACTACAGATGTTATATTTAACACTATAATGTAATATTTAACATTTGTACATGTTATATAATTATATGAATGATTATTTGATAGTCATTTATTGTTGATTAGTAGAAATATTTTTAGTTAAATATTTATATTGATCATTTCATGCCGACCCTCCCAAGAGTCTAAAGAACACTTTCATTGACAGTTTTTATCCCTATAGACACGCTTTGAAAAGAACGTACATTTAAGGGTAAGTCAGTTTTATCACTCTTGAAAGATTTTTATGAAACTGGTCGTATCCTAATTGCTTGTTATTGCTTGGATCCACATCTAAGGTTAATCAATTAATTACTTTTTAAAACCCAAACCAAAAATGTATCATATGAGTTATGATTAGTTGAAAGGGCTCTTATCTTGTTCACTGTTCCTTTCAGGCTTGTCTCTGGGAACTTCTCTGGCCTGTCGTTCATGTATTGCAATGTGAAATCATCAGCTTTTAGTAATTGGAAAGAGTATGATCCTAATCTTATAATGCTTCCGATTTGGAAATCTGTATCGGCCATGTATCTGCTGTCGATATTTTGTCTTTTTCTTTACATGAATTTTCCACCCCATATTCCGGAGTTTTTATCACTGCTTTGGTAAACTTGGACTGTGTCGTCCCCACAAAAGAAAGAAACGATAAATTTACGGTCGTTTTAATCTCGAGTTTCTGAAATAAGACGGGCTTCGTATTTGAGTACATATTGATCGTTAGTAAAGAGTTTAGTCATGTCTTTTTTTGGAGGTTTAGGTTGAAGAGAGTAAACACTACCTAAACTGTCTTCCAAAGTACCATATCCATTATAAGGAGGTACTTAATGTTGAATAGCTCTTTTTTATCCTTCTTCAACAGTCAGTGGTTCTAAGTTAATACCGAATGTTTGGTTGTAATATGCTTTGGTGAAATTGTCGCAGTCGTATACAGTACAGTTTCTGCCAAATACATGTACTTTTGCTCCAATGCTAAAATCTCTAGGCGAATAAAACTATTATTTGGCCATATTCATTCCTGGATAAATAGTATGTGTTGGTTTTTTAGGAAGTTTTTGTTTTTTCAACAACAAGGGGAAGGGGTCTTTCCCTGAATTTTGGAATCTAATTTACTTAACCTCCACAGTGTCATCAGCTAAGAAAAAGTTCAACTGGAAATGATTGAACCCGCCCTCTAAAGTGTTATCGTTCCATAAAACCTTGAATGAAAGAACTCTCCTGTCATTGTCGAGGTATTTTTTTAGACCATCGTTTGGATGGCCTCCTCCCAATCTGACCTCGATGTACTCCTTGTACTACTTGGTATCGGGTGGGTTGATTTTAGCGTCCTTTGTTCGGACAAATTAGTTGAACAGGTCGGATGGCTCAGGTTCGGAGGGGTTAAGTTAGACTTACATGTAGTTGTAGAATTATTGAGTGAAAGAGTCGCAATCGTAGATGTGGAAGATTCTGTCGTAGAAATTAATGTTGATTCCCACGTTCAGATCTCTCCAGGTGTAGTTGTCAGAAAGTTCGCCGATAACTCTGGGTAATTTCTGTCTTTTAAGAAATACACCCTGAGGAATCCCAGAGTTCTAGACTTTTGGTTCTGTAACATAAATGGTCTAATCTCCCAAATAGTAGTAGATTGATACTTTTCTGATCCTATAGTTCTCAAGTCTGCTTTATACGACATGCTCTTGGAAAAACCCATAAAATCGCAATACTTTTCTGTCATATTTCAGCCATGGTGGTTGAACTCTTGGTATGTAATCGTTTTCAGGCGCTTTCCTGTCCTTCAAAAAAGTTAATTGAGTGATACTTTTTGTCAGCTCATCAATCAAGTTCACATCAATTTACTATTTTAAGTTTTGTTTCTTCTATTGGACGCCTCCATCAACAAAATTAAATTGCTGAGTTTTGTGAAAGTTTTGTTTATATGGATCACTGAATACATGTCCAGGAAGGAATGGTACGTGTTTTGGAATGTTGGTTTGCATTGAAATTATTTTATTTATAAGTTATATTTATTTTTATTTTTATTATCAGATAACATTTGAGGCATTTTTATATTTAACTTTTAATAGACATGTTAAATTTTTTATAAACCTAAGAATTGTAATAATCGACAATAGGATTTGTATTTTTAAGTTATAAACATAAATCATAAATTTATTTTAAGCCTTCTCAATTTTTTCAATGCAAGGAATAAAAGTAAGTCACAAAAGAAGATCGATTTAGAAAATAATTCCATAAATGCCTATAAAAAAGTTATCAGCAAACTCCCGATAATAAAGTAGTAGAAGGCACAGAACCCGCTACAAAGGCATATAAAGCCCCTAAAGCTAACTAAAAGATTACAAGCACAAGAACTTCAAGATTCTAAACTAGCTGTAAGCATCAGCAAATACAAAATATGCCAAGCGCACCTTAATAACATAGCATACACTCTAATCATCCCTCCCCCAACCATAAGACTCAACCACCAAAAAGATTCAAGCAGCAAACAGCTCACAAGCAGCCCGCTACACACCCAGCGTTCACTCGTTTCAGAGCGACAGAGGCCTCCCCCATGACTAAACCGTCCATAAGCCTCAATACCAAGTAACCAGCAGGTTCTCATAAAACCACCACGACCCCGATTCATCCTTGGCCTTCCTGATAAGCCAGAACAAGTCCAACAACTCCAACCCGCTCATAAACACGGCGAGACTGAAATAGTAGCAGTTCGGTGCCAAAATACAGTCTGACCTGAATAGGGTTGAGGTGGCGACTGTCATTAAGAAATTAGCTTAGGAAAACTCATCTACTGACACGTTCATACCTGCTAGCAAAAATATTATATAGGGTGGGATTGGGTAGTCGTTGAGGTAATTAGCACAGTACAGGAATTCTTAAAACTATACTTAGGAGAATGATATGATCAGGGCGTCTTACTCGGTGGATAATTTTGATGACTATTAGTTTGGTGGAAATAACTCGTAGAGCATGTAGGAGCAGACATCTGTTGCACTGTCTAAAAATGGGAAAGCTAAACCCGCACATATGATGCCGGCGCCTACTACGCAGGCCTACTCGCACATAAAAGCGAGAATAAAGCCATATAATTGGCGATAAATGAACAGATATATCCCTTAGACGTAATAATAGCACCGGATGTCCACCCTCAGCTATCTAAACCAAAAGCTCTCAATCCAAGCAACCCGATAACAACAATAACTAACAAAACTAATCCAATAATACCAGCTGCACAAGAACAACCTCACCAATGCCTCCAAGCGTAAGACATAAACAAACAAGATAATCCAGCATATCTACAAAGACAAGAAAAGCTAACATGAGATCAAACGCTAGATTTCACTGCCCCAGTTACGAAGAGTCCAAGCCGCAAAGGTAGAGATTCTGATACCTGGTGTGAAATAACTCTGTCCTGATTAACAGAAATGTAAGGTGGGCTGCAAGGTTGCTTCAGGGATGTAGACTGAGGGGAAACAGGTCGGAAGGGATGTTATGAAACACTCGCTGTCATACAATAGGATGGGGTTTGGGTCGAGAAGGCCTAGGAATTTGAATTAGTAGGATGAAAGGGAGAGTTAGATATAGACGGTTTAGAAAGTATAAAGGAAACTTAGAGAAAAAGGGGTGCAGTTTAACTCCGACTCGATCAGGAGGGGGCTTCTTAATTTTAAAGATGTTCCCCTTTGTATAATATCCAAGAATGTCTATGCGCATGTTAGAGAAGAAGATAACATGTAGTCTTGCATGAAAATGCAAACATTTCCAGAGAAACAATTGCCTTCGAATGGTTTTTATAAAATTTTTCCTCTTTGATGCGTCTATTGTTTTAATATTTTAACTTATATAAATCTTATAAACTTGATAAAAGACTTAACTTGTATTTTATTTAAATTTATTTAACTTCAATATTAACTAAGACATTATCAGATATATGATCAGATTTTATCAAAATCTTCTACTATAAATTGCCAATAAATATATGATATTTTTATAATAGAACTTAAGAAATCATGTCTAATTTCAAGAGCTTAGACCAACACTAACCCAAGATCATCATAAGCAATGAAGACGACTCGTACAATACCTTCATAAAATTCTTGATGAAAAGCGGTCTTCTCGAATAGGGAAAAACCCTGCACCAATTACGATGCAAGAAAGCCCCTCTTAAAATCACCTTTGGGAACAGATTCAAGAAGTTATAAACCGATTATACGCTTTACTAAGGCGACTATCTTATCAACTGGAACTAGAATTAGTTCAGGGTTCAGGTTTAGCTGGGTGAGGCCAAACTTGTGACTGAGTGCAGGCAGATTGATTTCCTTAAAAGGGTTTGTATATTTGGATCTGATCTTGCTAAGGTTAAGGAGTTTGTCGATTTTATCTTTAATATTGGGAACTAGGAGACCAATTAGGATACTATTACGATTTATTAAAATAATCAGGGTCATTGGAACGTTTCAAAAAATAAAAAACCCAGGAAACTTTAGAGTGTAATTTTTACGGAAAATTTTATCACAGAAGTTCTTAGCGATATCTAAGACTTTATATTGAGTTAAAATTGGTACATTGAAATGGGTATCCCCTACAAAAGAAGCTATTTACTCTACGGACCACCCGGAACAGGGAAGAGCTCTTTTGCACAAGCCTTGGCTGCCGAAATACAATACTCAATCTGTTTTGTAAACTGCTCAGACAATATCAACGATTTTAATTTCAATCGGCTATTGAATCAGGCTCCTAAGAAATCAATAATCCTTATCGAAGATGTGGATGCCATATTTACTTAAAGAAAGAACTCATAAAAAATAAATGCACTGACATTTTCTGGATTTCTCAACTCCATTGATGGTGTCCGATCTCAAGAAGGAAGAATTGTAATTATGACGACTAACTACAAGGACAAACTTGATCCGGCATTGTTAAGGCCTGGAAGAGTTGATTAAATGTACGAAATGACTTATGCCACTCGTTATCAAATTGAAAAGATGTGTCTTAGATTTTATAAGAATGAAAAGATAGCCAAATAATTTGCTGATAAGCTACCATAAAATAAGTTTTCTATGTCAATGATACAAGGGTTTCTTTTAAAGTTTAGGAAATGCCCTGAAAAAATTGTGTAAAGAACTGATTAACTCTTGAATAGTGATTAAAACGTCAAGATAGATGTCTTTTTAAAAGATATTAACTGCCTTTAATGTCTGAACGACTTCAGAATTCAAGAGGTGTATACCTTGGCCCAAGCGAAAAACTTGTCTACAACAGATATTGAAAGAATTGCAACAAAACTTCCAGATTTACTAAAAGGACGTTTAACTGAGACAGTTAGAATGGATAGAAAAATCTACATAAAAACATAAAATTCTCTATTTAAATTCATCGAATAAAGTGTCAGTGACGAATAAATGCAACGAAAACTTCGAAAATTCGTTCGATAATAAGAATGCAAGACAATATTCCTGGTGCGAGACGAGCTAAAAAAGCAATAAAGCTTATAAATAAAAGCCCCCTAAATAGCAATCCAATAATGAACTCCAAAATGATAATCTAAGTCTGTCATTAATCTTATTTTGACAATTATGTCTATAAACTAATTATGTCTATAAACTAATTATGTCTATAAACTAATGATCTCTATAAACTAATTATTTTCATCCACAAACTTACTCAAAATATCAAGTTAATTTTTAAAGATGATTATGATGCCACCATTGTTATCCTTAAATCTGAAAATAGTTTAGCTTATTGGACAGTTATTGATTAGGTATATCGATGGATTAAAAAAATACAGTTAAGGTGACTATTTTTGCAACTAAGGGTGAGATTGGTCTGGAAAAATGTTTGGGGTTGGTATGTTGCTGGGCTTGTATGTTCAGCAATTACAGTTTGTGATATGCTCTTAGTTTTACTTTTTTAGTTATAGTCGGCTGCTTTTATTATTTTGTTGTTCTTTGTTGCTAGACTAGTTTTTATGTTTAATGTTGGATAGACGGGTCTCTGTTTCAGGCTCTCCCTCCTATTCCTCAACCCTTCTCATCACCTACTTCCTACTTCTCCTCTGATTCTGTGACTCCTGCTTACTCTCAATCGCTTAGAGCGTCATGTGGAACAGTTACTCGATGTTGGTGCCGCTAAGTGCTGACACGCTTTGGTACGGGAACTTGTATCGGTCCATTATTTTGTGTAGCTGGGCTTTGTCCAGATTGCTGGGTTATCGAACAGTTACGTAGGTTTCAGATCGCTCTTGTTACCACAAAGGACACCGATCATCGACTTTATCCCCCCCTGGGCGTGGTTGTTGTCACGGTATACAGATACCCAGTCTTAGAGGTTTGTTAACGTCTATGGTCCTATCTTAATGTTGCAAGTACTGGATTGATCGAAGACGAGAATGACAGCAGTCGCATCCTTGAGATAGCTAGGCACCAGGCTCTTGAACTTCTCCTGCCCGGCGGTATCCCACAGCTGCAATCTTATCGACATACCCTTATAATTCATGTTCTTAACCAGGAAATCAATTCCGATAGTGGGCTGAATATCACAATACATACGTTCTAGTTGCTCTAAAAGGTATTATTAATGAACCTGGTTATAACACTGGTCTTTCCTGTCGCTGAATCACCCAGCAAGATTATCTTATAGTTTGGTTTTTTCTTTTATTTCATGCTCTAACTCCTCTGGCTTGTGGAGTGCAGGTTGGACGAATTGTTCATTTGTAGGGTCGGGTGATTGATGGGACGGGGAATTGTTTGTGGTTGGGAAGGGGGATTAGCGTTTTGGTGTTATGAATGTTTTTGGAGTTTTAAGTTAGAATCTTGATTTTAGTGTTAATTTGTATGTCTTTAGTGTTAATTATTAAAATTTAATTTATTCTCATTCTTCGAAATCGACCAGTTTTCTATATATAATTATGCAAAGTTAGGGATAGCAGTCAAATTAGTTATTGAAACTAAAGACACTTAAATAAATGAATGAATTAGCTCCATACCCTCCTTACAATCACTTTGTAGATATGCAGAGCTCACTTGTTTAAAAGATAAATAAAATAGCTCATCGATAATAAAATGAATAGAAAAATGCAAACTTATAACTAAAACTGCTAAAACAATCTCGATAAGTGCTTTAAAGCAAACAAAATCTGCTCTAAAGCCTAGACACCAAAATAAGGCAATTCAGCAAAAAGGTAACCTATTTCTAAACCCTGTATCCCAGCCCCCCATCCGACACAAACTCCCAACAACCATAACCTGCCTCATTCCCCCCACCCAGGACCCTTCCCGCACCCCATCCAACAACTCATCTGCATCTTTTATCATAGCAACACAAGTCCATGCTTCTCCTCCAAACAAAGCAAAACCTACAGCACATGGTAAACACACGAACCATCCAAAAGCACAATGATTTGATCGAGAGAACGTCTAAAAGGTATGATGATAGGGTTAAAGATTAGCCTGTTGTGGGGATATCGCAAAGGTAGTAATTACAGGACGAGATTAGAAGATTGAGGGTAAAGTATTAGACGATTAAATGTAGGAATATGGGGCTGGTACAGGAAAATAACTGGCTTAAGGTGTAGGGGTGTGCCGTGGGGGAGGGCAATTTGAGTATGGAAAGCGTGGTTAATGGGGTTTAGATTCAGGTTGGGAGGATTAGGGTGGAGATAGCAGAATTATAATAAATTAGGGCATTGATTAAGAGGACCTAACATACAAAAATTAAACATAAGACGGAATCTATACGATCAAATTTATTAAATACATAAGCGATTAACTTCCAGGACAGTACACGCAGGTTCTGCTCAAAGTTCATTTAAAACTGCAATCAGGCAATCGCAATTCATAATTTTTAATGATAAATAGTTTTTAGAAAAATAGAATGAAATTCGAAAGTAAGATAAATTTTGTAAGTAAAATGAATTTTATAAGAGAATAAATTATACCGTTAACATTTTCTCATGAAATATTGATTGACTGATCTCTTATTCGGTACAATAATGTTACAAAATATTTATTTTATCCATTTAATCCGTAGTTAGCCAATTACATGTAAAACAATTATTTTTTTTCATAACTAAGAGTTATTTTGATACAGTTTTTCAATCTTACAATTTCACATTAATCCATAAACATATTTTTCTTGCTAACAACACAATAAACCCCAGATCAACAATCAACCAACTTCCATTAAATTTTTCCATACCCAAACCATACCAACCATGGGAGCCTGTCTATCGAGCTAAGCCCAGCCCAAGATAATCTACTGTCCATCCAACCACGCCATGAAATACAAGAACAATTTAAATGGTAAAATAACCTGTTCATAGTGTTTAGCCAATATCACTGAGAGGCCGATATTTTGTCAGGATTGTAACCATTATCTCTGTAGCCGGTGTGTTAGGGTGAGACGTTGAGGTGGGGAAATAAGGATTGGTTCAAACTGAGGGGAGAGCGGTAACCTTAGACAAGGAATGATAGCTTAAACAAATGAATGATAGCCTAAACAGACAAGGAATAATAACAGACAAGGAATAATAACAGACAAGGAATGATAACAGACAAGGAATGATAACAGACAAGGAATGATAAACATAAACAAACATTGTATAGACGAAGTGCCCTGGAAATAATATATTGATGGTCTATTCCTTTAATGCGTATACATGGATAGCATTTATGCTTATGAATTGATAGATAAAGTAAAGATAGTATATGTATAATTTAGTAGAACTACCCTATCTGAAGAGTTTTATTTATATTCAAGATATTGACGATTGCTGTATTACATTTTCGAACTTATTTGTAGATAATCCTCGCTTTAGTTATATCTGTATAAATTGTACACTTAAATAATTAAGGTACGTAATTAAATTTGGTTTGACTTGGTTAAATTTGATTTTAATTATTAAGGGTTCCGTGATTCAAGAAAATATTATTTACAGAATATTTAAAGCAAATGATTAACATCTATTAAATTTACGAATTAAATAAAAGGCTTTAATTAATTAACGAAAATTATTAAAATCATATTGAATTTTTTACATGCTTCGATATGTTTTCTCTTTATTTTGACAATAAAAATTATTTTTGATCAACCAGATTAAGGCTCAACTTAAGAATAGTTGATTTGAGGCTTTTCATGTCAAAAATTACAATTTGAATTTTCTATAATTTTTACTAACTACGTAGCTTAGACAAAAAATGAGTGCTTATCAATATTTTTAAAGAAAATTTAGCAATATTTTAACTAAAAATGCTCTTTTACTTTGTAGTAAAGTTCAGGGGATAAGGATTTTAAATAAAAATAGAAAAAGCATTGAGATGTAAAAATAATGGTTTAATTATGCAGCATGAATCCTTAATTATCAAGAGTAACCCATTAAAATCCCTCTTTTATTGAAACAAGAATACATTGAAGCCAGAAAAGCTAGAAAAAGGTTAAAGAACAAAACGAAACTGAAAAATCCTCTCATTTTCTGATATAATTAAAGCGATAAGTTAATTCCTGATAGCAATTTTGGAAGAAAAAGAAAGATTAAAAATCATTAAGTCAATGCAGAGTTCATACTCAACATTTTTTATCCTTAGTAAGAGGAGCAGCCTTAATTTTCATGGCGTGAGGCTTCTTGTTCATAGATATTTCTTTATAATTAAACATCGTTGTCCTTGTTGAAAACCGTATGCTATAAGGCTTACTCCCAGCCGAATCTGGTGTATGGGTTACTATCCAGGCAGTTTACCAAGAGGTGCTTCATTTATTTGGAGACTTGTATGTCTGTCGGGAAGTTTATTTGTTGGTTGAGGATCAGGCATGCCATTTAAATTGGCTCATTGCACTTTACAAGGTTCCAGGGTAACTGGCCAAAAAGACCCTCGTAAATGACAACCCCTAATGACCAGATGTCATGCTTAAGGCTGATCATTCCCGTTGATAACAATTCTGGGGGAAGGTAGGCGTAATCTTTTTGTTTCTCAAGATTATCTCCCATTTTGAACTCAGTTTCATGCAGGGCATTCTTTTTCATCACTTCTATAGTCTTGACGTAAGAAGGATACCCGAACTTTACCTGATTGTGATCGATCAGAATGCTTTTAGAATTAATGTTTCCATGAATGATTTTATTTTTTTGTAAAGCCTCCAAAGTTGATTTTATTTTTATCAGGTAGCCTCTGATTTACTTTTAGCTCAGACGGCCTTTCTTCTGTAGGACCTTTTTGAAAGAAGTTCCTTGTGGCTATTACAGAATCTGGTAATAGTTTTTCTAAGTCATAATAAGTTCAATAGACTGTAGAATATTTTCGTCTTTTAGAACTTTCATGGTTTTCAGTTCAAAATTAAAAGAGTTCATAAGAACGTCATTTTTTTAGTCTGAATAGAATAAACAAATTACATTCAGTTTTTGAAATTGTCTTTATCAAAACTTTTTTCTTATTTAGGGTATTCACGCCCATAAAAATATTAGAATACTTCAATTAAGCCACCTTCTTATTAGTAAACATCAGATAATTTCCAATTCTTTTATGATCTAATTTTATCATGGGTCTTTTTTGTGATTTAAATATTATAAAGACTTATACTCTGATTTACTTTTATAGTTATCATGTAAATAAAATTCTTCAAAATCAGAAAAATCAAAATCGATAAATATGGACTATTGAATAGATTCAGTTTAAAGAAATTTAATATAATTGGCGAATGCTACACTTGGTATGTTCTAGTTTTTAGTAAAACCGTAGTTTTTATTTTATTCCATTAATTTACGAAAAAATAAGTTACAGTTTCATATTCTGACGTCAGATTTATCGTAAATTCGATTTACATTCTAATGTATTTTTTTATTTACATAACTCTTCAACATTTTTTCCTTTTCTTTTGAAAGTTTAATTCTATATGACCCAACGCAAGCTAAATTTAACTTCCAGATATTTTCTATAATAGCCTGTGGATTTTCAAAGATAAGAAAAAGATTTTTATTAAAGAAACTAATAAATTAAAACTCATGAAATCTTCAAAAATTATCGGATAAACATTTTAAAAGATAGTTCATTTAAGCCTTTAGTTTGGAATCTGACTTCCTCTGTATATATTTTTGAACTCTAACAAAGTAAGCCAAGTGAATAAATTTTAAACATAAGAAATTAATTAACCATTTTTTCTCTTATTAATGGTCTAAGCAAAGAACTGATACTGCTCATCTCTCATTAAATCAGCTAGCTCACAGATTTATACTGATGTTGCAATAATGCCACTGTTGTAAAAAAATAGAATAAGAGTATTAATAAATTTAGGATTAACTAGATTGTTATTTTGAATGTATTATTTTGAATGAGTTATACAATGTGTTATTTAATATTGTTATCATATTTGTTATTTACTTATCTGATTCGTTGAATCTACCTTTATAAATTATAATGAAGTAAGTAAATATAATATGCAGAAAATTTCAAATATTTTTATAGAATGGAATATCGTCAAACAAAATCACATTGATGTGAAATTATCGACTCACTCGAAGGAGTGAGTCGTTGATTTTTTATAAGACACTTTATAGCCGGGTGTTATCATAGGACAGAAAGTCTCTCTTCTTATATCTTTACTCAATTTTTTTAGATAATATTTTTCATCATCATGATTACTGGTAAAATATTGGTCGAAGATGGGTATACTTCATGATGGAAAGTCAGGTTTTGAGATGGGGTCGGCAAGGGTACAAACTGAGATTGTTTTGAATGGCGTGTTTTCGTTAGTTTTTTAGATGATCAAGTTCGATATAATAAGTTAAGTTTATTTAGCATAAAAGGATGAATTCAGTATTAGGAAATCTGAACTTATCAAGGGGTTTTTAAGTCTTTGAAAGTGTTATCACTCTTTGGACCTGATCTTTTCTTATTTTAAATTTCAGTTCTGTGGGCATTTTGGAAGGATTTATTCAATCATTTCGTTATTATGAAAAACACACTAAATTATCTGTCCATTTTTTTTAGTTATTTTACCTAGTCCATGGGCCATATTGTTTACAAAATAGCTCTACAAGAATGAGTTTTAACTGATTTTGACCTTCTTATACCCAGAATGTGGTTTAATTCCTGGCTTTAAACTTTTTTTAGTGGAATTCTGTAAATTTAGAGTAAAAAAGTTCTATTTATCTCCTGCTAAATATTTTTACCTCTCTGAAAATCCTTTCAGCCTTAAAGGTGTTATCATAGATTTTGATTTGGAACTTTTCTGACAATTAGCCGTACTATGTTATTCTTCAGAATCGAGTTTTCCAAGAATTGTTGCCGATAGTTATGAAGTGTATTTTTATTGGGCGTAATCATGCGAACCTATCCTGGTGTTTTGTTTATTGGTGACACTATCCGCACAAGAGGGAAACGAACTCGAACCTGTTTGAGATGTGAACTAATATTTAACTATCTCCATCAGCTTTTTACTCTTTTATCGAAACTGCTCAATAGTCAATCTTTGTTATTCTTATTCAGTAAGCATGGAGAGAACAGTCTCATACAAGATAAATTAAAAAGACTACGATTAGTCACTCTATTTTTATTGGTTTAGTCTATCGATGTATCTACCAGAATAAATGGTGGAAGTAGCATGTTTGGGTGTGGATTACTTTTTTTGAATCCTTTTTAGCAGAATTTTCGATAGGAGTTAGATTTTGTTCTAGAGCTAGCTTTTACAAAGTTACTTTTACTTAGGGTTGTAGCAGTCTTAACTTGATTTTAGGAGTAAGAAATGCATAATGAGTAGCCCTAAGGAAAAAATTAGGCTTTTTTAGCATTTTTTAAGCCGTAAACTCTAGTTTAAATTTGAGCATGATTTTTTGAGATTGGTGTTGTTCCACAAATTGAGTATAAAATGTGTATTTTATTAAGCATTTCGATTGGTTTTGACTATTTATTAAAAATTTAGATCATATTTTATTCTTCCACCTTATTTTTGCATTACTAAAAATCTTTTGGTTTATAGTTTTTAAATTGGTAAGCACAATCGACTTATTTACGTGATAATTCCTGATAATGCATGAATAAAGTTCGATATTTATAAGTTCGTGAAAGGTATATCAAAACTTTATCCGTTTTAATAGCTTACCATACATTTACATTAATTTTACTTTTTATCTAAAAAGTCTGTCAGACTAACAGTAGAAAACTCTGTAAATATCTTTATTTAATTTTCTTTCGCAAGAATGTTCAATGTTTTATTATTTATCGAACTAAAAATCACATTGCATATATGCTAGTTTTTTATCATTTCTAAATTCTCAAGAGCCCTTTGCAAACTACTGGTCTATTTTTTTAGGCATTTAATCTTTTGTAAGGTGAACATTTTCTTACTTTGATAGTGGAGATAGAATTATTGTCTCTAATCTTAGGATTAAATGCCATAAGTTTCGTCTTTCTATATTTTTTAGAAACCGTTAATCAGTAAATTTTACTCATTTACTTAAAACCTAAGTTGAGTGCAAAAACTTGCTACGAATGATGACTTTAGACCCATTTATTTGATTCGAAGCTAATTACCTGATACGATATACTTATTGTGTATAACTATGACTATTATAACAACGGATAAATAAGTGCTACATATTGATTAT
>Ga0105051_10002778_pt1 | contig 21929 bp, 16 predicted proteins | sample FRY02_FD_78383 | JGI IMG/M metagenome (GOLD analysis project Ga0105051, IMG submission 78383) | Freshwater microbial communities from Lake Fryxell liftoff mats and glacier meltwater in Antarctica - FRY-02 (megahit assembly) | ecosystem: Environmental > Aquatic > Freshwater > Ice > Glacier... | reverse complement strand
TGACTTCCAACCTTGATGTTTTCGCTCAAAAATGCCGTCATTTGCTGATGCAAACTCGGTTTTGAGCGGGTTTGTACCCACAGATTCTGCGGAAGAGCCAAAAGTTCAGCATCAAAAGGAGTGGTGGCAAGGGCCTTTCCTTTTGTAGGCAGATCAGAGATTTTCCGATGAGAATGGACGGAAAGGTTGTGTATCGCAACGATCGGGACAAGAAATCCTTCTGACACGCGACTAGCCGGCGCCCATTCCTGTAGCGGGCGTCGCTTTCTAACTTCTGAAATCGCGTCATGGAGAGCGTGAGCATTTCCTGCGCAACGCATTTTCAATGCTCACCGTCGCATTTTGAATGGGCTTGATTACGAAGAATTTGGTGCTAAATCGCCTCTTTTAAGGCAGTCCCCCGCACCTCGATCGCAATCCTTTTTATTCATCCATCACTGCTTCTTTGATCGCTCGGACAATCGCCATTCGTCCCAGTGCCGCGGCGGTTACGCGGTCAACGTCCAAACCCATCGACTCCGCCACACGGATCGCGAGCTTTACGTCGTGGACACCGTGAAATTGATTCGTGACGTTGCCTTTCCAGTAGATCGTTTGGCTGTCACTACGGAATCCTGATTCAAAGGTATCAGCAAGCTCTTCGACCCAAACTTCCGGCACGCCTCGCTCTTGGCAATGTTCAAGCGACCATATCTCATCACCCCGGCACGCTTCCAAAATCGCGAGTGCACGGTGCCTGGGAAACCGAATCATATGAGCATCGCGTCGATCTTTGCGGCGACAATAAAATCGTTGTCACTCAAGCCGCCAATCGCATGCGTCGTCAGCACAACCTTGACGTTTCGGTAGCCGGTTAAATGCAAGTCAGGATGATGCTGCTCCACCTCAGCAAGCTCACCGACGCGATTGATGAACTCGATCGCTTTAACGAAATTCTTAAACACCCATTTTCGCTCCATCGCGGTGTTCGAATCATCCAAATGCCACTGCGGCACCTCTGCAAGCAATCGCTCGCTTTCATCTCGCGACAACTTTTCAACGCCGCCTTCACAAGCCTTGCATTTTCGCTGCGTCAGCGGTTCTGTTTCCGAAGCACTCATCTTATCACTTTCTCGTAGACAATCATCAATCAAACCGTAACCTTTTGCGAAGTCAAGCGCTGGTCGACTTCATTGCTGACGATCACTCCATAATTGATCGCACCCAACCAGCCGCTCATAATGATGCCGACGCTTCCAGCGTGATACATGCCACCGACCTGCTGTGGCAGTGCGCGGCTAACGGCAAGACCTTCAAATTTTGTACCGAAGCTCGCGCCGAGTTGATGCTGGGTGTAATGGTTGAATGTCTTTGGCGTTGCCGCCTCCACCCACTCGATTTTATTCCGCGCATCGGGCACATACTTTTCAAGAGCATCGATCGTTGTATCGATCAGCTCTTGCTTGCTCGCTTCGTAATCAGCGTCGGATAAATTCGACCAATCGGACCAGTTCGCGTTTGTACTGCTGACAACCGCGTGGCGACGTTTTTTCCCAGGCCTTGTCTTTGGATAGTAAAAGCTGAACGTGCGACTGGTGATATCACGGCTCAGTAATAAATCGGTGCGAAAGACGGGCGCGGTGCTCATGAATAAAAGGTCGCCCGTCGATTCATCGATCTCGACCTCTGGCTTCATCGCCATATAAACCTGCGTGCTGCTGTTGTTTAACCGCACCGCTTCGGCTTGTTCGATGTAGTCTTCGGATAACGCCTCTTTACCGAGTAAGTTTAGCGTCGTCGTACGAAGGTTCGCGTTGCTGACCACGGCGCTGCACCGGATCTCGCGCCCGTCGACGATAACGGCGCTCACCTGGCCATCCACCACCTTGATGCGGTCGACACCACATCGGATTCGAATGTCGACGTTGTTCTTCTCAAGTTCTTTCTTCATCCGAGCGACAAGATCGTCGGTTCCGCCCTCGTAGATGAAGACACCCTTGCTCATAAAGTTGCTGAAGACGATTCCGTAAGTGATCGCGGGATCTTCCAGTGTTGATCCGTTTGCGTATGTGATCGGCTCCATCAGCAGGCGGACCACGTCCTCACGCCCCGGAAAGAATCGATCGAATAATTGGCGAGTTGTGGTCGACTGGTCATCGTAAAAATTCATTCCTCGCGCGGTGTCGAAGAATTCGTTCACGACATTGGGTTCAATGCCAAATTGGGCGGTGAGCAACTTGGTGAAGTCGGCCCGATTGAAGGTCGTGGTCAGCGAAAACATGGGATTGTCGAATCGGATATTTTCTAGCTGGACGATTCGGTCGGCAACGTCCGCATTCCAGTATCGCCGGCACGACTTGATCATCCCGTGGGGGAAGCCGTGGAGGGAGACGTCGAAGATATGGCCGCCCGGTCGCAAGAACCAGGTCGCCAGTCCGCCGAGCTTGTAATGTTGCTCCAAAAGCAGTACGCGGTGACCGGCCCGACCGAGAATGTTGGCGCTGGTCATCCCCGCCAAACCGCTGCCGATAACGACGACGTCGTATTCGTCGGAAGCACCTTTGAGAAAATCCTTGGGCATAAAATCTGTCGTACCGCGAGGCTCTTTATGGAAAGTAAGTTATGCAGTTTACCACCGAGGCAACGCTTGACCAATCCGCGCGAACGAGCAGGATTGAGGAACGGCTGTCGGCAGCCGATATTTTGCGGCAAACGATTGGTGACCGTGGCTCTAAAGTGGCCCAATGTCGGGTTGCAATTCGGCGAAAACACCGATCACATCGGCTTCAGGGGCTCGATCGCCATACAGCAACAGGCTCGCACCCGAAAAATAACGCTCGTCGAATAATCGGAGCGATTCGCTCGATGGACGAAGTACCGTTTGCTTCCCCACCCCGCCGCTGACGACGTCATGTGACCCGCGGAAAACGGCGCTGACATCGTCGGGAAGAACGGTTCCGATTCGACCTGTACCGCCGAGATGACGGACAATCGTGGAAATCCTCCACTGATCGTCCCGAGGATCCTTCATCACGCGAATCGTCACGACGGACTCGCCTTCAGGCAACGGCTGGGCCGCAAACCAATCCGGCTTGCTGGTCGACTCTCGCCACACAGCACTATACGCGACGCGGTAACGTGGCTTCGCGGGAACGCGGACTCTCGCTTGCCAGACCAGCGGTTCATCCACGACGACGCGAACGGCAGCCACTTCGTCGTCTCTGCTCGGTTCGAGATACCCGATCTCCGTTCGCAATTGCTGAAGCGCCGCCTCCGCCGTTCGCATGCGGCGAAAGTTCATCGCGTAGGCAACGGACAAGCCGCAGACCAGGGTGATGATCATCAACATGCGAAGGGAGATCTGCGGTCGATTCACAAACTCGCTCCTTCGGCCAGCTCGCAGTACCGCATGACAGCTTCCGTTGGGCACGCCGTATCACTCAAGCAAGCACATAACTCGGGTGAAGCCTTCAAGCCGCGAAATATTTCGCCATGGTATTTGATGTGATGCAAAACTTGGTCACTTCCCAGGGAATCGAAGAAATCAAAGAAGCCCTGCGATCGCACAAATCCGAGTCCGCCGGTCATTGCCAATTCGATTGCCGCCAAGTCATCGACAAGGCCGGTCTTTAAAACTTCCGCGGCTTCGATCCACATCGGTATTGCGAGCATCCTCGCAATCTCTTCCGTCGTCCAGAAACAAACATTCCGTTGATACTTCGCGATCACACTCCGCGCGGTATCGCTGATCATGTCGCGAAGCGTCGTTTCGCGTTGAACGGCATTGTCTGGATGAAAAAAAAACACCTTCTCGCTTGTTGCAGATCTCATCGCCTTGACCATTCCAGGCAAGATGGAAGCGGGATCGAGGCGAGTAGGAAACGATTGCCAAAAAACACGTCCTGAATCGAACGCAGTCCGAATCCCGATGGTGTCGATTAACTTCAGTGGTGACATCGGCATCCCGAACGACAATGCGGCATCGTGCAGGATCTCCGGCGCAATGCCGTGCTCAAGAATCAGCAACGACTGATTCAGATACGGTGCCAACAATCGATTGACCACAAAACCTGGACTATCTTTTACCTGCAAGGTCTTTTTATCGAGCCGTGCCGCGTGTGTCTCACATGTCGATTTCGTTTTCAGCGATGTCGCTTTGGTTGAAATACACTCCACCAACGGACGCTTTTCCACCGGCATGAAAAAATGCAGACCGCAGCAATTCGGATCGTCGCGAAGTGGTTCAAACACGTCCGCAATACGCAGGTTTGATGTGTTACTCGCCAATACCATTTCGTTTCCGAAAGCCCCACGTAGCGAACAAAAAAGCGATTGTTTCAGCGACAAATTCTCCGTCACCGATTCGATCACCAAGGACGGAACAGCGACAACCGTACCGCTGCGTTGCGATAACCGCACCGCTCGCATCTCATCAACCGGCGGTGAAATGGTTTCGATGCGAACGTCGGGAAATTGTAAAACTGCTTGCTCGCAGGCGGTGGTGATGGCTTGCTCGTAGGCGTCGATGAGCACCACGTCGATGTGGTGCGAAAGGTGATCGTGAAGGATCGAGCGCCCCACCGTTCCTGCGCCGACCAAGCAGACGCAGGGCGACTCTTCGCTTTGACTTGATGTGCTGGTAAGTTCAGGCATGATGGCGATATCGTATGGTTTCGATTCGTCTTTCGCGACCGCCAGACCATGATCTCTCAACGGTCCAAACCGATGCGCACCGAATTTTTGATTCTATTTTTCGCGAGCACGATCGCCGGTTGCAGCAATGCGACGGTAACCAAAAACGATGCCCCACCGGTCGTGGGGACGGTCACGATCGTCATTGACAACGGTGACGAGACCGTCGAACACAAGATCAAAAATGTGAAATCGGGAACAGCCATCGAACAATTGATGCGACAGATTGACGACGCAACAGTCAAGATTTCTGGCTCCGGCGCAACCGCCTTCGTCACGTCGATTCAAGACCTGAATCGTTTCGGCAGTGAATGATGGACCTATCGGGTCAATGATGAATGGGGCGATCGCAGCATCGGCATCTACGAGTTGACACCACCCGCAACGGTGCTGTGGAAGCACCGCGAGTTTTCAGAGATGGGTGAATAGGTTGGTCAACGCTGCAGCGGTTGTGCTGCCTGAGTCATACGGTTCGCGGGAGCTTCCCAGACATGAAATTCGGCCCACACGGGGTAGTGATCTGACACCATCAAAGCTTGTTCCGCCGTTAAACCGTAAGCACGCTGTAGATCAAACACGCCCCAACGACCTGTGTATTCGCTTGTTGCTTGCCGCTGAAAGATGATGTTGTCGTAAGCTTTGTTTTGACGCGTGTTGGTCATTGCGCCGCTGACCACCCATCCGATTCCGGGGATCTGCGCCAAGCGGCCCATCTGTGACTCGCTGGCATTGAGATCACCTAACAAAATCACATCGTCTTCGTCCGGACTGGCGGTTTGCATCAAGCGAAACACATCCGCGAGCGCATCGACCTCTGCCGCCACTTCATCAGGGTCGGTGTGAGTATTGACGAGCCAAAATGCAAACGCGAGTTCGGGTGATTGCGTTCTCGCGCGAAAGCGTGCGACGTGGGGTTCGCGATGCAAGCGATCCTGCGGATCCGACAGCGTGCCGACTTGCTGAGGGTTGTATTCAACGCGTGTGGTGTCGTAAATGAATGCATACTGCTCCGTGCTGACCGAGCGACCAAGTCGTGGACCGATGATGAAGTCGTATCGACTTCCATCGGCATTAACGGCGGCCATGAAGCGAGGCAAAATATTGTCGTCCTTCGCGCGGACTTCTTGAATCGCGACCACGTCGAACTGCCGCACGACATCGGCAAGTAACGTCACCACTTCGGGCTTCGCCATCTTGCTTTCGCCAAAGACTTGGATGTTGAACGATGCAATCAAAAGCTTGTCCGGTGGTCGGCGGGATGAAGCCAACTGTGCGGGCGCGGCGTAGCCAGGTGGCGGTCGCTGGATGGAACTAAGGTCGCCGCCGATGCTTGTCGCTTGATCGCGAAAGGCTTCAGCCAAATCCCGAACGCTCGTTGCATCATCAATCGCCCCCGAGCTTTTCAGGGCATACAGTTTTTGAACCAACGGGCCGACGATGGGCCAGTCGGGATTGAAATGACCACTGACACCGCCGCCGGAGATGGCGGTGATGATCATCCAAAATACAGTTAAGAAACGCGACTTAGTTCGCGTCGGTGGTGTTTTCTTGCGTGCCACGTCAGGCCTCCGTGCCTGCGCCAAAGTCAAACGTCCTGTTTGATCGATCTCATCAGTGCGGTGGCTTGGCGGTGATGCCTTACCGTTTCTTGCTCACTGCAACGGCAGTAATCTCCCGCTCTTCAACGTTCAATTGTTCCAAAGACGCGGTTGCCAATCTTTGCAATCGCGCCGGCCCCGCTTCAGCAGCCTCCTGGAGAGCTGCGATTGCCGCCTCGGAATCCGCTCCGACTTGCCCCAGTGCCAAGGCGGTTCGGTCACGCACCGCCGTATCCGCTGAACATGCAAGTAACGCGGCAAGATCAAGCTGACAGCGTTCTAAGTCACCCATGAGGGAGAAAACCCATGCACATGTCCGGAAAATACAATTCCATGAGACAGGTAGAGTTTTTGAGGCAACCGCAGCAAGGGCAACGTCCAATGCGAGAGTTGGAAGTTCGGAAAGTTTTGAGCGAGTGGGATCAGTGAGCCGAAAATGGCTGTGGCCTGAAGAATCGCGAAAGCTCAAGAAATTCAAGATTGAATGCGATTTCAGCGTCGGTTGAGAGCTTTGCGGCAATCTCGCCCAGGACGATTTCAACGCTTTCAATGCCAAACAATGGGGCGTGATCGTTTCACGCCGTTCAACTCATTTCGCGGTTGTATCCCGCTTCCCTTAACTCGCGTTTTCCAGGAACGCGATCAGGTCGGCGAACTGTTGCAACGTCAATGTTTGCTCGAGACCTGCTGGCATGATCGAGACATCGCTTGGCTCAACGATCTCGACGTCATCCATCGAGACAAAGCATCGCTCATCCACACCGCAGATAAGTTCAAGCGTCTCGTCGGATTTATTTACCAACATGCCGTTCAGAACTCGACCATCGGTCAACAATACTCGCGTCGGTTGATAACTCTGCTCCAGTCTTGCGCTGGGATAGAGGATCGCTTCAATAAAATCGCGACGCGTGCGAGACTTTCCGATTCGGGTCAACTCGGGACCGACTTTCCCGCCAACGTAACCGACCTGATGGCATTGAACGCAAGCGGCTTTGGATCCACGAAATACTTTATGCCCTCGAGCTGCGTCACCCTCGGGTAGCTTCGCCAACCAATCGTCAATCACGCGACTTATGTCCGCCGGTGGGGCCGTGATGGTTTCAAGCGTACTGGACCAAGTCTTCCGGACGGATTGGGGACGATTGCCAATCGCATTCAGTATCGCGCTTTGCGGCACTGACTTCGCTGAAGTCAGTGTTGGAAACTTTGCTAATAAGGTTGCATCGATCTTCGCATCATTGACTAGCAAGATCGCGGTCATCACCGGTTGAAGATTCACCGGAGAGACGCCTTCGAGTTGTTCGATCAGTGCCGTCGCTGTGCTCAACGGCAGTCTGAGATGCGGCAAGGCCGTCATCGATGCGGTGGTCATCGATTCATCGTCGCTAGTTAAGCCACTTGCAATCGTCGTCAACACGTCCTCATGGACTCCCTCGGTCGCGGGTGGTAAAGCGAAGACGAATCGAATGCGTTCGCTGGTCGGCGTGCTAGGGTCATTCACTTTCGCAAGCAGCGCGGCGACCACGGAAGCATCCTGCGGCAACGTCCATTTAACTTGTGAAAGCGACGCGGCCAATCGCAATGCGGTGATTTGATTGGTGTGCGACATCCACTCCGCAATCGGAGCGATCCAAGCATCGGGTGTTGCTTGGCCTTGCACGTAGGAGAGGGCCAGGATTGCGGAGTCGGATTGCCTGGCATTGAAGCTTGGATATTCGGAAAGCCACCGAGCCACTTGCGACGTGACTTGCTCGACGTTCCACCAGCGTTCAAGAAGATTCTGTAACTTTTGATGAGAAGTGGCGTCGTTAGTTGCCCACCATGCATTCATCATTTTCATGGCGGGAGCGGCAAACTCGGGATGCGCGGTCGCAATCTCCAACGCAAGCGTGCCGACGGCTTCATTCGTGCTGGCGGCCTGCAAAAGAATGATCGAGGCATCATCCAAGGTGATCTGTTTTGTTTGTTCCAGCACCATCATCGCCGCCCAGCGTTGTCGTGGCAGTTCGCTGGCGAGGTAGTGACGAATCCATGTCGGAGAGGATCGCTCGATCATCGCATAGAGAATCGCATGATCGAGCGTGCGATCATGATGCGGCGAAGCGATGGCATTCATCAGAGCCTCGATGACGCTTTCTTCTTTGCCGGTCAAACGGCCGAGACATTCCGCGGCTAATCGCTGTGTCATTCGGGGACCAGATTCGAGCAGGTCAAGCAGTTTTGGTTCGGTGTCTTGTCGACGGTAAAGGGACACAACATTCAGCGCCGCTCGCTGCATTGACTCGTTGGGACCGTCTAAGCAGTTTGTGATCATCGCCCAGGTTTCGGCATCCTCAGGCTTGTCAACGAGCCGAGCGGCGACCGACCAAAATGCATCCAGCCGCTGCGACAACCGTTGTTGTTCATCTCTCACCAACGCAATCAGCGACTGGGTGCTGGGTGTGGTCCGCATGATCGCAACCTCATCATCGCTAGTGGCTTCCTCGACGGTGCTCAATCGATAGATACCGCCAGGTGCAACTTGACCTCGTGTACCGCTGCTTGGACAGCAGAGGTCGTACCAGCCTCCGGTATCGAGCACGATCAAACTGCCATCGCGATCCTCCAGAACATCGACGGGATGAAAGTCAACTTGATTTGCTGACAACAAATCTTGATTACGAGGCGAGAATGTCGCACCCTGAGGAACCAATTGATGAAGGCTTAGCTTTTGCAAATTGAATTGCGAAGCGATCACGTACGGAATCCCCGTTCGATCGAACGATTCCATTCCCAACGCAACAGGGACGCGGTCTGACTTAAGCTGCGTGACGGAAGCCGGAGCCGCGGGCCCGAGCTCCACGATGGGTTCCATGAGCGGTCCCGTGCGCGGATGACCAATCAAGACATCGTTCGGCTTTCCAAAGACGGAGCCATAAACGGCATGAGCGATTCCGTCTCGGATACCGTCGCCAGGTCGGTGCAAAAAAGTTGAACAAAACAATCGCTCTCCATCGGGAAGAAAGGCGACATCCACTGGGTTATCCATGCCACCGGTCATCACCACTTCGACATCATTACCATGCGGATGACGACGCAGCATATGTGCCGCCCTACTGATGAGCTGATGGTCATCTCGAAGCAGATGCGTTTGTTCCGCGAATGCGCCTTTGGTCCAGTAGATCCACCCGTCGGGACCCAGCATTGGCCCGTGTAGGTCGTTTGCACAAGGCGTGACCGTGCGTCCATCGTGCCATGTGCTTTCCGATTCGTAGATGCCGTCCCCATCGCGATCGTCAAGCTGCACAATCACAGGAGGTGAGGAGACGAGAAGCGTATCCTCATCGAGCACCAACAAACCGGCTGAGAAGCTGAGCTTATCCGCGACGACGACGCGATGATCAAAGTTGCCGTCGTTGTCGGTGTCCGTCAGTCGCACGATGCGATGGGGGCGTGAGACCAGTTGCTGCTGGACGCTCTCGCGATTCCAGTTCGATTCCAAAATCAACAGCGTGTGATCGTGATCCCAGGTGGCCACGACGGGCCAGCGAATGAGCGGTTCCTCCGCAATTTTTTCAAGCCGCATCGTCGCAGGCAGCGTGAAGCGAATGGCTCCGATTTCAACTTCCCGTGTGATCAGCGGCAGGGATGCGTCATTAACAGCATCGGCAGCTTCGACGAAACGGTGAGAATTCGCTAACCCAAACACGCAAGCGTAAACGGTCAATAATTTTAGGTGACAAAACCACTGGCAATTCATTACATTGTCTCTCTTCGAATTGTTGTCCCCACGTTCGTTTCCCGAATGCATGGTCTGCATGTTAGAGTACCCGCGACCTATGTGCTAAGAAAATTCGATTTCGAAAGTTTCAATATGGGCTCTCACGAGTCCGCTGATTATTGTGCAGTTGTCTGTGAAGACAGTACAACAAAAAATTGATTGAATTTTTCAGAACAGACTCCTAGCCCACCCTTTAACCTTCGACGCTTCATCGTCAATTCCCGCCTGAGGTAATCTTAGTGTTCAAACCATCCGCTTCGCCTTTCATTCATTCGACCGATGCTTCCCCCAATCGGCGTAAATTCCTAACGCAGTTGACCATTGCCGCGGCCACGATTCAAGCCGCTGGTGGTGTCCATAGCGAGGCCGCAGAAACCGAATCAACTTCGGCACTCGAGGAGGTTCGCTTTGGCTTAGTCGGTGCTGGCGGTCGTGGTGGTGGAGCGGTTATCGACTCCCTTAGTATCAACAAAAATATCGTCTTGTCCGCGATTGCAGATTTCGATCCCAATACATCAGGCAGGTTGGAGTCGGGATTAAAGAAACGATTTGAGTCGGCCATCAATGTGCCTGGCGACAGGATGTACAGCGGCCTGGATGGTTACAAGCGAATCCTTGACGACTCCAATATCGATCTCGTGTTGTTTGCCACTCCACCGGGATTTCGGCCCGGACATTTGATGGACGCAGTGGATGCGGGAAAGCATATCTTCGCGGAAAAGCCGACATGCGTGGATCCCGCAGGATATCGAACTTGCCTTGAAGTTCATGCAAAGGCCGAGGCACAAAAAACGTCCATCGTGACGGGAACGCAGTATCGCCGCCAAAGTAATTATATCGAGGCCATCTCACGTCTGCGCGATGGCGCAATCGGAGATATCGTGGGTGCGACGAGTCGCTATTGCTCAAGCGGGATTTGGTATCGCAGTCGTCCCGAGGGAATGGCTGACACCGAGTATCAGATCCGAAACTGGATGCACTTCATCTGGTTGTCGGGCGATCAAATCACTGAACAAGCGGTTCATAACATCGACTTCATGAACTGGTTGATGGATTCAACTCCCGAAACCGCATTTGGTGGTGGTGGGCGTTTCACTCGACCCGACGACAGTGAAATGTGGGATAGCATGTCGATTGATTATATTTATCCTGGCAATCGTTTTATCTCCTTCAAGTGCCGTCAAATCCCAGGTGCCGCGACGGAGAACGAGACGGTCATCTATGGATCCAATGGGTCAGCGAAAGTTTTTGGCGTCAATGCTGGTTCGTTTATCTACGATCGAGAAGGAAAAGAAGTGTGGTCGATGAAAGGCAACATTAGTCTTGCCTATCAGCAAGAGCACAAAGACTTGGTCGATTCCATTCGCAGTAACGCGCCGATCGTTGAATTGGCCGAGACCGCTAACAGTTCATTGACCGCTGTCATGGGACGCATCGCCGCTTACACCGGTCAAAAAGTCACTTGGGATTTCTTGGTCAATGAATCGAAATTGGATTTGTTTCCAAAACCACTGAACCTTACCGCGGCAAAAGAATCCTCGTTCGCCGTTCCCGGTCGCACGCCGTTAATCTGATCGCGGTCATTCACGTACAGAGTTGACCCCCCCAAGCTTGTCGCGGGGGCAACTCTTAGGATGCCAAGCGAACGGGGATTCCGGCTTGTTGCATGAATCGTTTGGTTTCGGCGATTGTAAATTGGCCGAAGTGAAAAATGCTGGCGGCGAGAACTGCATCAGCTCTCCCTTTGACAATCGCATCCACCAAATGCTGCGGGTTGCCCGCCCCGCCGCTTGCGACGACAGGAATGGTGACGGAGTCACTGACCGCTCGTGTGATCGGAATGTCATAGCCATCACAGGTACCATCGGCGTCCATGCTGGTAAGAACAATCTCACCAGCACCAAGCTTTTCGACTTCTCGCGCCCAGGCGACCGCTTCGAGGCCCGTCGGGGTGCGACCGCCATTGATGTGGACTTCCCAGAACTCTTTGCCATCCCGCAAGACGCGTTTGGGGTCGATGTTGACGACAATGCACTGGCTGCCGAATCGGTCTGCGGCTTTTTGGACAAATTCAGGATCGCGACATGCGGTCGAATTGATCGACACCTTATCGCAACCCGCGCTAAGCAAGGTGCGGACATCTTCAATCGTGCGGATGCCGCCTCCAACGGTTAACGGCATGAAAACTTGCTCTGCACAGCGACGAACAACATCGAGCATGATGTCGCGTTTTTCGTGGCTGGCCGTGATGTCAAGAAAGACAAGTTCGTCTGCCCCTTCACCTTCGTAACGACGTGCGACCTCGACGGGATCACCGGCGTCGCGAAGATTGACAAAGTTGGTGCCTTTGACGACACGGCCTTCAAAAACATCAAGGCAGGGAATGATTCGCTTCGCAAGCACGATCGACGCCTTTGCTACCTAAAAACAAACTTACGCTTCATACTTCGCAAAGATCATTCGACCAGCATTTGTTTGCAGAATGCTGGTTACGGTCACATCAATATCGCGTCCTATTTGGTGACGCCCGCCCTCGATGACAACCATCGTGCCATCATCAAGATAACCCACACCTTGCTCTTGCCCTTCACCCGGTTTGATCACCTTGAGCTGGAAGTTCTCGCCGGGAAGTAAACGCGGTTTCAGTGCGTTGGAGATCTCGTTCAAATTGATGACCTGGACACTGTGAATTTTGGCGACTTGATTCAGGTTGAAGTCGCCGGTGACCACTTTGCCCTCCAGGTGCTTGGCGAGCAAAACCAGTTTCATGTCCACCGGATGGCCGGCGAATTCAGGCAGATCGCGGTCGAAAATTTGGAGATCAACATCAGGGTCAGCTCGAAGGCGATTCAAAATATCCAATCCACGTCGCCCACGTTGGCGACGAAGTTTATCGCTGCTGTCGGCGATGGCTTGCAATTCGCTAAGCGCAAACCGAGGAAGGATCAGTTGGTTGTCAAAAATATGGGTCGCGACCAAGTCTTCGATGCGACCATCAATGATCACGCTTGTATCCAGAATCAGAGGCTTGAAGCCTTTGACGTCACGCACGAACTCGACATAAGGAATCAAAAAACGGAAGTCATCTTTGGTTTGAATCAGCACACTGATGCACAGATAACACGCAATCACGGCGACGACGAGGATGATCGAACCCGCGTTGCCGCTTCGCTCAAGCAGCGGCGCTGCGGCGATCCCCATCATGTAGGTCAACAGCGTACCGACCACCAAACCAAAGTATACGGCCGAGATGGTGTCGATTCGCTTTTGGGGAAGATAGATGTCGCCCACAATCACCGTTGCGGCGAGTCCCATAACGGCGAGAAATACCAACCAAGGGCCGTAGGATGGGCCGCCGTCAGGAAGCGATGCGTTGATGATTGCGGATGCACCACCTGCACAAAGCAGGAAAATACATCGAAGGATAATAAGTGCCATACCGGAGAGTTTAATCGAATCGGCCTGTGTCCACCCAGGGGGTTATCCGTTGGGCAACCGAAATACGTGTGTCACGGTGCAGGATTGTGCTGATTCGTCTTGATTTGGCGAGTCCACTTGCCCTACAAGCCAAAACGTTGGTTTCAAATTCGCTTACGTAACCATGGCCGCGCGAGTTCCCCTGCCCGTTTGGGCTTCACAAAACTTTCACTCATTTTCTCATGATGACGCCACGCACCGCGATCCCAAGGCTGCCACAGCTCATCGCTTCGATACTCTTAGCGACCCTCTCACTTGCCCAGGGACCTTCGCCCGAGGCGGTACGCGAGGCCCTGTCAAGCTCGATTCCTGAAGACCCCGCGGCTGTCGTTGCCGTTGTCGGAAAAACGCATGTATTTGTGGGCGACATCATGCCGAGAGTGAATGGCCGAATCAAAGAAATCACCGACCAGACTCCGCAAAAGCCCTCGGAGCAAGAGGTGACGTATATGCAGTCAAGGCTGTTTCGGTCGTTACTTGCCCAAACCATTCAGCTCAAAATGCTACGGGAGTCGTTTCTCCTGTCCCAAGTCGGGACCCAGAACGCGGACAAGCGAGCCGAAGCCGAAACCAAACTTCAGGCTCGCGCACGCCAAATGTTCGCGGAGTCTGAGTTGCCCAAGCTGTACAAGCAACTTGGCGTCAATAGCGTGGACGAGGTCGATGCAGCCCTGAGACAGAAGGGAAGTTCTTTTGAGTCCACCAAGAGGGATTTCATCGATCAAATGCTCGCGTATCTCTACCAAAGCGATCAAATCAAGAAAGACCCGCCGATCGCGTTGATCGAAATTCAAAACTACTACGACGATCACAAAGAAGAATATGAAGTTCGGGCACAAGTGAAATGGGAACAGTTAACCGCGACTTTCGAGAAGTCGGGCAGCCGTGACCAAGCGATCGCCGCGATCAATGAAATGGGCCGCGAAGCGTTTTATGGCGGCAGCATGCAGGCGGTCGCGAAAGCCAAGTCACAGGAACCCTTCGGGTCACGTGGCGGAGTTCATGATTGGACGAACCGCGGCTCTCTCGCGTCTACGGTTCTCGAAGAACAGCTATTCAAATTGCCCACGGGCGCGATGAGCGAAGTGATCGAGGATACCGAGGGGATGCACATCGTTCGAATACTCGATCGGCGTGAAGCGGGCGTTCGTCCGTTGAGCGAGTTGCAGGATGAGATTCGAGAAATCCTTAAACGTAAGAAAATCACCGAAGCGACGAAGAATGTCACCAAGGAAATGACCCGGCGCGTTCCCGTCTGGACAATCTTCCCCGACGATGTGGAAGGCTCCTTTAAGCTCGCCGTTGCTACCCCATCGACAACCGTTCGGTAACCAGGTTCATGCCGACGTGCTTGGCATCGGACCGCTTGGTCTCTTCGGTCGCGATTGTTCCCGCGATCGTTCCCGCGATCGTTCCCGCGATTGTTCCTTCCCGAACTCAGCAAGCGCTCTTCGCATGCGGTTGAGCGTGAAGCAAATGCGACCATTTGTTGGTTCTCAAAGTGGCCATCATTCACTCGGCTGGGGATGTCCACAAGTTCCGCCAGTTGCTCTTCTTGTATGAATATTTCATCGAGCATTTTCTCTTGCTCTTGCTGTTGAGACTCATTGTCATTAAGCTCGTTCCTAGCTCTGACGGCCCAGCAAGCGACTGCAAATTTTGCGGCAATGCCGCACACGCTCAGCCAGCCAAGTTCCAAAGAGCGATTTGAACAAATGTCCGAATTCGAGATTTCAATCAAATCCCGGGTTTTGGCTGTTTCCGCAAATCCAAATTGGAATCTCCCATGCGTGCTGCAGCACCCAATTCGCGCCGTCTAGCTAAAAAGTTTTCCGCTTTCACTCTCGTTGAGCTTTTGGTCGTGATTGCGATCATCGGAATCATGGTGGGTTTATTGCTTCCCGCAGTCCAATCCGCACGTGAAGCGGCTCGCCGGATGAGTTGCCAAAACAATCTCAAGCAGCTTGGTCTCGCCCTACACAATTACGAGTCGTCGTTCAAGATGTTTCCGCCGTCGGCGGTCGCTTTGGGCGGTTCGGCGGGTCAGCCGTGGTCTGGCCAATCGTTCTTATTGCCGTATCTCGAAGGGGACTCAACTTTTTCGTTGATCAATTTCGGGGTTGGCTACCACCATGGAACGAACAAAACGTTGTTTCCGCCAAACGGGGTTGCCACCGTGCGAGTCCCGGTTCTGCTCTGCCCTAGTGAGCCCGAAGATCGAGCTCGCATTAGCACGACGACCAACACGCCGGAGCACTATCCCCTGAACTATGTGATGAACGTGGGACAATACTTGATTTACAACCCAGTCACCAACGCGGATGGCGGAGCCGCATTCGCCGTCAATGCGAGGATCAAGCCGGCGGCATTTCTCGACGGCTTGAGCAATACGCTCGCGTTCGGAGAAGTGAAAGCCTATCAAGCTCGTTGGCAAGATTCGGTTTTGCCCACATCGATTCCTGCAACACCCGAAGCGGTCGCCGGAAGTATCAGCGGCGGGGCTTGGTCGGAGAACAGTGGGCATAGCGAATGGGTTTGTGGGCGCTCGATTCATACGGGCTTCACCACAACGTTTCCTCCCAACACAAAGGTTCCTTACGTGAATGCGGGAAGGACCTTTGATATTGATGTGACCAGCAGCCGCGAAGGTCGTAACACAACCGATGCGACTTACGCGGTGATCACTTCCCGGAGCTACCACGTTGGGCTCGTCCAAGTGGCGATGATGGACGGATCGGTTCGTGGTGTGACAGACTCCGTGGCACTCAACACGTGGCGCGGGCTCGGCACCCGTGCTGGCCGAGAAGTTTTGACCGAGAACTAAATCTTTTCGCGATATCGATCAGCGAATTGTTCAATGCGAGCTGGCGTTGAACGGTTCGCCTTAGGAAATGAAATAGTTTTCCAGAAATTGCTTTCGATCGCCCTGGTGTCTGGCCAGTTGCACCAGCGCCAGTAAACGCTGTTGGTCCCTTATTTTTTTCTGGCTCAGAAACTCGTTGTCGCGAAAACGCTCGTTTGGCTCCGCTGCGACTTCAAAGCATTGCGGCGGCTGAGGTCCGCCGATCACGCCAAAACGGTCGAGCATGGCAATCGCGGTGTGCAACCGGTGGTCATGGCGACTGACGCGTTGCAGATTCTCATTGAGCCAGTCCAGACCAAACGCGCGGCACTCTTCGTTTCGCTCCATCAAAAAATACAAAAGTCGGCCGTAGTAGTCCGCGTCCGGATTCCGCCAATCAATGAATTGCATCTGCGTCATTAAGTCGGCTTGGTCATAAAGCCATAAGCAAACGCTTCGCTCGCCATCTCGCCCCGCGCGGCCGACTTCTTGGTAATAAGATTCAATCGAGCTTGGCGTTTCAGCGTGGATGACGGTGCGGATGTCTTCCTTGTCGATTCCCATGCCGAAGGCGTTGGTTGCCAGTACCAAATCGACCTCACTGCTCATGAACGCATCTTGAATCGAACGGCGATCGCGGCGTGGAAGATCGCCGTGATAACACACATGCTCAATCTCCTGCTCTCGCATTCGATCGCTAAAACGTTCAAGCGTTTTGATCAACGAAAAGTAAACAATATGGCTGCCTCGCTTGTATTCCGACTCGCCCAGCACGCGCTCGATTCTTTCCAGTTTATCCGTGTCCCCCCAAACTTCTTCCACATCCAATCGAAGGTTCGGACGATCGATCCCTTCATGAAAAAGTGTGGTGTCCTCATTCGCGATTCCAAGTTGCTTCGCGATGTCCAATTGGCATTCATGCGTCGCTGTCGCCGTCAACGCGATCGTCGTTGGATTCCCCAGAAAGGCTCGCAATTCTTCAATCCGAGAATAGTCAGGGCGAAAGTCATGTCCCCACTGGCTGACGCAGTGCGCCTCATCGACGGCAAGAAGCTTCACCTTGCGAGCCGCCATGACGTCGCGAAATTCGGGCTTCCGAAATCGTTCCGGTGTGACATAAATCAACCGATAATGGCCCGCAGCGATGTCTCGATAACGTTGAACGCGTTCCTCGCCAGACAGAGACGAATTGATGAAGGTCGCGTCAATGTTCTTTCTTCGCAACGCGTCAACCTGGTCCTGCATTAACGCGATCAATGGCGACAAGACCAGCACCAAGTCGGTGGGCAAATCGTAAGCCACGGCAGGCACTTGGTAGCACAGCGACTTGCCGCTTCCCGTCGGTGCGATGACTATCGCGTGGCGATTGCCGAGCACGCAGTCGATTGCCGCTCGCTGGCATCCGCGAAAGGAACTGTGGCCGAAATGACGATGAAGTAATGCTTCTAAGTTCATCCGCCCATCGTCATGAACCGGAAGAAAATTCGCAACCTCCTGCTTGGTTCAAAGTCGGCGTTTGGGTCGCTCGCCGTATCCACGAGGCTTTCGCCGCAGTTGCCAAGCCGACACGCAGATATTTGCCTCGCGGAATTAAACCGCGATTGCGTCCTTGGGGTCAATGATTTACGTCAGTCTTGAGATGGCTTTGCATCTTTCGTGGATTCATCCGTTTCGGCCGCGTACACCAATTTGAGTTTCTTTGGGGGATTCTCTTTTAGTTCCTTCTTCAAGACTTCGACTGCCTTTTCCAGTTGCCTATCAATGCCAGCGGGGATTTCGTTCGGCAATGGCCAAAGCACGTGGTCCGGCATCGCCCCATTCATCTCCATGTCCTTGCCCGTCGTTGCGACGAACCAACCGCGAAACGGCATGCGCATCGTACCGACGTCCGTAATTCGAATGCTTCCCGTACTGATCACTCCTCCCGCGGTCTGCACGCCCACCAACTGGCCACGGCGAAGCGTCTTGATTGCATGTGAGAAAATCTCTGCATTGCTGTAACTGTTCTGATTGCAAAGCACGACGATCGGTTTCTGCCAAACCGCGTACACCATGCGACTTTGTGGATAACCTTGGACACCACCTCGCGGAACCGTGATCGCATGCCGGGGCTGGGTCAGGGCGGTCAATAGATAATCCGTTGTGGAACCGCCACCGTTATCGCGAACGTCGATCACCAGCCCATCGCGCCCATACCCCACACGGTAAAGTTCGCGTTGGAAATCATGGAAACTACTCATGCTCATCGCGCGAATATGTAAGTAACCCAAGCGGCCGTCACTGAGTAATTTAACGCTGGCACGATTTCTATCTAACCAGTGATCATAGAGCAAAGACCGAGCATCGCTGTAGGAGATAGGGCGCAGCGTGATGGTCTTTTCCGTTGTTGCATCACCATCGCTACGTGCCACGAGCAACGAGATGTCGCGTTCCAACAGACCATTGAGAACGGGCGTTAAACTCTTGGTCGGATCGACCAAGACACCATCGATAGTAGAAATTACATCGCCTGCCCTCACGCGACTTTCGACTCGATCGGTCGGGCCGCCGGGCAGTACGTCGCGAACCAACAATCCCGGGCCCGCATGATTGTCGTCAAAACGGAGCCCCAAATGCGCCGTTGAAACTTGCCATCTTTCTTGGTTACGGGGGCTCTCAATTGCAGGAGAGAATCCATGGTGTGAGCCATTAAGTTCACCCAGCATTAAGTGTACGATCTCACCAAGGGTTGATTCATCGCCAGCATTTGCCGCCATGTCAATAAACTTTCGACGGACCTGGTCCCAGTTTCGCTTGGCGTGAAGTGGGTCATACCAACGGTCCCGCATGATTGCCCATGCCTCATCGAAACCGTCACGAAACCGTTCGCTGCGCGAAATCAACTGTCGAACGGAAAAGGGATACTTTGTTACCTTGCCCGCGGAATCGATCTGGGCAGGTGTCCCGGATAGATGGCCAAGTATCCCGCTCGCCGCTTTGGTCCACCGAGGTTGTTCAATGGTTTCCGTGGTCAGCAGCTCTGGCTTGAGCGAGCCAGGAAACTTGACAGTGTAAGTGGCTCTTTGGCCATTGATCGATGCCGTAAACGCCAACTTTTCACCATCAGGCGACCAGAATAAATTTGCTTCATCAGAATCACCAATCGAAATTCGCAGCACCCGATCTTCAATTCGTTCAAAATCAATGACGGTGGTTTTTGCTACCAACTCGATCGAATCTTTATTGTCCTTAGCGCTGCCGGGTTCTTCGTCTGTGTCGATTGCCGATTTGTCATCGGACTTTTTGGAGTCACTCTCGTTCTTTCGTTTTTGTGTCATTTTCGTAATCGCATCCGCTAGTTTCCGGTCGCGACTGGTCCGCTCCGACTCATTGGCTTGAAGCCATAAATAATGGATGTCACTTGCCTTGTTTTCTCTTTCGCCGATGAAAGCGAGTAGCTTGCCGTCGGGAGAAAACTTAGGGCTACCGTCGTCGCTAGGATGCTGCGAAACATTAACGGGTGGCTGTGACCCATCTGCTCGTGCGATCCAAATCTCAGAATTGAAATCTTCGTCCAGCTCCGCGTACGCAACCCAATCGCCGCATGGCGAAATGTCGTAGTCGGGAGCGGAGAATGAATTTGCAATCCGTATCGTTGCTTCCTTGCCAGCTTCAAGGCTTCGGCGAGTAAGCTCGCCCAATCCTCGCACGAAAAATAAATACTGACCGTCCGGTGAAATTTTTAAACTGGATTCGACGGCTGGGTCATTGGTAATTTGTGTCAAGACAGTCTCAGAGGCTTGCCACCAATAACCAGATGCTTCCTTACTTTCGATCTTATAGATGTCGACTTGATCATTCCGTTTGGCAACTGTGAAAATGGCCTTCTGTTTCTCGCTAAAAACCAGCGAGGACTCATGCGATCCTGATTTCGTGAGCCGAATCGGCTCTCGAAGTTCCGTATCCATCGCCCAGATATCGCCTCCCGAAACGAAAATAACCTCCAATCCATCGTCAGAAAAAACGACCTCGGTGGCGAGATCTAATTCACGACGTAGTTCGTCGGGGTCGATTGTTGTATCACCCGCGTACGTCAATTCAATTTTGGTGGGTGAATCATCTTTTCTGGGGTTGAATTGGTAAAGATCAAACAGATGCCGGAAAACAAACCGGTTGCCATCGCGAGCACTGGTTGGAAAGACGATCGAATCGTCATCAAACTTAGTTTGCAATGTCTGAGTCGCCGCGATATTTTGCGTCGTATCGCCAAAGACATACTTCCACAGGCCAAAACCACTACTATCACCTTTAGTGAACGAGAACGATTTGCCGCTGCGATGCCACGTCGGCCAGCGGCAATCCACGCCCTCATGAAGTAATTCCGTGGGCTCTCCCGTTTTAAGGTCCAGCATCCAGATCTGGGCAGCTCGTTCGCCTTGATATCCCTTTCTCCACCATCGTTCTCCCTCACGCACGAAAAGTATCCGTTGGCCTTTGCGGTCGAGCGAAGCGTCCGTTGCCACCCCATCGAACAACATCACGTCGGCAACTTGCTCATCGAACGAAACCTTCAGCAGTCGTTCCGCATCTCGCCAGTGATGATCACGATTACCGCTAGCCAACAAGTGCTTGCCGTCGGGGAACCAGTCATGAATGGTGTAGCCTTCGCTGTGGAAAGTTACTTGCTTCGCTAATCCGCCCCCGGCATCGACGACGAAAATCTGCGAACTTCCCGTACGATCGCTGATGAAAGCGATTCGTTTTCCGTCGGGGGAAAAATGTGGCTGCGAATCTCGTGCAGGATTGGTAGTAAGGCGAATCGCTGCGCCACCCTCAATCGATGCCGTCCAAATATCATTTCGCCAAGTAAACGCCAGCATCATTCCATCAGGAGACATTGCCGGATTCGAAGCCATCCGAATGGGTTCCCTTGCCATGCAAGGAATCGTGCAAGCCAGCGTCAGGCAAATAATTGCAGCAGGCCAGCGGCGTGTTTTACGCATGGTGTCTTTATGTCGCTAACGCAGATGTAATAAGATCTTCAGTTCTTGCTCCGTCTTGAAATGCAAAACGAGCACCTTGTGGATACTGCGGGCCCCCAACCAAGCCTGACTTATGGAAGTGTAGGAATTGGCCGATCACCGAAGGCAGTCATGCTCAGAATCTTGGCAATTAACGAGCCCACGAAGCAGCAGTGCCATATTGAATAAACAGATTGCATCAGTCCGAACCGTTTGGAAGATCATGCACGATAGTCCGGGGGACACCGAATTTGCCACTCAGTTTTGCAAGATTCTCAAGGAAATGCAAGGAAAACAGCGATGGCCTTGGGCTGCCAACGGCAGCTTCAAAAGGCTCTTGTCACTCAGAATAAGCTAAAAATCTTGGCTCTTCCGCAAAATCTGTGGGTAGATTCATATTGGTTTTCAGTAGCGTTTCAGGGTTGGCACAATCTTGAGGTCTTCGCCCATGCTGAATCCAGGGCGGTGGATTTTTGCAGGCATCCGCTCCTGCGTCCAATGATTTGGCAGCAGACGTTGAAACGTGGTACTCTCGTCAGTGCCGGGAAAAACCGACTCAAGCTCTGCGGGGACGCAACTTG
>Ga0105051_10002774_pt1 | contig 21957 bp, 21 predicted proteins | sample FRY02_FD_78383 | JGI IMG/M metagenome (GOLD analysis project Ga0105051, IMG submission 78383) | Freshwater microbial communities from Lake Fryxell liftoff mats and glacier meltwater in Antarctica - FRY-02 (megahit assembly) | ecosystem: Environmental > Aquatic > Freshwater > Ice > Glacier... | reverse complement strand
GAGCGCAGCTTTCCCCATCGTCGAGCAGCAGGATCGCATTTGCCCGACGGGCAATACCGTGGTCCTCGCGCTGACGACGCACGCAAGCCTCAAGCTCGATACGGTCTGCTGAGGAAAGAAAGCTGGGGCGGATCATAGGCATAGCTGAATCGTTCCAAACCCAGCCGTCAAGACGTCAAATTCGGCTTCCGCGAGACTCGGAGTATACATCTTTTTGTTCATCCTGTTCGGGGCATTTCTGGAAAAGGCCGGGATGATCCGGCTGTTCACCGACGTCTCGATGGGGCTTGTCGGGCACAAACAGGGCGGACCTGCCAAGGTTTCCGTGATGTCCTCGGGGCTTATGGGAACAATTTCGGGGTCGGGCGTGGCCAATGTGGTCACAACCAGCCAGTTCACCATCCCGTTGATGAAAAGGTTCGGCTACAAATCCGCCTTCGCGGGTGGAGTCGAGGCGACGGCCAGCATGGGGGGGCAGTTGATGCCCCCTGTGATGGGCGCTGTGGCCTTCATCATGGCCGAAACGCTGGGCGTAGACTACGTCGAGATCGTCAAGGCGGCGCTGATCCCGGCGATCCTGTATTTCGCGGCAGCCTTCTGGATGGTGCATCTGGAGGCGGGGAGGCTGGGCCTTGGGGGACTTGCCCGCGCAGATCTGCCCTCGCCGCGCCGCGCGCTGCGCGAAGGCTGGCACCTGCTGCTGCCGCTGGGCGTTCTGGTCTGGCTGCTGTTTTCGGGCTACACACCGCTGTTTGCCGGCACTGTCGGGCTCGCGCTGACCGTGCTGTTGATCATGGGCGCGTCGGTGGCAATCGGGCTGCCACAGGGCACGATCCGGATGATCTTCTGGATCGGGCTGGGGCTGGTTGCGGCAGCGTTCTTTCAGTTCGGCATCGGCATCGTTCTGGCGGCCGTGGTGGCGTTGATAGCATGGAACGCATTCAGCAAAGGCGGTCGCGAGACATTGCTGATCTGCCGCGATGCCTTGGCCGATGGCGCAAAGACTGCGCTGCCGGTGGGCATCGCCTGCGCACTGGTCGGCATCGTGATCGGCACCATGACGCTGACCGGGGCGGCCAACACCTTTGGCCAGTTCATCGTCGGCGTGGGCGAGAAAAGCATGTTCCTGTCGCTGCTGCTGACCATGGTGACCTGCCTCATTCTCGGCATGGGAATCCCGACCATCCCCAACTACATCATCACCTCGTCCATCGCGGGGCCTGCGTTGCTGGCCTTGGGCGTGCCGCTGATCGTGTCGCATATGTTCGTGTTCTATTTCGGCATTCTGGCCGATCTGACGCCACCCGTCGCACTGGCGTGTTTTGCCGCTGCTCCGATTGCGCGCGAAAACGCGCTTAAGATCAGCCTGCAGGCCATCAAGATCGCGGCCGCGGGGTTCATCATCCCGTTCATGGCGATTTATGCGCCCGAAATCATGCTGCAGCCCGGCGGGGCGCTGACGGCGAGCATCGGCTTTGTGCCCGCCGTGATCTACACCGTCGCAAAGACAACGCTGGCGATCGGGTTGTGGGGGGTGACGGTCATCGGCTGGCTGGGTCGTCCGCTGGCGGGATGGCAGCGCGGGCTCGCTTTGATTGCAGCCGCGACACTGGTGGTTTCGTTGCCGATGACCGACGCGATTGGCGCCGCAGTGTTCGGCCTGTTCGCCGCCAGCCTGTGGCGCGGTGCCAAGGCTGTGGCATGACCAGTTGCCTGATGGTCGGGGCGGCTTTGCTGGCCCTGACTGCGCCCGATTTTACACTGGAGTGGCAACATTCGGTGGAAAAGCTGCAATGGCGCGAAAGTTGGGCGGTGGCGTCTGACGGATTGTACCTGACCATGGCCGCCGTGAAGGGGTCCGGCGCGGGGATGGAACCGGGCGACGGGGCGCGCTTGGTGGAAGGCTGGTGGGTTTGGCATCCCGACCTTGCCCCTGTGCCCAGCCTGACCCTTGCCATGTCTGGCGCGACTGGCGTCGGGTGGACCTTGTGCGCGGGTGCAGTCTGTCAGGAGTTGGCCGAGACCGGGGGGACGTTAATTTTGCGGCCTTGCACAAAAGAGGAATGGACCAACCGCGCCGGACCATGACGGCGTAAACAATACGTGAGGCTGGTTTCAACCCAAGTCCGACGGTTCGGGTCCGACGGTTCGGGTCGTACGGTTCGGCCCCATGCGAGCAGGCAGCCTTCGGCAAGAGCGGACACATCGTGCGGGGTCTGGGCGGCATCTCATTGACGCTGCGCAGCGCCTACCATCGCGCACGAAGAGTGCCACCGGCAAGCAAATCGGCCATGCCCAAGGCACCAAAAGGCGAGGCCAAGCCGAACTGCGCGATGCGGCCGGATCAAGGCCGCGACACGGCAAGCAGCAGACCCGAATGAGCAATTGTCGACACAAAGCCGTTCATTCATTGCCCCTCGGCCCCATCAACACCTCACACTCGGCCATCGCGCACCCCATAACTGGCAAAGCCCAGCGACACTTCGGCCAATTCCTCTGAACCCAGCACATGCCCCCCGCCGATCTGCAGAATGTGGAAATACTGATGCGCCAGCGCCTCCAACTCCTTTGCCAACCAGCAGGCGCGGGCCAAAGTTGGGCCGCCCACGATCATCCCGTGATTGGCCATAAGGCACCCGCCCGGCCCTCCATCGCCGCCAGCACCGCCGCTGACAGGGCCTGCGTGCCATAGCAGGCATAGTCGGCCACGCGGATTTCGGGGCCGCCAAAGGCCGCCATCATGTAATGGATTGCGGGAATGGGCCGCCGCGCAATGGCGAGGATCGTGGAAAACGGTGCATGCGTGTGCACGACCGCGCCAAACTCGGGTCGGGCGCGCAGCAGGTCCCGGTGAAACCGCCACTCGGTCGAGGGTTTCAGCGGCCCCTCCCATGCTCCATCGTCCGGTTCCAGCGGCATCCGCGCCAGCATCGCAGGCTCCAGCGCACCCGCAGGCACGCCCGATGGCGTGATCAGCATATCCGCCCCGTCGCGGGCCGAAAGGTTGCCCGACGACCCCCGGTTCAGCCCCGCCGCATCGAGTGCGCGGGCGCAGGTGACAAGGTCAATTCGTATAGCTTCGGTCATCTGCTTGCCTTTGTCGGGAATAAGGCAGCAAGGCCCGCCACCGTGGCCGGGGCGATGCCGCGTTCGGTGATCAGGCCGGTCACCAGCCGGGCGGGGGTCACGTCGAAGGCCGGGTTGGCGGCGGGTGTTGCCTCGGGGCTGATGCGCGGGCGTGTCACGGTGCCGTCGGCCAGTTTGACTTGGACGAAAGACACCTCATCGCCGGACCGCTCCTCGATCGGGATTTCTGCCACGCCGTCCTGCACCCGCCAGTCGATGGTGGGTGACGGCAGCGCCACATAGAACGGCACCGTGTTGTCCTGCGCCGCCAAGGCCTTCAGATATGTCCCGATCTTGTTGCAGACATCGCCGCGCGCCGTGGTGCGGTCGGTGCCGACGATCACCATGTCGCCCTTGCCGTGCTGCATCAGACGCCCGCCCGCATTGTCGACGATCAGCGCATGCGGGATGCCGTTGCCCGCTATTTCCCACGCGGTCAGATGTGCGCCCTGCTTGCGCGGCCGCGTCTCGTCGACCCAGACATGAAGCGGAATGCCAGCATGATGTGCCTTGTAGATCGGCGCAGTAGCGGTGCCCGAATCGACGGTGGCCAGCCACCCTGCGTTGCAATGGGTCAGGATGTTGACCGGCCCGTCCTTGCGTTCGGCAATCGCCCGGATCACCGACAACCCGTGCTCGCCAATGGCCGCGTTGATCGCCACATCCTCGTCCGCAATCTCGCCCGCCTGCGCCATCGCGGCGGCAGCCCGTGCCTGTGGGGGCAGGGGGGCCAGCACCCGCTCCATTTCCTCCAGCGCCCAACGCAGGTTCACCGCCGTGGGCCGGGTTTCCATCAGCACATCCTGCGCATGGGCAAGGCCAGCATCCGACGCATCTTCGCGCATTGCCACCGCCATGCCATACGCCGCCGTCGCCCCGATCAGCGCCGAACCGCGCACCCACATGTCGCGGATCGCTGTGGCCGCGCGCGCCAGCGTGTCCAGCGTCACCATGACGAATTCATGCGGCAGGCGGGTCTGGTCGATGATCCGGACCGCGCCGTCTTCGACCCAGATCGACCGAAAATGGTCATTTCCTACCTTCATCGTGCAACGCTCCTGTCGATATCCTGGGCCAAGGCGGCCAGATCGCCGGGGGAAAGGGCGCGCGCCGTGGCGATGATCCGCCCCGCCTCCAGCGCCCGCGCTTCGGCCTGCACGCGGCGGGCGGGGTCGGGGATCGCCTCCAGATCCTCGACATGGGCAAGGCCAAGGGTACGGCGGTGCATTTCCACCCCGCAAAACGCCATCGCGTCGCGCCAGATGCCACCCAATACCCCCACCAGCGCCGCCTCGGCCCCCGGCGCATCGCCTGCCGACTCGAATACGCTGGCCTCATACAAGATGCCCGTCCGCTCGGTCTGCCACAGGTGGCGGAACTCGGCGGCAAAGACCTGCCAGACGTCGTGGAGTTGGCTCAGCAGCCAGCGGCGATAGGGGTCGCGTGCGCCGGGCGTGGCCTCGTGCCCGGACTGGGCGAAATAGGCCAGCAACAGGTTCGCCATGAACATGCCAACGTCAAAGCCGAAGGGACCATAGATCGCGAATTCGGGGTCGATCACTTGCGTATCTTCCGCCGTCACCATCAAGGACCCCGAATGAAGATCGCCATGCACCAGCGTTTCGGTCTTGCATAAAAAGACGTGCTTGGCCTCTTGCGCCGCGATGCGCAAAGCGCGGTCGGCCCGCAGGGGGGCTATGAACGGCTCTAATTCCGGGGTGTGGCGGTTCAGTCTGGCGGCGAAGTAGGGGTCCGAAAACACAAGGTTTTCGGTGATGTCGGCCAGCGCGTGGTTGCCCGCGAACAGCGCCATATCCTCGCGCAACCGCTTGCCCGACAGCGACAGGGCAGATCCGCGAAACAGGCTGCGCGCCAGAAACACGCCCATGTGGCGGGCAAGGTTCGGATGCTCCACCCCCCGCACGATGGATTTGCGCAAGATCACATGCGGCGCGAGGTAGCGCATCACGATCAAAGCCTGCGCCTGATCGAAATGGAACACCTCGGGCACCCGACCGGGATCACGCGCGGCGTGTCGTGTCAGGGCGTTGTATTCAAAGAACGCGCGGTTCAGCGGTAGCGGCCAACTGTCGCCGACCAGCCGCACATAGGGCAGCGCCTGCTTCACCACGACGCGCCCCGCTGGCCCCGTCACGATGAACACAAGGTTCAGGTTGCCATCACCCACTTCCGCAACGCTCCAGCGATCAGGCGGTCCGATGCGGTCTTTCAGGGCAGGCAGACTTCCCAGACGGGCGGGCAGGGTTTCGGGGTCAAGGGGGGCGTAGGTCATCAGATCAACCCGTATTGCCGCGCTTTGTTGCGCAAGAACGGCAGGCCTTCGCCCAGTACCACATCGCGGCTTTCTGCCACCGGCCGCCACACCGCCAAGCCCAAGGCAAATTCAGGCGGCATGTCGATGAAACTTTCCATCGCCAGTCCGCCGGTAAACTTGATCGCCTTCAGGGCGGCAAAAATTTCGTCCCAGCGCACATTGCCCGATCCGGGCGTGCCACGGTCGCTTTCCGACAGATGAATATAACGCAGATGTTCGGCGGCATCGAGGATACCCAGCGCCATCCCGCGTTCCTCGATATTCATGTGGTAGGTGTCAAGGTGGACAAAAATGTTGTCCGCGCCCACCCGTTCGATCATCTCTACCGCATGGCGCCCGGTGTTCAGGATGTGGTTTTCATAGCGGTTTACCGGCTCGATCCCAAAGGCCACCCCCAGCCGTTTTGCATGGGCCGCTGCATCGGTCAGGACGCGGGCGACGTTGTCGCGCTCGGTTTCAGTAGGGGGGTGCCCGGTGCGCTCGCCGATTCCGCCATAGGTGACGCCGGTCAGCGCCAGCGCCCCGATCGCCGCCGTCTGGTCCAGCGCAAGACGCAAAAACGCCTTCGCCGCCTCGGGGTTCGACGAAGCGCGCATCCCCTCGGGCAGGCCCAGCGAGCAGACCGCCGGCATCCCCGCCCGTTCCAGTTGTTTGCGACTGTGTGCCGCATCGACCGACGCAGGCGAGGCCAGCGCGATTTCAATGAAATCCATCTTGTCATCGACCGCCGCCGCTATCGCCCGTTCGGCTCCGGCAGTATCACAAGTCATCGTCCACATCGACGTGTGCACGCCAAAACCCTTCATCCCACGTCCCCCCCAAGTTCCAGCAGCGCACGCGCCACCCCTTCATCCGCAATCAGCCGGTTCACGATGCCCGACCGCATCATGGCCAGCGTTGCCACCGCCTTGCTCTCCCCGGCGGCCAGCAGCGTCAGGTCTGTGGCCCGCAGATCTTCAAGCCCGATCGACGGTGCACGGCGGTTCAGGTCGGTGTCGGCCAGCCGCCCGTCGGGCAAGAAAAACTTTCCCGTGCTGTCGGCTACGGCCCCCAAATTGGCAAGTTCCGCAGCCTCTGCCGCCGTCAGAATGCCACTGGTCGACAACAAAGCCGCGGGCGAGCAATCGCCGAGCGAGATGATCGACCAAGGTGCTTCCCGCGCCGCCTGCAACGTCTCGCGCACCAGACGCTGGCGCAACACCACGCGGCAATCTTCCTCGCTATCGGTCAGGAACGGGGCGGGCAGGAACATGGCTGCCCCCCCCGTCAGCGCCGCAAGCCGCGTGCACACATCGAACGGGCTGGTTTCCGACGTCCGCGCCATCGACCCCATCAGCGACACGAAACACAGGTCGGGGTTTCGCAAGCCGGTCAGTGCCTGCGCCATCGCAGCCATCGTGCGCCCCCAGCCCACGCCGATGTTCATCGCCCCGTCCCGCCCGATCCGCGCCAGAAACCCCGCCGCCAGGATCCCTACCGCCCGCCGCGCCGCAGCCTCGTCCGCCACCGGTCCTGGCATTGGGGCCACCCGCACTTCGGTCAATCCGAACAGCACAGCCAGCCGGTCGGCGAGTGCCAGCGTTCCGGTAGTCTCATGCGCGATCGACACCCGGACCAGCCCCTGATCCCGCGCGTCAGCCAACAGCCGCAACACCTTGAACCGCGAGATGCCAAGGCGCTTGCTTACTTCTTCCTGGCTCAGCCGCCCGACGTGGTAAAGCCAGGCCACCTGCACCAGATCGTCATTTTCACGCACCGCTTGGGACATTGGGCCGATCCGTTAGGCAAAGGGCCAACACCGGCCAAGTCAACTTGCACTATAACCGCTTGACCCCGCACCCCGTCAACGACTATCACAAATGTGCAGCGCTTGCACAAATACCGCAGCGCAGCATTGCAGATGCAGCGCAAGCGGGGGAAAGCGGCGCATGGCCTATGTGATCGGCATCGATGGTGGAACGGAATCGCTTCGGGCGCATGTGTTCGATCTGTCTGGCCGGTCGCGCGGTGTGGGCAAGGGGGCCTACGCCACCACCTTCCCTGAACCGGGCCAGGCCGAGCAAAACCCCGATGACTGGTGGCATGCCGCCGGCGTTGCCGTCCACGAGGCGCTTGCGATTTCTGGCGTGACGGCGGACCAGATTACCGCGATTGCCTGCGATACCACCTCTTGCACCGTCGTGGCGCTGGATATGGACGGTCGCCCGCTGCGCCCCTGCCTTTTGTGGATGGATGTGCGCGCGCACCGCGAGGCGGCCGAGGTGGCTGCCTGCGGTGATCCGGCGTTACGGTTGAACGGTGGCGGGGCTGGCCCCGTCAGCCCGGAATGGATGATCCCCAAGGCGCTGTGGCTCAAACGCCATCAGCCTGAGGTGTGGGCCCGCGCCGCGATGGTTGGAGAATATCAGGATTACCTGACCCTGCGCCTGACGGGGCGCTGGGCCGCCAGCCTGAACAACATCACCATGCGCTGGCACTATCAGACGCAAGCTGGCGGCTGGCCGCTGTCGATGCTGGCGACGTTGGATCTCTCCGACCTCGCCCCCCGCTGGCCGTCGCAAATTGTGGCGCCGGGTCAGGTGATCGGCCCGCTGACCATCGACGCCGCCCATCACCTTGGGCTGAACACTGGAACGCCCGTGGTGCAGGGCGGTGCCGACGCCTTCATCGGGATGATCGGCCTTGGGGTGACGCAACCCGGTGACCTTGCGATGATTACCGGGTCGTCGCACCTGCATCTGGGCGTGGCCGACCGCATGGTGCATACGCCCGGCATCTGGGGCACCTATATGGATTGCGTCTATCCGGGCCGCCCGATCATCGAGGGTGGTCAAACGTCAACCGGGTCGGTCATCGCCTGGTTCAAGCGCAACTTTGCCGAGCATCTCGACTTCGACACGCTGAACGCCCAAGCCGCCGCCCTGCCGCCGGGGGCCGAAGGCTTGGTTGCTGTCGATCACTTTCAGGGCAACCGCACGCCCCATACCGATCCTCTTGCGCGCGGGGCGATCACGGGCCTGACGCTGAAACACACGCCCGCCCACATCTACCGCGCACTGGTGGAATCCGTCTGTTTCGGCAGCCGCGCGATTGTCGAAACCTTCGGGGCGGCCTTCACCGCGCGCCGCATCGTGGTGGCGGGCGGGGTGACCCGTGCGCCGTTCTGGCTGCAACTGCATGCCGACACGCTGGGCCTGCCGCTTGAGTTGACCGAAGAGACCGAGGCTTGCGCGTTGGGTTCGGCCATCCTTGCCGCCCATGGTGCCGGGCATTTTCCGACCATCGACGCCGCCTGCGCCGCCATGGTCCGCACCGCCCGCATCATTGAACCCGACATGGGCGCACACGCGGCCTATGCCCCGATCTATGCCCGCTACCGCGCCGCATACCCCGCCCTTATCCCCCTGCGAGAGACCGAATGACCCTGAACACCGCCGCCCTTGGCCGTTACCGCACGATGCGACGCATCCGGTCCTTTGAGGAACGGGTGGGGGAGTTGTTCCTGAAAGGCGAAAGTGCCGGGTCCATGCTGCACCTGTCGATCGGCGAAGAGGCCGTGGTCGGCATGACCGACGCGATGCAGACCGGCGACACCTTTACCACTCATCACCGTGGCCACGGTGTGTTCATCGGGAGGGGCGGCGACCCGTCCCGGATGATGGCCGAGATTGCGGGCAAGGAAGACGGTTATTGCCGGGGCAAGGGCGGCTCGATGCACATTGCCGACCGCGCGCTGGGCCATTTGGGGGCAAACGCGATTGTCGGCGGCGGCATTCCGCATGTCGTGGGGGCCGGGATCAGCTATCGCAACGCAGGTTTGGGCCAGATCTCGGTCGCGTTTTTTGGTGACGGGGCGATGTCGCAGGGCATCCTCTACGAGTCGATGAACATGGCGGCGCTCTGGCAACTGCCCGTGATCTTTTGCTGCATAAACAACCAGTACGGTATGGGCACACGCGTGGACCGATCGGCTGACCACCACGACTTTCCGGCACGGGCAGAGGCGTTTGGTCTGAACGCCTCCCGCGCGGATGGCGTGGATGTTGAAGGGGTTTATACGGCTGCGAGTGCGCTTGCCCACGCGGCCCGGCAAGGCAACCCTGGATACCTTGAAATCGACGCCTACCGTTTTTACGGCCACGCGCGGATGGACAAATCCCCCTATCGCACGTTGGAAGAAGAATCCGAAGGCCGCGCCCGCGACCCCCTGCTGGCCGCCCGCGCCCGCCTCGCCGCCGCAGGCATCGCATCCGAGGCCGATCTGGGCGGCATCGACGGCGATGCGGCATTTGAGATGGACCTTGCCCTCGCCCACGCCATTGCAGCCAAGCCCCCGGTGCTGTCCACGATGTTTGAGGACGTCTACGCCCCCGGCACCGCCGCCCCGCGCCCACAAGCAGAACGCCTGACCGCCATCCTGTCGGAAGGGGCCCGCGCATGATCGAAAGCACCTACCGCGACGCGATCCGCCAGGCGCTGCTGGACGCGATGCAGGCCGACCCCTCGGTGATCCTGATCGGTGAAGAAGTAGGCCTTTACGGCGGTGCTTACGGTGTGACCAAGGGCTTGATCGACCTGTTTGGCCCCGACCGGGTGATCGACGCGCCCATATCCGAACCCGCCATCGTCGGGGCCGCCATCGGTGCCGCAATGACCGGCCTGCGCCCGGTAGCCGAGCTGATGTATGTCGATTTCATCGGCATGACGATGGACCAACTTGCCAACCAGGCCGCCAAAAGCCGCTACATGTTCGGTGGGCAGATTAGCGTGCCGATGGTTCTGCGCACTCAAGGCGGCACTGGCCGGTCGGCTGCGGCGCAACATTCGCAAAGCCTTGAGGCTTGGGTGCTCCACACCCCCGGCCTGCGTCTGGTCATGCCCGCCACTGTGAACGACGCGTATCACCTGCTGCGCCAAGCGTTGACCCAAGCTGACCCGGTAGTGTTCATCGAACACAAGGGGCTATACACGATGAAGGGCCCGCTGGATGTGGCCGTGCCTGATGGCGCTTGGGGCGAGCCTGTCGTCCGCCGCGCTGGGTCCGATCTGGTGATCCTGTCTTACAGCCGCATGTTGCACGAAAGCCTTGCCGCCGCCGCACGGCTTGCGCAGGCCGGGGTCGAGGCGTGCGTGATCGACCTGCGCTGCCTGAACCCGATGAACGAGGCCCCGCTGATCGAGGCCGTCAAACGCACCGGGCGCGCCATGGTGGTGACCGAAGGCGTGGTGACCGGGTCGGTCGCGTCCGACATTGCCGCCCGTTTGTCAGAGGTGTGTTTCGACTGGCTTGAAGAACCGATCCTGCGTTTGGGGGGCGAAGACATCCCTATCCCGGTGTCGCCCGCGCTGGAAAAAGCCTCGATCCCGTCCGCCGATCTGATCCATGACACCGCCCTGTGGCTGGTCACGCGAAAGGCCCCGCCATGGGCCGCATGACACTGACCCTGCCGCGCCTGGGGGAGACGATGGAAGAGGCGAAGGTCACCGAATGGCTGGTGGCACCGGGCGCGGCGTTCGCGCGCGGCGATGTGCTGCTGGAGGTGGAAACCGACAAGACGGTGGTCGAGGTGCCCGCGCTGACCGCCGGTATATTGATCGCCCAACTTGTGGCTCCCGGCGATACCGTGGCGTTGGACCAACCGATTGCCGAGGTTGAGGTCGAAGGTGCCGCAACTGGCATCGAGCCAGACCGAAAACCGGAACCAGCCCCATCGCCCGCGAGTCCACCGACATCCGCCGAGCCTTCAGTCCCGCAAGGCCCCCGCCCCACCGCCAGTCCTGCCGCGAGTCCTGCCGCGAGTCCTGCCGCCAGCCCCGCCGCCCGCGCGGCAGCCCGCCGTGCTGGAATGGATCTGACAACCGTTGCAGGCTCTGGTCGCCGGGGCCGCATCCAGGCAACCGATATTACAATTGGGCAGGGGGCATCGACACTGGTTTTGTTGCACGGCCTGTTCGATACCGCCAAAGGCTGGCGCGACCTGCCGCGCCGAATGCAGGCGGCAGGCCATCCGGTCCTGACTCTGGACCTGCCCGGCCACGGGGCCAGCGCGCCTGTGGCGACCATCGACGCCGCCGTAAATCAAATGGCCGCCCAATTCCCGCCCGGCCCCCTGCGCCTGATTGGCCATTCGCTGGGTGCCGCGCTGGCGGCAAGACTTGCCCTTAGGCTGGGCCAAAGGGTCGAACGGATAATCCTGTCTGCCCCGGTTGGCCTCGGCCAACGCATTAACGCCGATTTCACCGACGGGATGCTCGCGGCAGATACTCCCGAGGCCCTCGCGCACGCCCTTGCCCTACTGGACGCAGGGCCGATATCCAGCCTGGCCCTGACCGCCGAACTCGACCGGCTGCGCTCGCAACGCCCCGGCCATGCGGCCCTGACCCGCGCCACTGCCCGCAGCGGCTTTCAGCAGATCGACATCACCGCCGATCTGGCCCGGCTGACCTGCCCGATCACAGTTCTGTTCGGCACCCAAGACCGCGTCCTGAACTGGCAGGACGTGGCCCACCTGCCCGCCGCCGCAGCCATTCACCTGATCCGGGGTGCAGGCCACCTGCCGCACTTCGCCGCCCCCGATCTATTTGTTTCGCTGATCACCGCCAGCCCCACACCCGCGCGGAGGTTCGCCAACGCCTGACTCAACCCTGGGCCATTGCCGCGCACCGCACAGCCGGGCCTCGCTTTGGGGACGCGGATTTTTTTGCGGAGTAAGGACCTGAAAAATCATGCAAATATTTTTCAATTCCTTGTCAAATGCTACTGGAACGGCGCGGAATTCTGCCCAGTGTAGGCAGCAGAACAATCCGCCCCATCAAGGGGCGACTTATGGGAGGAGAAGACCAAGATGACCAGAAAGACCCTTGCCCTGCTTGCAGCCTCGGCCTCGCTGCTGGCGATGCCCGCCATGGCACAAGACACCAAAAAGATCGCCACGGTCGTAAAGATCGCGGGCATCCAGTGGTTCAACCGGATGGAAGAGGGCGTCAAGCAATACGCCGCCGACACCGGCACCGATGCGTTCCAGGTGGGCCCGGCCCAAGCCGACCCACAGCAACAGGCCGCCCTGATCGAAGACATGATCGCCCAAGGTGTCAACGCGCTGGCCGTCGTGCCGATGTCGCCCGAGGCGCTGGAACCGGTGCTGAAACGCGCGATGGACGCAGGCATCGTCGTGATCACCCACGAAGCTGCCAGCCAGCAGAACACCAGCTATGACCTTGAGGCCTTCAAGAACGAAGACTTCGGCGCCAACCTGATGGAACAGATGGCCACCTGCATGGGCGGGACCGGCGAATACGCCGTGTTTGTAGGCTCGCTGACCAGCCAGACCCACAACCAGTGGGTGGACGGCGCCATCGCCTATCAGAAGGAAAAGTATCCGGACATGGTTATGGTCGGCGACAAGAACGAAACCTTCGACGATCAGCAGAAGGCCTATGAAAAGGCACAAGAAGTGCTGCGCGCCTTCCCCAATGTAAAGGGTTTGCAGGGGTCCGCCTCGACCGACGTCGCGGGGATCGGGCTTGCGATCGAAGAGCGTGGAACAGCCGACAAGACTTGCGTATTCGGCACCTCGCTGCCGTCAATCGCCGGGCAATATCTGGACACCGGCGCGGTGGATGGCATCGGGTTCTGGGATCCTTCGGTTGCGGGTTATGCGATGAACAAGCTGGCCGCGATGGTTATGGCTGGCGAGACCGTGACCGATGGCATGGATCTTGGTCTTGACGGCTACAACGCCATCAAGCTGGACGGCAAAGTGATCTATGGTCAGGCTTGGGTCAACGTGAACAAGGCGAACATGGCCGACTATCCGTTCTGATCGGGCAATATCCGGGGGGCGGTTTGTCTGCCCCCCGACCCCCGAAACGGCATGAAGGCTGACCATGGCGACTGACCTCGTCACGCTTGACAGCGTGACCAAGACCTATTCCGGGATCACTGCGTTGGACAGTGTGGGATTTTCCATCGCGGCGGGCGAAGCCGTGTGTCTGGCTGGTGAAAACGGCTCGGGCAAATCGACACTGATCAAGATCCTCGCGGGCGTGGAACAGCCCGACCGGGGTCGAATCGCATTTTCCGGGGTTGTGCAAGGCAGCCTGAATCCGCGCTTGTCTGCCGCTGCGGGCATCAAGGTGATCTTTCAGGATTTCAGCCTGTTTCCCAACCTGACAGTGGCCGAGAATATCGCCTTTTCTGCCGAGCTGGGCCATGGCGCGCGGCTGGTTCGTCCGGTTCGGGTGCAAGATACCGCGCGGCGTACGCTGGCGCGGATCGGGGTAGACATCCCTTTGCACGCCGCCGTGGAAACTCTGTCAGTCGCGCACAAGCAGCTGGTCGCGATCTGCCGGGCGCTGGCGACCGAGGCGCGGCTTATCATCATGGACGAACCCACCACCGCCCTGACCGAACGCGAGGTGCGGGTGCTTCTCGACATCATTCGACGTTTGAAGGCCGATGGCGTGGCGGTGCTGTTTGTCAGCCACAAACTGGCCGAGGTGCTGGAGGTTTGCGAAAAGGTGGTCGTCCTGCGCAACGGCGCGAAGGTGGCCGAGGGCCCGGCATCCGACTTCGACGCGGCCTCGCTCACCCGCCACATGACCGGGCGCGATTTGGCAGAACAACCGCCCGCGCCGCTGGCCGACACCGCAGCGATTTTGATGCAAGTGCAAGGCCTGCACAAATCCGGGGCGTTCTGCGACGTCTCGTTCACCCTGCGCGCGGGCGAAGTCTTGGGCGTGTCCGGCCTCTTGGGCTCCGGGCGCACGGCGCTGGCAAAGGCGCTGTTCGGTCTGGTCGCCCCCGAACGCGGGCAGATCACGCTGGATGGCCGCTCCGTCCCCTTGGGCAACCCGCTGGCGGCGGCGCAGGCAGGCATTGGATACGTCCCCGAAGACCGGCTGACCGAAGGGTTGTTCCTGACGCAAAGCATCCTGCAGAACATCAGCATCGGCAGGCTTGATGCGCACGGGCGCTCCGGCATCCTCGATCTGGGCGGGCTCATCGACGAGGCGCGCGATTGGCTGAAACGTCTGTCTGTCAAGGCCCCCGACCCCGATGCCCCCGTCCGCTCGCTGTCGGGGGGCAATCAGCAGCGCGTCGTGCTCGCCCGCTGGATGGCTCGGTCGCCGCGCGTTCTGGTGCTGAACGGGCCGTCGGTCGGCGTCGATGTCGGTTCGAAGGCCGAAATTCACGGCATCATCGCCAGCCTTGCCGCACAGGGTCTTGGGGTCATCGTCATCTCGGACGACCTGCCAGAGGTTCTGTCGACCTGCCACCGCGTTCTGGTGATGCGGGCGGGTGCAGTGGTGGATGACATTCCAGCAGGCCAGATCACCGAAACCGCTCTTGCCCACAGGCTTGCGTCATGACCACCCTTTGGACCCGCAATGAAACGCTTGTGGCGCTGGTGATCGTTGCGTTTTGCGTGCTCGCGGCCTTTTCCGATCCCGGATTCCTGTCCATCGCCACCTTGACCGACCTGTCGCGCGGCGGCATTGTGCTGGGCATCTTTGCGGTGGGCGCGCTGATCGTGCTGATTTCCGGGGGGATCGACGTCAGCTTTACCGCAATCGCGGCATTCACGATGTATGTCACGGCGATGGTGCTGAACGCGGTCATGCCGTGGATGCCGTGGTGGGCGGCGCTGATGATGGGCATGGGCATCGGGGCCTGTCTGGGGGCGATCAACGGCGTCCTTATCGCGGTCATGGGCCTGCCCACTCTGATCGTCACGCTGGGGACGCTGTCGGTGTTTCGCGGCTTCATGCTGACCTTCATCGGGCAAAAGCAGATCACCACCCTGCCGCCCGGCATGCGAGAGTTCGGCCGGATGATGGTGCTGCGGGGCGAAAACGCCGACGGCTCGTTCTATTCGCTGCACGCGGCATTTCTGGTCACGGTGCTGGCTGTCGTGCTGACTTGGGTGATCTTGCACCGCACCATGCTGGGACGCCAGATCTTTGCCATCGGCGGCAGCGTGGAAAGCGCGCGGCGCATCGGCATCAACGTGCGCGGCGTGCAGTTTTTCGTCTACGTCTACGTGGGTGTGCTGGCAGGGCTGGCCGGGATCATCCATGCCAGCATGGCGCGGGTGGCCAACCCATTCGATCTGGTGGGGCTGGAGCTGTCGGTTATCGCCGCCGTGGTGCTGGGGGGCGCGCGGCTGGCCGGGGGGCATGGCACGCTGACGGGTACCGTTCTGGGTGTCGCGTTGATTGTCCTCGTGCGCAACAGCCTGATCGTGCTGGGTATTCCGTCTACATGGCAATCGGTTGCCATCGGCGTGCTGATCCTGATCGGCACCGGCCTGCCTGCCTGGCAAGCCAAACGCGCCGCCGCGCGTGCAGCGTGAGGAGGCATTGATGTGGCAATCCCCCGTGAGCCGTCTATTCGCCTCTACCGAAGGCCGCCTTGCGGGGATTGCCTTGGTGGTGTTCGTGCTTATGGCGGCACTGGAGCCTGACAAATTCCTCAGCCTGCAAAACTTTACCTCGATGGCGTTCCAGTTCCCGGAATTCGCGATTCTTGCGCTGGCGATGACGGTGACGATGCTGACCGGCGGGATCGACCTATCGGTGGTGGGCATCGCAAACCTGTCAGCCGTCATCGCAGCCACCATCCTGACCCAGGCAACCGGGGGCGGGGCGGGCATCGTGGTGATCGCCTACACCGCTGCGGTGGGCGTCGGCATGATGGCGGGCCTGTTCAACGGGGTGCTGGTCGCCAGCCTTGGATTGCCGCCCATCCTCGCCACGCTGGGGTCTGGCCTTATCTTCACCGGCATTGCGATTGCGCTGACCGGGGGAAGTGCGGTGATGGGGTTCCCTGCCGCCACCGCGTGGATCGGCAATTCGACATTGCTTGGCATCCCGACGCCGCTGATCCTGTTTGCCTTGCTTGCGCTGATGATTTCGCTCGTGCTGACCCGAACCGGGTTCGGGGTGAAACTGCGGATGTACGGGGCAAACCCGCTGGCCGCGCGCTTTGCCGCCATCAATATCGGCGCGATGCTGGTCAAAGTTTACGTCCTGTCCGGTGCGCTGGCTGCCATAGCAGGCATGGTGGTGATGAGCCGCGCCAATTCCGCCAAGGCTGATTATGGATCAAGCTACCTGCTGCTCGCTGTCCTGATCGCGGTTCTTGGGGGCGTGAACCCCTACGGCGGCTATGGCCGGGTTATCGGCGTCGTTCTGGCCGTGCTGACCATGCAGTTTTTGTCCTCGGGCCTCAACATGATCGGCGTGTCGAACTTCGCACGCGAGTTGATCTGGGGCAGCCTGTTGATTTTCGTGATGATCGTGAACACCTGGCGGACCAAAGCCCGCCGCACCTGAACCCGTAGAGAAGCCGATGAAAAAGATCCTCAACAACCCCGTTGATTATGTCGATGAAATGCTGGCAGGCCTGACCGCGGCGCATCCGGAATTCTATCGGCTGCATGGCGATACGGGCCGCGTTGTGGCCCGCGCCACCCCTGGAAAGACAGGCAAGGTCGGCATCGTCACCGGCGGCGGATCTGGCCACCTGCCGGTGTTCACGGGCTATGTAGGCTTGGGCCTGTTGGACGCCTGTGCCATCGGCGACGTGTTCTCCAGCCCGTCCGCCGAGCAGATGGCCGAGGCCATCCGCGCCGCCCATCAGGGCGCGGGCGTGCTGCGCCTTTACGGCAATTACGGCGGCGACGTCATGAATTTCGACATGGCCGGTGACCTTGTGGAATTCGACGACATCCAATGCACCACCGTTATCCTTGCCGATGATGTGGCCTCTGCCCCCCCGGCCGAAGCGGAAAAGCGGCGCGGTGTGGCCGGCATGGTCTATGCCTTCAAGATCGCCGGTGCCGCCGCCGAGGCCGGCCACAGCCTCGAGGAGGTCACCCGCATCGCGCAAAAAGTCGCCGATGCATGTCGGTCGGTCGGGGCCGCGCTCAGCCCCTGCACCGTGCCGCAAGCGGGCAAACCCACCTTCCACATCGGCGAGGACGAGATGGAGATGGGTATGGGCATCCACGGCGAACCCGGCGTCTGGCGCGGCAAACTGCGCCCAGCCGATGCCATTGCGGACGAAATGATGGACCGCCTTTTGTCCGATATGCCGCTCGCCCCCGGCGACCGCGTGTCGATCATGGTCAACAGCCTTGGCGCCACGCCCCCTGAAGAGCTTTATATCCTTTACCGCATCGTCAAGGCCCGCCTTGACGCGGCAGGCGCCACCACCGTGATGCCGCTTGTCGGCCGCTATGCCACCAGCATGGAGATGACGGGCGTTTCCTTCACCTTGTGCAAACTCGACGCCGAGCTGGAAGGCTACCTGACCGCGCCGTGCGACTGCGCATTCTGGAGCGTGAAATGACGCTGACCGTTCAGCACCTGCGCGCCGCCATCACCCGGCTGACCGCCGCGATGGAGCGTGAGTTCGACGCGCTGAACACCGCCGACGGGGCGCTGGGCGACGGCGACCTTGGCGTGACCCTGACCCGCGGGATGCGCGCAATATCGGAACTTTCGCCCGGTTTGCCCGACGATCTGGGGCAGGCATTGCTGGCGTGTGCGCAGGCGTTCACCAAGACCTCCGGTTCCTCCTACGGCACGCTGATGGCCACCGGCCTGATGTCGATGGCCAAGGTTGTGCGGGGGCGGACAGGGGTCGAGGCGTCCGAAGTCTCCGCCCTGATCGCCGGGGCCCGCGACGCGATGCAAGCGCGCGGCAAGGCTGATCTCGGCGGCAAAACCGTGCTCGACAGTCTCGACGCGATGGCAAAGGCAACCGACGGCCTCACCGACCCGCAAGCCGTGGCAAAGGCGGCAGCCACCAGCGCCGCCACCGCCCAAGCCGAGATGAAAGGACGCATCGCCACCATCGGCCGCGCAAGAATATTTGGCGAAAAAACCATCGGGATGGACGATCCGGGGATGCTCGCCATGACCGCAATCGCCGCCGCCATCGCTGCCCCGTAGGTCGGGGTTCACCCCGGATCTCCCGCCCCCCCCGTCACCAAACCGGCGGCGGGTTCCCGTCATGCATCGCGCGATCTGCCGCACTGAAACGGTCCGCCGCAAACTGCCCCTGATGCCAGTACGGATAAATCAACGGCGGGCGGCTGACCTCGTTCAACCGCGCCAGATCCTCGGGCGTCAACCGCAAGCCAACCGCCGCGATGTTGTCGCGGAACTGCTCCGCCGTCCGCCCTCCCACCACCAGGGACGCCACCGCAGGCCGCGTCAACAGCCAAGCCAGCGCCACCTGCGCCGCCGACACCCCGTGCGCCGCCCCCACATCAACCAGCACATCGACAATGTCCCACAGCCGCGCTTCGTCGCGGATCGGCGGTTCGGTCCAGCCTGCAAACTGCCGCGTCCCCTCGGGCACAGACTGTCCGCGTCGGTGCTTGCCGGTCAGCAGCCCCCCCGCCAGCGGCGACCACACCAGCACTCCCAACCCCTGATCGACGCTGATCGGCAGCAACTCATACTCCGCCTCCCGCGCCTCAATCGTGTAATGGATCTGCTGCGTGACGAACCGCACCCGCCGGTCGCGCTCTGACGCCATCAGCGATTTCATCACATGCCAGCCCGAATAGTTCGAGCATCCGACATAGCGCACCTTGCCCTGCTGCACCAACAGGTCCAGCGCTGCCACCTTTTCTTCCACCGGGGTCGTGCCGTCCCATTCGTGCATATAGTAGATGTCGATGTGGTCGGTGCGCAGTCGCTTCAGGCTGCGTTCGCATTCGCGGATCAGATGCCAGCGGCTGGTGCCTTCGTCGTTAGGCCCCGGCCCCACCCGCATCCGCGCTTTCGAGGTGATCAGCACCTGGTCGCGCCGCCCCTCCAACACTTCGCCGAGAATCTCTTCGGCCATCCCGGACGAATACATGTTGGCGCAATCGAACACGTTCACGCCGTTCTCGATGCACAGATCGACCAACGCGCGCGCCTCGGCCACGCCCTGATTGCCGACGCGGCCGAATGGCCCCACCCCGCCAAAGGTAAAAGTGCCCATCGCAATCGCCGAAACCTTCAGCCCTGAATGCCCGAGTGTTCTGTATTCCATCGTATTTCCCTTCGCCGGGCCCGATATCCCGTGCCCCCGGATCAGACTATAGCTGGTTGCCGCAGCGTTGTGATTACCGTTCCACGTCATTTTCGCGGGACAGGTGCAGGACGTAATTTACGGACCCTGCACCGCCCTTCGCCATCGCCACAGCGAAAGAGTTTTTCACCGCACTTGCTATTGTGGTCGTAACTGTCGCGGCATTCGCCATCAACCCGACATGGCGCATGTCCTTGTTAGCGTTGCCCAAGCACAACATGTGCGACTCCCGGTTATCCTTCAACGCATTTCGCTGTGCTCTGTCCCATCTGGCTGACGCCGATGAAGCCTATTTTTTGTCTATGGCACGGTCTGTCAGATCTTGGCGTTTTCAGGGAAGGTTGAAACGGTGGCGCAGGTCGGCCACCTGTTCGGGTGTCATCAAACGCTTGGCATGGTTTTGCAGCATCAGAAAAAAAGCTTGGCCGTCTCTTCCAGTTCTTCGGTGGCGCACTGCGCGTTTGCCAGTGAGGTGCCCGCAACGACCGGCCCGTGATTGGCCAACAGCACGGCATGATGGTGGTTGGCCAACGCCTTGACCGCGTGCGCCAGCTTGGGATCGCCCGGCGCGAAACAGGGCACCAGCAGCAGGCGGTCCACCCGCATGATGCGATGGGCCGTCAGCGCCGGCAGCATATCCTGCGGATCGAAATCGCGCAAAATGCTGACGGCCACGGCATGGCTGGAATGCAGGTGAACCACTGTTGTGGCTTGTGCCCGCTCGCCGTACATCGAAAAATGAAGGAATGCTTCTTTGGTCGGCGCGCCGCCAGACAGCAAGCGCCCCTCGGCGTCGAATCGTGACAACCGCGCCGGATCAAGCGCGCCCAATGACACGTTTGTTGGCGTCATCAGCCAACCGCCACCTTCAAGCCGGACCGAGATCTATCTTCAAGCCGGACCGAGATATTGCCACGCGACCCCGCCGTCAGCCCACGGTCGAACAACGACGCGCCCACTTGGCAAATTTCGTCGCGCATGCGGGTTTCATCCGACAAGTGAAGGTTCCGGATCAAGCAGCGACCACGCTTTCAGAAAGAAATCTGGCGCACCGAAGTTGCCCGATTTCAGCGCCAGCGCAAGGTCCGCCCCACTGACGCTGCGCGTCCAAGGCACGCCCGGCGCGATCTCGGGGCCGATTTCCAGCATCAAAACACCCAGTGCCGCGATCACCGCCCCAGCCGTTTCCCCCCCCCGCGATCAGGAACCGGCTCAAGTCCGCGTCGCGCAAACAAACGGCGACGCTGGCCATCGCGGTTTCCACCAGCGCACCAGATTCGTGCGGCCCCATCCGTTTCTGGATCAATTGCAGCGCCTCAGGTTCCGCACTTGAATAGATCACCGGTGTTGTGCTTTCCGGCTGCGCAATCGCCCATGCAACAATATCGGCGGCGGTCTGACGACCGGCAGCGATCGCTTCGACGTCAAGGCACAGCGACGGCTGGCCCGCCGATTGCGCCACAGCGATCTGCCCACGCGTCGCAACCGAGCATCAGCCCGCCAGAATAACTGCCCGTCCCGCAGGTGCCGTCATCCGCGTGACGACAGGGCGTGGCACCACCTTGCCCGCGCGAACAAAATTCGCAGCAAACCCCAACGCGATGCCCGCCCCCCCGGTCACCAGCCGCATGTCCGCGCAGGCAGCCCCGATGGTGCGCAAATCGGCATCGGCCAATGTGTCGACGACAAGGATGCGCAGTCCCGCAGCGCGCTGATGCGCAAAAGCGGAGCGCACGGCGTCTTAGCCTTGACAGATCGTGGAAATCTCGACCAATCCGACCGGCAGCGCGGTTTGACGTCCCAAAAACTTGACAAGATCGGCGTCCCGCATCGGGTCTAACGGATGGTCCTTCAGCGGACTGTCCGAAAGCAACTGCCCAACCACAAACAAATGCCCCTTGTAGGTCGAACGTCCAGCGGCCGGAAAAGACGGGCAGGCGATGGTCAAATCCGTGCCGGTTTCCGCCATCAAGGCTTCTGCAACAGGGCCGATATTGCCCTGATCGGTCGAATCGAAGGTCGCGCAATACTTGAACAGAATTTGCCCCGCCCCCCCAGTCAGCAGGGCGCGGGTGGCGGCAAGCGACATCGCGGCAGCGTGTGATGGGGGAATAGACCAAGACTTCAATGCGATAACGACGGCATCGACGTCGGGAAGGCTTGCACCACCCGCCGGAACCCCGATCACCTGAACCGTCCGCAATCCTTCGCGCGTCAGCATCAAGCTCAGATCAGTCGCACCGATAGTGTCGTCTGCAACTGCGCCAATCAACCCAAGTTTTTTCGTAACTCCCAAGCACCCCAGCCGATAACGGGTTTTTGTCAGTTTGATTTGGGTCTCCTTGGCCATTGGGCGCCTTAATTTTTGTGTGTGGTCGGAATTTCATGGCGCTGTGATGAT
>Ga0105051_10002756_pt1 | contig 22051 bp, 17 predicted proteins | sample FRY02_FD_78383 | JGI IMG/M metagenome (GOLD analysis project Ga0105051, IMG submission 78383) | Freshwater microbial communities from Lake Fryxell liftoff mats and glacier meltwater in Antarctica - FRY-02 (megahit assembly) | ecosystem: Environmental > Aquatic > Freshwater > Ice > Glacier... | reverse complement strand
TGAGAATGTCTGTTTCTTTCCATTAAATCAATTAGCTCAATGTGTGGCTGTTTGAAATTATAAAGCGAAAATCTATTTTTTAAATTTGTTAAGCTATTTAATCTTAAATCGGAACTCCATAAATTAATTTTATCCAAATATTTATTCCTTAAAAATAAAGATTTTCCGCCTCCACCACAACAACAATCCCAAACAAAATCATTGGTCTGACATTCTACCATCGCTGTAATTTCTTGCGAACCAAAATCCATAATCCAAGCCCAACCGCTATCAATCAATAGCTTACAATCAGTATCTGACGATAGTTTTAGTCCACTTTCAGAAACCCATTCAAACGGAATATTTAACTGTTTTAAATAGTTTTCTAAATTTTCTTTATGCTTTAAAACCACTTTTAGGTAAACTGGTTTTTTATTTAAAAATCCTGTTATCCAATCTTTTTTGTTTAGTTCTTTACTTAATTCAATTGTGTTTTTAAAAATTTGGTTAAGGTCTAATAACTTACTTTTTTCATTGAAATTATCTGGGTGGATAATCTCTTTTAAACTTTCAATCGTTTTCCCTTTTGCAAAATCGCCTAAACGAAAGTAGTTGTAAATCACAGATTTATATATTTTCCTATCTTTTGAACCCCAGTTTTTGTTTTTTTTAGATAAATCTGCAAAAAAAACACTAAACGGTTGTTGGGTTTCAAAATAACTATCTAAAATTTGCTGAGCTACAATTAAATGAAAAGGTTTCAATATCGCCAATACGCTTTATAAAAATTATAGTTTTTAAAATAAAATAAATTTACACCAGCATTTTCAATTAAATTGCCCCGAGAGACAAAATTAAATGTTGTGTGTAAATAATTAAACTCTTTGTTTTGAATCGCATTAAAAAAACTGTTTTTAAAACCAGCAATTGCAGTTCCAAAAAACAAAAACTGATCGTAACCAATCAGGGTGTAACGCTGAGGGTCGCCACCATAGTGTTCCCTGTAATTTTTTCTAAAAACCTTAAAAGTGGTGTCATTATAAGGCACACAATATTGGTCGTAGAAATATACATTTTCAAAAACGGTGTAATTAATTCTGTCTATATCTAACCAATCTGCAGGTCCAGCAACTTTCCATTTGTTATGCCCGTTAGCAGCTAAAGCTTTATTACACGCGTTTGAATTTTTGCCGGTATAAAATACAAATAATGAATCTTTTTGATTCCATAATTCAGAAATTGGTGTTTTTCCATCGGTCAAAATACATTCTTTTTTCGCCAAAGATTCATATCCTTTTTTAAAGTTTTTGCCAAAAGAGCCTTTGCCCACTGTGCCATAACTTTCATCAACAACTATTACCTGAAATTTCTTAAACGCATTGACTACATGTTGACCAATGTAATTAAACTGAATACTATCATTTGCTATGAAATTCATTAATGGAAAATCTGCTCCAAGCATATTGGAAACATAACGCAATGGCGATATTAAGGGAATATTATAAATGGAACAAAACTTTTGAACTTCGATAAATTCATTGTCATAAACTGGGCCAAAAATTGCATCAACTTTTTGATATTCTGGATTTGAAAGGATATTAATAACCTCCAGACTATCGCTTTTTGTGTCCACAATTTCAATGGACATTTTTACCCCCAATTTCCTTAACTCAGCTATTGCAATTTCTACCCCTTCATAGTATTCTAGCATTTTTTCACGAATACGGTATTTGTCTTGCATGCCAAAGCAAAAAGGAAGCATCACAAGGACTTTAACTTCTTTTTCGTCTTCAGTAGCTGCTTTTTTCAGCGTTTCGTTTTGGGCTTTTAAAACAGAAACACTAAAAAACAATAATACTATAATGTATTTAACTATTCCCATTCTATTGTTGCAGGAGGCTTAGAACTAATGTCATAAACAACCCTATTAATTCCTTTAACTCTATTGATTATCTTATTACTTATTTCTGCTAAAATCTCGTAGGGAATATGCACCCAATCTGCTGTCATTCCATCTAAAGAACTAACCGCTCTCAAACAAATGACATTTTCATAAGTGCGCTCATCGCCCATAACACCAACGCTTCTCACAGGAAGAAATATTGCACCTGCTTGCCAAATTTTATCATACCAGCCTTTTTCCTTCAAAATTTCTATGAAGATGGAATCCGCTTGTTGTAAAATTGAAACTTTTTCTGGCGTAATATCATCAATAATTCTAATTGCTAAACCAGGACCTGGAAAAGGATGGCGTGCCAAAATATTTGCAGGAACACCAATGGATTTTCCAACCTTTCTAACTTCATCTTTAAACAAAGAACGCAAAGGTTCTACAATTTTTAGTTTCATGTTTTCTGGTAAACCACCCACATTATGGTGCGATTTTATTGTAGCCGATGGCCCTTTAACAGAAACTGATTCTATTACATCTGGATAAATTGTTCCTTGACCTAACCATTTTGCGCCTTCCACTTTGTTTGATTCTATATCAAATATATCTACAAAAACTTTGCCAATTGCTTTGCGTTTTTGTTCTGGCTCCGAAATTCCATTTAATGCAGCATAAAACTCCGCACTTGCATTGACCCCAACAACATTCAAATCCATTTGCTTATACGATTCTAAAACTTGCTCAAACTCATTGAGACGCAACAAACCATTGTCTATGAAAATACAATACAAATTTTTGCCAATTGCTTTATGCAACAAGGCCGCAGCCACGCTGCTATCTACACCGCCCGACAAACCAAGAATGACTTTGTCTTGTCCTATATCATTTTTCAGTTTTTCAACCGTTTCTGTAATAAAGTTTTCGGGGGTCCAGTCTTGTGTGCAATCACAAATATCAACCACAAAATTCTTGAAAAACAAACTGCCTTCCTCAGAATGCGTCACCTCTGGATGAAATTGAATACAATATGTTTCTGAATCGTTTAACTTAAATGCAGCATTTTCAATAGAATCTGTCGAAGCTATTAATTCTGCATTTGGCGGCAATTGTGTAATGGTGTCTCCATGCGACATCCAAACTTGCGAATTGCTTTTTATCCCCTTTGTTAAACTATTGGTTTTTAAAACATTAAGATGCGCTCTTCCATATTCTCTGTGATTGCTTGCAGCAACATTGCCCCCAGATTGTTGGGCAATATATTGTGCTCCATAGCAAACGCCCAAAACAGGAAATTTCCCAATAAATTGAGACAAATCTATTTGTGGAGCATTGCCTTCTCTTACAGAAGCAGGACTGCCAGAGAGTATAATTCCCTGAACCGTGTCAGGAATTTTTCCAATATTATTGTAAGGGTGAATTTCACAATAAACATTTAATTCTCTAACTCTTCTAGCTATTAATTGCGTATATTGTGAACCAAAATCAAGGATTATTATTTGTACTTTCATTTTAGAAAACAAGTTTGCAAAAGTAATGAAAATAACAAGATATTTAAGATTTTTGTTAAAAAAATCCCTCAACATTATCAAATGTGAGGGATTTTTTATTAAAATATTTTTAATTTATTCTTTAACCATATTAATGGTTTCAGAATTTTTATTGTCAGAAATAACAACGGTATAAATACCTGATGTTAAAAATGAGTTATCAAAAGTTTCATTGTTTGCGTAAGAACCTGTGAATACAACTTGGCCCATGTTGTTAACTATTTTTATTGTACCTAAGGCAATGATTGAATTTTTAATAGTAAAATTTCCAGCACTTGGGTTTGGAAAAACACTTGTTTTTGAAACATTGTTAACAGAAATGCTAGTTGCGCCCCAAACATCAGCTTTATATACAATATTGTATTTTTCTGAAGGATTAGATTTACGGTAAAATTCGACCGTCATATTGCCTGTTCCTCTTTTATTTTTAGGATAAAAATGGAAAGACAAATAACCAGAATCAGCAGAATTCAAAACAAACTCAGCCGTTGTGGTTGTAACAGGATGGCATTGATTAATGTCACAAACAGCCGATGTCCAAGCAGTGTCGGGCAAACTGTTCATTGTTCTTGTCCAAACAATGGTGTCATTTATTGATCCAATATTAGAAATCCACGAATGAGAATACACATCTTGTTCTGTTGAAAAAGCAGATTTGTATAAGGTGGTTCTGCTAAATGAGATTTGAGAAAACAGGTTTGAAACCATCATGGCCAAACCAAATAATAAAAAGGTATTTTTAGAAAACATAAGTACAAAACTAAACTTAAAATTCAATATTTCATAATTTTATTTTAAAACTAATGTCCATGCTTTTAACAGAATGGGTTAACATCCCCAACGAAATAAAGTCAACACCAGCTTTAGCATAATCCAAAATATTGTCTAAAGTTATGCCGCCAGACGATTCTGTTTCGCACCTTCCTCCCACAATTTCAACCGCCTTCTTGGTATCATCGGGCGAAAAATTATCAAACATAATGCGTTGAATAGGCAAATTTTTCATTGTTTCTTCAATTTCCACCATGTTTCTCGTTTCTATTTCAATACCAATTTTAAGCCCTTTTTCATCAAGATATTTCTTAGCCTTATTAATAGCGTTTGAAATACCACCAGCCACATCCACATGGTTATCCTTCAACATTATCATATCATACAATCCAATTCTGTGGTTCATGCCCCCTCCCACCGTAACCGCCCATTTTTCCAAAACCCTCATATTCGGGGTGGTTTTTCTTGTGTCCAAAACCTTGGTATGATAATTTTTAATTATTTCAGCCGCTTGGTAAGTTGTTGTAGCAATACCGCTCAACCTTTGCATAATATTCAACAACAATCTTTCGCTCTTCAACAAACTTTGTGCATTGCCTTCCACCTCAAAACCAATCTCCGAACTTTGCACCCAATCGCCATCGTTTTTATATTTTGAAATGCTGCAAGTTGGGTCGTTAAGTTGCAAAATTGTATAAGCAATATCTAGGCCTGCAACAATCCCATTGTCCTTAAAAATCAATTTTGCAGTGGCTCGCCTGTCGTCCTCAATGGCCGCCAAAGAAGAGTGGTCGCCAGTGCCAATGTCCTCGCTAAGCGCTCTTTGAATAATGTCTAACACCTTGGAATGTTGGCTAATGTCTTTAATTTTCATCATTATAAAATTGGTTTGCAAATTTACAATGTTTTTATCCAAATTATCAAACATCAACAAATAACTAATAACTTAATTTTTGGGTGCCAAAACACCTTCGCCTTACTCATTTTCTTTTTGCTTATTTGGTATTCGTGAAAACGCTTCGCTTAGTTCCGGGTTCGCTGCGATCCGTCTCGTCTAGGCTGAGCCTAAACTAGACCTGCCGCAAAAGGCAGGTTTCTTTGTGTATTTTTATTTCCATTTAAAGAAAAGCATAATATCAAATAACATAGAATCTGAAAAAACGATTGTTAAAAACTTTAAAACTGAAGAATCTGAGTCGGAATGGATAGTTGATTTCATTAAAAATTCAAATTATGAAAACATCGGTATACTATTTCCAACTAATAGCGCACAAATTACAATTTTAAGTAAAAAATTATCTGAAAATGGTATTATAAATGGCTATAAAGACAAATACAATAACACACTCTCTTTTAAAAACCCTACTAATGTAAACTTAATTACAATACATAGTTCAAAAGGATTAGAATTTGATTGTGTGATTTTACCATTTTTGAGTTCATATAATTTAGTTGACAAATATCAATATTTAAATCAAACCAACAACTTATTCTATGTTGCCATTACTAGAACCAAAAACCAATTAGTAATAACCTATACTGATCAGGCATTTGAAATGCTTTTAAAATTAAAAGGTTTTTCAAAAGAATTTGAGATAAAAAAAGATACTGATAACCCAATTATTCAATGATGAAGCATTTGATCCTTAATTGGCTCATTATTTTTTTAAAAAAATACGCTACAAAACAGGCAATTTAATGTCGGTTCTATATGAGATGGTTCGGAATTACGCTTTTGTTTCAGAATTAATTCAAAATAGCTAAAATGTCAGCGTTAACTTTCCTTTTCTAAAACCATAATTCTAATGATAGGATTGATTCCCATGCATGAAGCAAAAATTATTGCAATTATAAAAATCAAAGTTCAGACAATTACAAAAAAACTTAAATCCCAACCCAACATAAATTCTATTATTTTTGCTCGGTGAAAATATCCGTTATCATTGGTTACTATAAAAACATTCCGTTTTTAAATTTAATTTTAAAAAACTTAATGTTTCAAACCTACAAAAACTTTGAAGTCATTGTTGCAGAAGATGCAAACGATACCGATATTATTGAATATTTAAAAAACAATGCTTTCAATTTTGATATAAAACATGTTTATCAGCAAGACAGCGGTTTTAGAAAATGCAAAATACTAAACGAAGCAATTAAAATAGCTACGGGCAATTATGTTGTTTTTTTAGATGGCGATTGCATTCCGCATTCTAAACTGTTAGAAAACTACAATAAATTTTCGGAATTAGGCATTTGTTATGGCAGAAGGGTGATGCTTTCTGAATCTATGACTAAAAGCCTGATTAAAAACCCAAACACCAAAATCAATTGGATTGGTTTATTAACTTCGGGTTCTCAACAATTGAAACATGCTTTTTATTGTAAATTTAGAAAGCCGAGCATTGAAAAAAATAAAGGCATTTGGGGATGCAATTGGGGCATTCCGTTAAAGGTTTTAAAGGAAGTAAACGGATTTGATGAAGATTATAAAACAGCGGGCATTGGCGAAGATGTGGACATTGAATGGCGATTAAAAAAACTTGGACACCGTTTGTTTTATCTTAAACATTTGTCCATTGTTTACCATTTGAACCACAAGGTGCACTACAATAGCGAAATTGTTTCCATTGGACAGGAGCAGCTACGTTTAAAAACCGAGGAAGGCAATACTTTTTGCACAAATGGGTTGATAAAAATAGCTTAAAATGATTATTCTATATAACCCAATCTTCTAAGTTGCAGGTCGTTTTTGCGCCAGTCTGGCTCCACTTTTACTCTCAGGTCTAAAAACACCTGTTTGCCAACAAACTTTTCAATGTCTTTTCTGGCTTCCATTCCTATTTTTTTTATGCCAGAACCGTTTTTTCCAACAATAATTCCTTTTTGAGAATCGCGCTCCACAATAATATAAGCATAAATTTTATCCAATTTTTTGCCTTCTATGTAATCGTGTACAATCACCTCTGCGCTGTATGGAATTTCTTGTTCATAGAAATGAAAAATTTTCTCTCTAATAAATTCACTCACAAAAAACCTAACATTTCTGTCTGTCAATTGGTCTTTAGGATAAAAAGCTTCATGAACCGGCAAATATTGTTGAATGACCTTTAACAAACTCTCAGGATTAAAATCATTGATAGCCGAAATAGCAAAAGTTTCTTTTGGACTGAAAGCAATTATAAGCTCGCCCATCACTTTATCCACTTCTTTGGCATCAGACAAATCTATTTTATTTACCACCAAAATAATAGGGCATTTGGCTTTTGAAATTAACAAGCTTTGTTCTTCCTTAAAATTCGGGTTTGTTACATCCACCAAAACAATTAAAACATCTGCATCCTCAACACTTTCCTTAACAGCCACCATCATAGAATCGTGCAATTTATAAGCAGGTTCGATAATGCCAGGCGTGTCCGACAACACAATTTGAGAATCTTCGGTGTTAATGATGCCTAAAATCCTGTGTCTTGTTGTGCTAGCTTTTGGGGTAATGATGCTTAAATGCTCGCCCACCAAAAGGTTGCTCAAGGTGCTTTTTCCAGCATTTGGTTTGCCTACAATGTTTACGAACCCAGCTTTGTGTGTGTTATTTGAATTTTCCAATTTCTGTTTATTTTTTATAGTTTATTTGCCAATTGTCCGCAAGCAGCATCAATATCTTTGCCTCTGCTTCTTCTTATATTTACAACAATTCCACTGCGTTCAATGCGTTCGGCAAACTTTTGAATCTTATCTGCACCACTGCTTTTAAAACTCGCCAAATCAATTGGATTGTATTCTATTAAATTGACTTTGCATGGTACTTTTTTTGCAAATCTGATTAACTCATCGGCCTCTGTTATTCCATCGTTGGTGTCGCTCATTACCGCATATTCAAGCGTAATTTTTCGTTTTGTTTTTTTATAAAAGTAGATTAAAGCCTCCGACAAATCCTCCAAAGGATTGGTATCATTGATGGGCATTATTTTACTGCGTTTTTCATTGTTGGCAGCGTGCAAAGACAAAGCCAAATTGAACCTTGCGCCATCATCGCCCAATTTTTTAATCATTTTTGAAACCCCTGCTGTGGAGACAGTGATACGAGAAGGCGACATATTCAACCCATCTTTTCCTGTAATTTTAGAAATGCCTTCCATCACATTTGCATAATTCAATAAAGGCTCGCCCATGCCCATGAAAACAATATTGGTAAGTGGCATTTTATATTTTTCTCTCGCCATTTGGTCTATCAACCAAACTTGGTCAAAAATTTCTGCTGCGTCAAGATTTCTTTGTCTTTTTAAAAACCCTGTGGCACAAAAACTACAGCTCAAACTGCAACCAACTTGGCTACTAACGCAGGCTGTCATCCTTGTTTTGGTGGGGATTAAAACACCTTCAATAATGGCATCATCGTGTAGCTTAAAAGCCATTTTAATAGTGCCATCTTCGCTCAATTGCTTAGCAGAAATCACAACAGAAAGAATCGTAAATTCTGTTTTCAACCACTCTCTTAGCTCTAACGAAAGGTTGGTCATGTTTTCAAAACTTTTGGCGCCTTTTTTCCAAAGCCATTCATGCACCTGTTGTGCCCTAAAACCGGGCATCCCATTTTCTATAAATACTTCTTTTAACTGTTCGAGCGAGAACTTGCGGATGTCTTTTTTAATTTCCAAAATAGAACTGCAAAGATACAATTTATATAAAATTATTTTTATTTAAAAAAGTCAATCCTAGACTACAAAAATCAGCTTAATAAAATCTTCTAATATTCAATTAAAAAAACAAATTAACCATGATTATAAAACAAAAACAGTTTAAAAAGTGTTATATTCGCTCCTTATTTCTAAGATGAAACAATTCCTTATTTTACTATCTTTCTTAATATTATTTACCCAAAATTTAAGAGCGCAATCAAAATTTTCTATCAGTGGTTATGTAAAAGACACTGCAAATGGCGAAGCCTTGGTTAATTGCAATGTTAGTGTGGAGGGTTCAAAATCTGGCACAAATACAAACAACTATGGTTTTTATTCAATTTCTTTACCAGAAGGCAATTACAATTTAATCTTTCAATTTGTTGGATACAGTTCAAAATCGGTGCTTGTAAATGTAACAAAAAATATAACCCAAAATATAGAGCTATATAAATCAGCGGTTGAAATTGCAGGTGTTTCTATCTCCAAAAAAAGGAAAGACAATGCGATAGAAAAAGTAGAGATGAGTTCTAATAGTTTGAATATTTCTCAAATTAAAAAAATTCCGGCTTTGCTTGGCGAGGTGGACATTGTAAAATCCATTCAACTTTTACCGGGTGTTAGTTCTGTGGGCGAAGGTGCAACTGGCTTTAATGTGAGAGGCGGTGCAATAGATCAAAATTTAATTTTAATGGATGAAGCCCCCGTTTTTAACAGTTCACATTTATTTGGTTTTTTCTCCGTTTTTAACCCCGATGCAGTTAAAGATGTAAAACTTTTAAAAGGTGGTATTCCTGCCGAATATGGTGGCAGATTGTCTTCTATTTTAGATGTTAGGTTGAAAGATGGAAACATAAAAAACTATGAGGTAAACGGTGGTGTTGGTTTAATTTTTAGCCGTCTTTCTATTGAAGGTCCCATAAAATTAAAAAAAGACCAAAAGGCAAAAACCTCATTTATTGTTGCAGGCAGAAGAAGTTATATTGATGTTTTGGCGAAACCATTTTTAAGAAATAATGAAAACTTACAAAATGCTACTTTCTATTTTTATGATTTCACAGGAAAAATAAACCACACAATAAATAGCAAAAATAAAATATTTTTCTCTACCTATGTCGGTAGAGATGCTTTTGGTACGCCAGGTGCTAAATTTGATTGGGGCAATAGAACCGCCACTTTCAGGTGGAACCATTTATTTAGCTCAAAATTATTTTCTAACTTCACTTTTTATTATAGCAAATATGACTACAAACTTGGATTTGGGTCAGGTGCTTCCACTTTCGATTGGCAATCAAACATCCAAAACTATAGTGGAAAAGTGGATTTTAATTATTACCAAACACCTAAAAGTTTAATTCAATTTGGCGCCATATCTACTTATTATAATTTTCAACCTGGAAAAGCTGTGTCGGCAGATCAAGGCCGAACGGTTGAATTTGGTTTGCCTAATAAATATGCTTTAGAAAACGGTTTTTATGTTGACAATGAAAGAAAAGTGTCCTCTCGATTAACTGTTAAAGTTGGTTTTAGATGGTCTAATTTCAATTATTTGGGAAAAGGAAAGGCTTTTATAATTGATAGAAACCAAAATGCCCAACAATCTGTTGTTGTTGGTGAAAAAGACTTTAAACAGAATGAAATCATTCAGTCATACAATGTGCCAGAGCCTCGTTTTTCAATGAATTATAAATTGAATACTCTTTCTTCTGTAAAATTAGGCTATAATAGAATGTCGCAATTCCTGCATTTAATTTCGAACACAGCTGCCAGCGTTCCACTTGATGTTTGGACACCGTCCACCAACAATATTAAACCTCAAATAGCCGACCAAATTGCAATTGGTTATTTTAGAAACTTTGGCAAAAACATAGATTACGAATTTACAGCAGAAGTTTTTTACAAAACCATGCAAAATCAGATTGATTATATAGATGGAGCAAATCTTTTATTGAACGATAGGCTTGAAGCAGATTTATTAAATGGAAAAGGAAGGGCTTATGGTTTGGAACTTTATTTTAAAAAAAATGTGGGAAAACTAACAGGGTGGATAAGTTACACGCTATCAAAATCTGACAGACAAGTGAATGGCATAAATAACAACGAATGGTATGCCAATAGATTTGACAGAAGACACAATGCCAATGCAACAGTTTCCTATTCTTTAAATAAAAAATGGGACTTGTCTGCTAGCTTTGTTGTTGGTTCGGGAACACCAACAAACTTACCTAATACAAAATTCACTTTCCAAGGCATTAGCAGCATTCCGCACAACGCAACAGGCAGAAGAAACGATGTGTTTATCAAACCGTTTCATAGGCTAGACCTCTCGGGCACCTACACCCACAAAAAAACAAAAAAATGGGAAAGTAGTTGGGTTTTTGGTGTTTATAATGTTTACAACAGAAGAAATCCATTTTCTTATTTTGCACAACCCAACCCCGACAACAATAATCAAACTCAGCTAATTAGATTTTCTATTATTGGCAGTGTCATTCCATCAGTTTCTTGGAACTTTAAATTTTAATACATAGCACATGAAAAAATATTTTTATCTCAGTCTTCTTTTCATTTTAATTGGTTCATTAACTTCTTGCGAAGACCCTATTGACCTAGACCTAGGCGCACCAAAACCGCAATTGGTAATTGATGCCGTCATTAACCAAACAGCAGACACGCAATGGATAAACATCTCAAAATCTGTAGGCTATTTAAACAATGGTGCATTTGTAGGCTATAAAGTAGATTCTTTGGTCGCAGTAGTGGACACTAGCGACTTTAGCATTTATCCATTTACTTACAAAAATGATGGACGCTATTTCTTTGTTCCACCTAGCGCAAATACTTTTAAATTCAATAAAAATTATCAATTGGTTGTTATTGATAACAAAAACACATTTGTTTCTCAAAGTAAGCTTAACAGCCCAACAGTTATAGATTCATTTACATATCGATTTGAACCCAATGGTTTTTTTGGCAATCCAAAAGGAAACTTTTTAAGTCTTTGGGCAAAAGACAAGCCAGGTGCTGGCGATTTTTATTGGATTAGACTAACTAGAAACGACAGTTTACAAACAAAAGCAAGCGATATTAAAATTGCAATTGACAATTCTACAACAGAGGGAGGCAAAGGCGATGGCGATTTATTTATTGTCCCAATTAGAGATAATTTGCACAGCAGACCATTTGCCTCGGGCGAAAAAGCGCAAGTAGAAATTTTAACTATTACTCCAGAGATGTATTATTATTTGAATCTTGTGGTTGTTCAATTGCAAAACATTGGTTTGTTTGCTGTTCCACCTGCCAATGTGCCTACAAATATTATTTGTTTAAACAATCCAAACATCAAGGTTTTAGGTTTTTTCTGTATGACAGGAAAAGTTTTAAGTCCAGTTTTAAATATCCCATAAACTAAATTTTTAATGCTATATTTGAAAAAATATTATGGCCTCCATTATTAAAATTTTATTGCTTATGTTACTGGCTTCTGTAAAATTTGTTGTTGCAGCTGTGCCTTTATTAATAAGCTCTCCTAGACCATGGTTTCTAGATATGTGCATCCTTTTAATTGGTGGCACTATTGGAGTTTTTATTTTCACTTACTTTGGTGCTTTTATTTCATCTAAACTTGGGAAACACCCGATTTTTAAAGTTAAATTTAAGTCAATAAGAAAATTAATTAAAATGCGCGACAGTTATGGGTTAATTGGGTTGGCGTTTATTTCGCCCGTTTTAATCAGCATTCCGGTTGGGTGTATTTTTTCGGCTGCAATAGAACACAATAAAAAGAAAGTTATTTTATATCAAACACTTTCGGTTGTTTTTTGGAGTGTGGTTTTATTTTCATTAAAAGGAATGTTTCATGTCAAATACTGAGGCAGCTAGTGGCATTTTATATTTGGTACCTACTCCTATTGGCAATTTAAAAGATATAACCCTTAGGGGGATTGAAATCTTAAAAAGTGTGGATGTAATATTGGCCGAGGATACAAGAAACTCAGGCATTTTACTCAAACATTTTGCTATTGAGACCCCCATGCAAAGATACCATGCACACAATGAGCACGACAAACAAAAAGATGTAATTGCGCAATTAAAGTTTGGCAAAAACATGGCTTTAATTACAGATGCAGGCACATCGGGCATTAGCGATCCTGGCTTTTTGATAGTAAAACATTGTATTCTAGAACAAATAAAAGTAGAATGTTTGCCGGGCGCAACGGCCTTTGTACCCGCTTTGGTAAAAAGTGGTTTCCCTACAGATAAGTTTGTTTTCGAAGGTTTTTTACCTGTGAAAAAAGGAAGAAAAATACGCTTAGAATTTTTGAAAACGGAAAAAAGGACCATTGTTTTTTATGAAAGTCCTTATAAATTAATGACAACTTTAAAAGATTTGGCAGATACCTTTGGCAGCGATACGCAAGTGTCCGTTAGCAGAGAAATATCCAAACTGTTTGAAGAAACCGTGAACGGAAGTTTAGAAGAAATTCAATTGTTTTTTACAAAAAAAGCGCCTAAAGGCGAATTTGTATTAATTTTGAGGCCTAAAAATAATGAATAAATTACCAATTTGGCTGCTTGCTGTACTTTCTTCTTTGCTGTTAACAATAGGATGGCCGCCATTTAACACTGGTTTTTTACTTTTTGTTGGCTTTGTTCCTTTGTTTTTTATTCATCAGAAACTATCTGCGCATAAAAACAAACACTTTCTATTTTGGGGTTGGAGTTATATCATTATTTTTCTTTTTAACCTAGGCACTACTTGGTGGGTTTGGCATGCAAGCCAATCGGGGGCTATTATTATGCTTTTTGCTAATAGCTTGGTTTTAAGTTTGCCTTTTCTTTTGTTTTCTTTCACCAATGAAAAACTGCCTAAATTAGGTTACAAATCTTTTGTGATTTTCTATTTAATGATAGAATTTCTTCACTTTAACTGGAGCGCAAGTTGGCCATGGCTAACGCTGGGCAATGGCTTGGCTTGTTTTCCATCTTTTATTCAATGGTATGAATTTACGGGAGAAATGGGCGGAACATTGCTTATATTAGTGATTAATATTATTATCTTTAAAGCACTATTTTATAAAAAATACATTCAACTAGTTCAACCTTTGGGCTATATTGTTTTGGCTTTTATCAGTTCATATTTTATTGTTAAATTCAACAAAACTGGCAATGAAAAGTCATTAGAATGTGTGATTTCGCAACCGCAAATTGACCCATACACAGAGAAATTCACAAATGGCGAAAACTATTTAGATGCAGAAGAGCAAATGAACATTGCTATTGAGCAAGCGCAGCCTTTATTGACCCAAAACACCGCTATTCTTTTGTTGCCCGAAACAGCTGTTGTTGGCAACAATGAAATCAATCAGTTAGAAAATAACAGTACTATAAATCTATTAAGGCCAATATTAGAAAGTTACAAAAATCTTAACATCATTGCGGGAGCAGAGACTTATGAAATTTACAAATCTGAAAAACAACCGAGCCCAACGGCCCGCCCAACAGAACAGAAAAACTTTTGGTATGACAATTACAATACCGCTTTACTTATAAAAAACAACTCTAAAATAGATTGGTACCATAAATCTAGGCTTGTGCCAGGGGTTGAAAAAATGCCTTTTCCAATTTTAGAAAAACTAAGTATTAATTTAGGCGGAAGCAGTGGCAGCCTTGGTGCTAGCCCAAAAGCAAAAAACTTTACGCTTAATAATGGAATAAAAATAGCGCCTCTTATTTGTTATGAATCTGTATTTGGCGACTACACCACCGAATTTGTCAAAGATGGGGCGCAAATATTGGCCGTTATCACCAATGACGGATGGTGGAGAGAAACCCAAGGCTATAAGCAACACCTTTTGTTTGGTGCCATTCGTTGCATAGAAACAAGAAGACAAATGATTAGAAGTGCAAATGTTGGTGTCTCTGCCAAAATAGACCAATTTGGAAACATTTCGCAAGCTACAAAATACAAAGACAGGGTTGCTTTTAAGTGCCAAGTAACCCCTTTACAGAAACAAACTGTTTATGTAAAATATGGGAATATAATCGGGAAAATGTCAGTTTTCGTAGGGATAACTATCCTTTTGGGAGCCATCATCAAACAGATGACCCGCAAAAACAACTTATAAATCTTTTAGTTTCTTAAGCTCTCCTTTCACAAAGTCGAACAACTCTTTTACATAAGCAGAAGAAAAATCGAAACGAATGTTTGCGGTTTCGTATAACTCAGGAATTGTTTTGGTATAGCCCAAAGACAACATATTTTTATAGGCATCTAAACCTGTGTTTTTATTTAAAACAAAGTTTCTCCAAATGGCAATTGCGCCCAACTGAGCAAAACCATATTCGATGTAATAAAAAGGTACCTCGAAAAGATGCAATTGTTTTTGCCAGCTGTTTTCTCTGAAACTTTCATAGCCGCTGAAATCTGTGTTGCCTGTGTCAAATTTACTGCTTATGGATAACCAAGCTTTTGTCCTCTCCTCTTGTGTATGCTCAGGATTTGTGTATATCCAATGCTGAAAAGCATCAATTGTGGCAATCCAAGGCAAGGTAGAAATAACGCCTTCCAACTGTTCTATTTTTGCTCTTTTCAGGTCGTTTTCGTTGGCGAAATAGGCATCCCAAGCATCCATACTTATCAGCTCCATAGCCATACTCGCCACTTCGGCAACCTCCATTGGTGCGTTTTTGAAAGCTGAGAGTTCTAAATGTTCGGTAAGAAAGGAGTGCATGGCATGTCCACCCTCGTGCACCATGGTTTCCACATCCCTTAAACTGCCGGCAGCATTCATAAATATAAAAGGCACTCCGCTTTCTGCCAACGGATAATTATAACCGCCCGGTGCTTTGCCTATGCGGCTCTCTAAGTCCAGAAACCCTTTTTTAGCCATTATTCTTAAGTTGTCGGCAAATGAAACATCCAATTTCTCGAAACATTGGATGGTTTTGTCTAACAATTGCTGTCCGGTTTCAAATGGCTTTAAAGGCTGTCTGTTAAAAACATCGACCCCAAAATCATAAGGTTTTAGGGTTTCAAAGCCCAAGTTGGCGCGTCTTTCTTCTTCTATGTTTTTTAGGATTGGCAACACATTGTCTGATATTGCACTGTGAAAATCAAAACAATCTTTCACGCTGTAATCAAAGCGCCCCATGGCTTGGTGCATATAATCTCTAAAGTTTGAAAACCCTGCGTTTAAAGCTACTTGGTGTCTTAGTTTTATTAAGTCAGCAAACAATTCGTTAAGCTCTGTTTTGTTCTCCAGCCTTCTATTGCCAATGGTTTCGTAAGCCATCTTTCTTCTTTCTCGGTCGGTTTCTTTCAGAATATTGGAGGCTTGCTGTAGGGTTTGCTCCTTGTCATCTATGGTAACGGACATTGCGCCATTAATGGTTCCATATTTTTGCGAAAGGGTTTGAATTTCAGAATTGAGCGGTATGTTTTTTTCTTGAAACAAATCAATTGCATTTTTTATGGCTCTAAAATAGATTTTATAAGCCGAATCGGTTTTTAATGCTTGGGCAAACGGGCAATCGTTCACTTTGTTGTTCAATTTGTCATCGAAGGGGGCGATGTTGGGTTGAATATTGGTTACAAAATCGATGTAGTGTTGTTCGATTTCGGCATTATTACTGTCGCAAGTCATTTTTATGTAACGCCAAGCCAGGTCTTCGCTCACCACACTTTCCACTTCGCTCAGATGGGCTAAAAACACTTTAAAATCGGCAGGTGTGCTTATCTGAAAATCTACCAATTGGTTGAAATAGGGCTTTAACAAATCCCAAGTTGATATTTTAAAATCTTGAGGTAAAAAATTGCGTTGCATGGTTTGTTATATATGTATTTAAAGGCTCAAAATTACATGATTTTAGGCCAAAAAAAAACCTGCCTTTTGGGGGAGGTTTTTGAGTGTGTTTGGGTTAGTTGTTGGTAACTTCCAACAACTATTCAAAAGGAATTTATCTTTCCTTTTAAATTAAATCACTCTTGAGAAACATTGTAACTGATAATTTTTCTTTTTTAATGTTTTCCAATATTTTATCTAAAGGAAACTCTTTAGAAACTAGTCCATTATCACTATACAAATTTATCACAATTTTACTGTTTAAGATATCCTCAGCATTTTTGTTACTAATTTTTAGTTTATTAAGGTTGAATGATTTAATTTTTCCAGAAAATAGTTTTGCCTTAATTTCAAGATCAACAATCATTTGGTTTTCTTCAATTCTTCCTTCAATATTATAATCTAAAGAAGATTTAGGATAAGATATTTCCATGCTATACTCAGAAAATGTTTGCTTAGTTAAGTTTTCAATTTCCAAAATCAAATCATATTCAATCTCCATTATTTTATTTGCAAAATAATTTGCAGTGGAAATTTTTGAATTTAACGACCTGATTTTTAAATTACTATCTTGAAATTCAAAATCAGAAACTATTAATTTAGAAATAATTGGTTTTTGTTTTGCTACTTCTGAAAACTGAATAACATTTTCATTATTAATTTTCGAGAACAATTTATTCATATTACTTTTGTATAATACATTAATTATTTCACGTCCCATGAAATTCAATGGAGTAATTTCGTCACTATGTGGCCCAAAAGATATTAGTATATATTTGTTTTTATTAACTTCAATATCCTCTAAAATTAAATTGTATTCATTACCTACACCTGCTGTAAAACCATTAGCTTTTTCTTTATAGCCCTTTGATAAAACTACAATAACTTTTTCATAATCTGTCATAATTTTATGCATCATTTTAAACAAACCTTTTGCAGTTTCGTTTTGAGTTTGAATTCTGTCATTTTCTGCATTAAAACCATTCTCCATTAAATAATTCGTGAATTTTAACACTGTATTATTGTGCTCTTCGCTGTCTGAACTATGATTTGTTTAATTTCCAGTCTGTGGGAGTGTTATAACAATTCTAATTTTAAAATAGTCCAAATTATTTTAAATGCCAGCCAGCTCCGCCTTAGAAATTCTTTTTTATAAAATAAAAAAGTACAATTTCTTGAGCGGAGATATAGCTTGAAAATAGGACAATTAAGCGCAGCGGTGATTGGACTATATTGAAAGCATATTCGGTATTACCCCAAGCTGATGACATCTTTTTAAGTGGTGATAACCAGATTTCTTAGTTTACCAACTTCCTTGATGCGACAATGTTTCCTTTAATAACTGCTGCCATGTTTGAAATATCGTTTAAATTAACGATAACCCAGAATATCGCTCAAATAAGCGATAACTCAAAATATCGTTAATTACAGTTCCTCAATCGACCTTGCTTATTTTAATAAACCTTGATGTTGAACCGTTTGTTAGTTTTAGAAAATAGATGCCATTTTTTAGATGTCGGATGTCTATTAATTGGGTATCGAAAAAGTTGAAGTTGCTAAGTTCTTTGCCCGATAGGTCAATTAAAACGGCTTGGTTAAATTGCATTTTATTGAAATTTAAAGTAAAAAGCCCTTGGGTTGGATTGGGAAAAATGCTAAGGGAGGATTGTTCTAAGTTTGTGATGTTCAAATGGCTGACATTGATACAATTGGAAGTGTCTGTGCAGCTGTTTTGGGTAATGATAACGGCATAGTTGCCATTTATTTGGGGCTTAAAAGTTTTGTTTGTTTCGTTTGCAACCCATGAATTGTTTTGGCAATTTATCCATTGGTAACTGCTGTTTTGGGCTTGAGAAACTAAAATGGTATCGTTGTATGCGACCAAAATATTGGGTTTTGTGATGGTGGCATCTATCGTAATTATGCTGTCGCAGTTTAAATAATTGGGCACTATGGCTTGGTAAATACCTGTACTGTCAATGATTTTTCCGTTTGGCAAGGTGTAATTAAAGCAGGATTGAACGGTGATAGTGTTATAAGATTTTTGTATTTTTAGACTGAAAAATATGGTACTATCGCAATTCAAATGATTCGGAATTACGACAGAGTAATTGCCGTTTTGTGTATATTTGGTGCCATTGGGAGCCAAAAAAGTGTCGCAAGCGGTGTAGTTTAGCTGGCTGAAAGATTTTTTCACCTTTAAATGAATGCTTATTACACTGTCGCAACCTGCATGGTTTGGGATTCGAATTTCGTAGGTGCCGGTGCTGTCCAATTGCCTGCCCAAGGGGTCGATGTAGGTATTGCAAACGGAGGCATTAATGGTTGATTTGCTCGATTTTTTTATGGTTAAATGAATATTAATCAAGCTGTCGCATCCTAAAATAGTGGAAATGGTGTCGTTATAAATACCTGATTGATAGGCCGTTGATTTGCCACTAAAAAACAGAAAGCTATCGCAAACGCTTAGGTTGATGGTGTCTCTGCTGGGTATGCATGTTTTTATTAATCCGCCAATTGGTTTGCTGCCATTTTCAACATTAAAATGGTGTTTTGCTTCCAATTTTTGTGTATTAAATTGGTATTCATAAACGGTTCCTGCACCATTTTTTCCGCCTAAATAACTCATGCCGCTTAAATCGCCATTGGAATGTTTCAATAAATTTCCAATGGGTTGAGCGCCAATAGAGTCATGAAAATGTGCGAGTATGTTTAGTGTTGTATTGCTTAGGTCGAATTCAAACAGAGTGCCATCGTTATTGTTACCGCCAAATCTTGTAAGTCCATAGAGTTTATTGTCTGTTTCAACCAATGTAGATTGCGGATAGCTGCCATTAGAAAAGCCATTAAAATCGATTAATTTGGTTAAAACATTGTTTATGGGATTGAACTTGAACAAAATCCCTAATTCATTTTTTCCGCCATTAAAAGTGTTGCCATATAAATAATTATCTGAGCCTAAAAGCAGAGAACTGTAGGGACTGCTGCCAGAAAATGTATCGTCAAAATTGAATACATTTTCAATGCTGTTTCTTAAGAAATTGTATTTAAAAATAACGCCAAAATCATTTAAACCGCCTGCCGAAGTCATTCCAAAAAGGATGCTGTCATTAAAAACACAAAGTCCGGAATAGGGGTTTTTACCAAGGTTAAAATTATCAAAATCTATTTTTTTTGCAAAAACAGAGCCCATTGGGTCATATTCAAAAAGGGCTCCGTTGTTATTGACCCCTCCGTTTAAAGTGAGGCCATAAAACTTATGGTTTGGCGCTTCGGTTAAGTTTCCATGCGGGTTTGCACCATCTGTATTGGCTTTAAAATCATGAATTTTTTCTACTTCGTTATTTTCAATATTCATTTTAAACAATACCCCATCGTCATTTGCACCCCCTTCGCTTTTTAAGCCATATAAATAATAGTTTTTAGAAAACTCGCTAAGATTAGACAAAGGAAAGCTGCCGTTTTCTTGCGTGTTTAGGTCTATTTTATTTGCAAATAAATTGTTGTTGACATCAAATTCAAACAATACCCCAAAATTTGTTTTTCCACCTCGGTTGCTCAGTCCATATAGTTTTCCGTTACTGTGTTTTGCGAGAGAGCCTTGCGGATTTCGGCCATTCACCGAGCTTACAAAACGATGCAGCACTTGAAATGAGTCTATATTATTATCATATTTAAACAATGTGCCGCCATTATTTGTTCCGCCCTGAATCGTTGTTCCCCAAAATTCTCCACTCGAAACTTCCGTTAAATTACCATAAGGATTTTGGCCTGTGTTTAACAATGCACTGAAATCAAATTTTTTAATAAGGGTGTCATTTTGGCTGTCATACTCAAAAATTGTTCCGTTGTTGTTAGTGCCTCCCAAAAATGCCATGCCATAAAACTTGCCGTTTTGCGCTTGAATCAAATTTCCATAAGGATTAGATCCTGTGGCCGTAGGATTAAAGTCTTTTTTCTTAATAAAACTATCGTTTTGGGGATTAAATTCAAAAATAATGCCTTGCCCAAAAGTACCGCCTTGATAGGTGATGCCATACATTTTATTGTTGCTGGCCAAAATCAAACTTCCAAATGGGTTTTGCCCATTTGAACCATTAAAATCCAGTTTTTTAATAAAGCTATCGTTTGTCATATTGTATTCAAACAAAACACCCAAACCGTTTGCCCCACCTTGATATGTCATGCCAAACAATGAATTATTAAACTGACAAAAGTTGCCAAAAGGCGCACTGCCGTTGATGGACAATAAATCATGTTTTTTTTCAAAAACCTCTGTATTGGGGTCAAAAACAAAGATAGTCCCTTGGTTGTTTTTTCCACCAAAACTTGTCATTCCCCAAAGCTTTCCATCGTTTGTTTTTATCAACGAGCCTCTAGGTTCGGCACCATTTTCGGTGCCATTAAAATGGACAATGGTTAGATAAACATTGGTTTGTGGATTGAAGGAAAACAAAACCCCACGATCATACTTCCCGCCTTTAGAATTCATGCCATAAAGCAATCCACTATTGGCTTCAATCAGGGTGTTGTATATAGGATTGGCTCCAGCAATTCCTTTAAAAGAAAAAACAGAATTAAAGTTTTGGTAGTTTAAGTTGGTTTTAAAAATTGTGCCAAAAGCTTCGCCTCCTTCCGATGTCATGCCGAAAATAAATGGCTGGGCATTTATTCTAAAACAAAATAATACTATTGCAATTATAATCAGATTGTTTTTTATTCTCATATTATTAAAGTCATTTTGGTAAGTTTCAAACTATGTTACAATAATATTAAAAAAAAATGAAATTACCTTGCATTTAAAAACTTTTTAAAACAATTCAGAAAGATGAAGAGCAATATTAGATGCAAGAAACTTAGTATTTGGCGACTATCGTTGGACGAAAAATACAAACTTTGAATAGATTATTATTCATTATTAAAGGTCTTTTTTTTCACAAAGAAAAAAATTAAATAGTTCAAAAAATAGATTACAAGTAAAATAGGCGAAAAATATGCAAGCATAAAAACAGCTTTTAATGGCCAACCGATTCCCATCAAACTAATTTCTAGACTTTCACCTTTTTCTATATTTTTTGGCAAAACTTTTTCAAAACTCATTTGATAACTATTGCTATCTAAATTAAAAACATAAGCATTGTAGTGTTTCAATAAAATAATATTTGAGGTGTATGACCACCATGCAAAAGCTAATGCTATTATTGTTGTTGTTAATACCGAATATGCTTTCAATATAGTCCAATCACCGCTGCGCTTGATTGTCCTATTTTCAAGCTATATCTCCGCTCAAGAAATTGTACTTTTTTATTTTATAAAAAACAATTTATAAGGCGGAGCTGGCTG